>Ga0210057_1003871_pt1 | contig 20298 bp, 19 predicted proteins | sample CryGeyCG2114_010_2_FD_183968 | JGI IMG/M metagenome (GOLD analysis project Ga0210057, IMG submission 183968) | Groundwater microbial communities from aquifer - Crystal Geyser CG10_big_fil_rev_8/21/14_0.10 (SPAdes) (version 2) | ecosystem: Environmental > Aquatic > Deep subsurface > Groundwater ...
TTATTAGCCAAAATGTCCAACCTCGCAGGTTGGACAAATGTCAATAGGTTAGTTTTTCTGTAAAATTAGGCTGTTGTGGCAGTCTAGACCACTCTAGAGGTGGTTTAGAGGTGATTTAGCAGAAAATTTTAAAATGTGCAGATTAATCTATTTTTTTGTATAATTCACATTTCATGAAGGAAGTTATATCAGTGGATTATCAGAGAGTTGTAAAAAGGCATAGAAGAAATGGATCATCAAGATGGGGGGTTACTCTTTTTGAAGACAAAAAAATTATAATATGTCCTAGAAAAAACAGAATTGAAGAACAACTTATAGATACAATAGTTCATGAAGAGATTCACGCTGTTTTTCCAGAATTTAATGAAAGGGAAGCAAGAGCCTTAACAGACGCGTTAGTTGAGTCATTAACGCCTGACCAAAAAAGAAAATATTTAGATCTATATGGATATGACTACATAGAATAATTCTTAGCCTAATATCTTATTAGGCAACCCTATACGAACCGAGTCGGTTCGAAAAGGGCCGTTACAACAGTAAAATATGCACTACATAAGTGTATAGTTAACAGTTACCTTAAAGTCGAATTAACGAATTTAAAGAGTAATAGTAATTTTCCAGTTAACTTTTTAACTGGAAGAACCAAAATGTCCAACCTCGCAGGTTGGACAAATGTCAATAGGTTAGTTTTTCTGTAAAATTAGGCTGTTGTGGCAGTCTAGACCACTCCAGATGTGATTTAGTCTAGACCACTCCAGAGGTGGTTTAGACCACTCCAGATGTGATTTAGAGGTGATTTAACTTTATGTAGTTAAGGGCTATAGCAGTGAGCGAACCCATCCGATTTCACTCAGGGTGAGTCGAACTGCTGCCCAGCTTGGATTTGAACCAAGATAAGCAGATCCAGAATCTGCTGTCCTACCATTAGACGACCGGGCATACTTGCAAAAGTACAAGTGTGTATATTTTATCAAATTGCTAAAAGAAAGGCTTTCAAGTACAATACTTGGATGAAAACAGATGTTTTTACGCTGAAAAACGGCTTAAAAGTAGTATTTGTTGACACAGATGCTTTTCCAACTCTCACGACAATTCTTCTTGTTGGAGCAGGTTCAAGATATGAAAATAAAGTCAATAATGGAGTTGCACACTTTTTTGAACATATGGCGTTTAAGGGTTCTAAGAAATATCCAAACTCCCATGTCATAGCAGCAGAAGTTGAAGGAGCAGGTGGAATATTTAATGCTTTTACGAATAAAGATCATACAGGATATTGGATAAAAGCAACTAGTCAACATTTTGAAAGAATGACAGACGTGATATCTGATATGGTTTTGAATTCTTTTCTTCTTCCCGAAGAAATTGAGCGTGAAAAAGGCGTTATTGTTGAGGAATTAAATCTTTACAACGACACTCCATATCAAAAAGTAAACGACATATTTGAGACACTTCTTTATGACGGAAATCCACTCGGCCTTGAAATCGGGGGACACAAAGACACTGTCACTAAATTTACAAGAAAGACGTTCATAGATTATATGGACTCTCTTTATCATCCAAACAACGCAGTATTTGTAGTTGCAGGGGGAATAAGCTCTACAAAAATGTCAAAAAAAGGAATGGTTGATTTAATTTCAGACAAATTCAAAGACTGGAAAAAAGGAAAAAAAATAGACTACAAAAAAGTTGTTGAAAACCAAAAAAAACCAAACATGATAATAAAGTATAAAAAAACAGAGCAAAGCCATTTTTGCCTCGGATTTAGAGCGGTATCAAGAGAAAATGATAAAAAATATGCACTAGCCATCTTATCTGCGATATTGGGCGGGGGTATGTCAACACGGTTGTTTAAAGAAGTTAGGGAAAGAAGGGGACTTTGTTATTACATATCAACAAGAAGATCTTTATATAACGATGTTGGGAGCATGTATACAAGAGCAGGTGTGACAATAGATCTTGAAAAAACAAAAACAGCAATAGAAGTGATTTTAAAAGAACACAGAAAAATACTTGATAAAGATATCAAAAAAGAGGAGTTAGTTCGGGCAAAAGAAATTATAAAGGGTAGATTTTTACTAGACCTTGAAGACTCATTTGAAGTAGCAAACTATTTTGGAGAAAAGCTATTAATAGAGGGCAAAATGATACAGCCAAATGATAATATCTCTAAGATTGAAAAAGTGACAATGGATGATGTTATGGAAATTGCAAAAGAAACATTCAAGCAGGAAAACTTAAATCTCGCTCTAATCGGCCCAGTAAAAGACACAAAAGGGATAGAAAGCCTACTGACAATATAAAATTCGAAATTCGAATATCGAAATTCGAGACAATTTTATAAATTAGAATTTTAGAAATTTGAATTTGTTTCGAGTTTCGAATTTAGTGCTTCGAATTTATTTTACTGTATACTAATTCTATGCTTCTTTACCTTTTCATAATCGGTCTTGCAGTTGGTTCTTTCTTAAATGTCCTGATAGATCGCCTTCCCAACGACGAAACCATTTGGGGCAGATCCTATTGTGATAAATGTAAAAAACAATTAAAGTCTGTTGATTTAATTCCTGTTCTATCTTTTATAGTACTTAAGGGAAAATGCAGGTTTTGCAAGAAAAAAATTAATATCAGATATCCTTTAATTGAGCTCTTAACTGCAGTTTTATTTGTAATAGGATTTTTATATCTTCCAGCATTAAGTCTTACAGTACGAATACTTCAATTAGCCTTAATTTCAACCCTTATTGTCATCTTTTTTGCAGATTTGAGGTATAGGATAATTCCTGATCAAATGCTTATCGTAGCGGGTTTGGTGGGCCTTATGATTTTTATATTTCAAGGCAATAATTTATCTTTAATTTTATTCAGATTTGCAGAAGGACTTTTAGTTGCTCTACCAATATATCTCATATATGCGATATCTTCAGGTCGGGCAATGGGATTTGGGGACGTAAAATTATCCTATGTGATAGGTTTGATATTTGGAATACAAGGGGGGTTAATAGCTTTATATATCGCATTTGTACTAGGAGCTTTTGTTGGAATATATTTAATAGCAACAAAGAAAAAAAAGCTAAAGAGTCAGATTGCCTTCGGCCCATTTATCACTTTAGGCTCCTTTTTAGTTCTTTTTATTGACAAAACAAAGCTTTTTATGATACTATTTTTCTCAAATTGATGGAAAGAACATTAGTAGTGATAAAACCAGACGGAGTAGTTCGAGGATTAAATGGAGAGATTTTAAATAGGCTTGAAAAAGCTGGTTTAAAACTTGTCGCGGCAAAAATGGTTGCTGTCTCAAAAGAACTTGCTGAAAAACATTATCCTTCAGATAGACATGAATGGATAGAACAAATTGGTCATAAAACGCTGACTAACTATAAAAAACTTGAAGCTGATGTAAAAAAACTCTTAGGGACAGACGACCCAAAAAAGATAGGAGAAATGGCCAGATTATGGTTATTAGAATATATTACTTCTGGCCCTGTATTAGCTTCAGTTTTTGAAGGTCCTCACGCAGTTGAACTTGTCAGAAAAATAGTCGGTCATACATTACCATTAGAATCGGCTCCGGGTACAATCCGTGGTGATTTTTCTTACGACTCATCACTCTTGGCTAATAGCGCAAAGCGAGCAATTAAAAATCTTATTCATGCTTCAGGTTCAAAAGACGAAGCAGAATATGAAATTCCTCTTTGGTTCAAAGAATCAGAGCTTGTAAAATACAAACGAGCAGATGAGGATATCATAGGCTGACCTTCTTAAATGATATAATACTACAATAACTCAAAACTTAAAATTTAAAAGTCAAAAGTTAACTTATAACTTAAAACAAGTCTGACTTGTTAAAAGTTTTTAGTTTTTAGTTGCAGTTTTGCATTTTGAGTTTTGACTTTTGAGTTATTTTTATGCCGTCATAGCTCAACGGATAGAGCAAGCCCGTCCTAAGGGCAAGATGAGGGTTCAATTCCTTCTGACGGCACACTAGAGAGAGTTAGCGAGTTAACGCGTTCACGTGTTAACGAGTTTACTCTGTCTTGTGTCCGCCAAATATCGCAGCATGAGACGCGCTATAAATAATAGGTAAGTCGAATGCTAAGATGTGGAGGACCAGCCTTAACACCAAAAACATGAAAACTTTAAGATTTAAAGACAAAGATTTCTTGAGAGTTCTAATACTGCGAACTATTGGAAATTTTCTCATATTTTCTTCCCTTTTTATGTTTGCTAAAACCTTTTACCAACCCGTACGTGAAGAAATCAGGTTTTTTATTGATAGGACAACAAATAAAAAATATGTAATTTCGGACGTTAAAGAAACGGATAAAGAGTTAAAGCAAAGCCCCAAAGAACAAAAAGTTACGCTTGTAGATTTATTTCAACAAAACACAACAGAAGCAATAGTTCCGGAAGACCCTTCTTTTTCAGTAGTAATTCCAAAAATTGGCGCAAATGCTAAAGTGATTCCAAATGTCAACGCCGCAAATAAAGATGAATATTTACAGGCCTTACAGAAAGGCATTGCTCATACTCGCGGGACAGCATATCCTGGTGAAGGAGGACATATATTTTTATTTGCCCATTCAACAGATTATTTTTGGAATGTAGGAAATTATAATGCTGTTTTCTATCTATTATATAAACTGGAGAAAAGCGACGAGATAAATATAGTTTATAAAGGAAAAAGATATGTTTATAGAGTCATAGGCACTCAAATTGTGGATCCGTCACAGGTTGAATTTATAAGAAGGAAAAGCAATAGAGAGTTTCTTACCTTACAAACCTGCTGGCCTCCAGGCACGACTCTGAAGCGTCTCTTGGTCTTCGCCGCACGCGTAGAGGAATAATTCTAAAAACTTAATACTGATTAATAAATTGACCTAATTAACCTAATTACTAATTGACCTAAATAATTAACAATGACCAAATACTAATTGTTCCAAACGTCATTCCAAACAAATAGTCCTGTCATTCCCGACTCCGATCGGGAATCTGCAAATCCCCGTTTTCACGAGGATGACAAGATGCAAGTTCAGGATGACATTAGCGTGGGCATTGGTACTTGGATATTGGTGCTTGATTAGATCAATTAGTGCAATTAGAAATTAGAAATTTATATATTATCTTATTCCAACAAGATAAAGGTCAGGGAGCTTATTAGATTTTGGATTGAGATTTGCCAATATTAGAAGTTTTCCCTCAGAATTTACAGCAAAGAAATTGTTTTCAAAAGGACCAGAATACACTGTTTGCTTATTTGTGGAGTCATATGAGGAGATTGATATTCTATCTTCTTCTCTATAGACCAATCTTTTAGAGTCATAATACCAAATGATATTGTCAATATCCAATTTTGGATCTCCAACTCGATAGTTTTTATCTTCTCTTTTATCATAGACATATAGATTCCCGAATTTAATATTTCTTTCTTCTGTGGACTGATTTGACGCTATAAGCGGTGGGTTTATAATAGCAGGTATATTTGAATTGGTATTTGCACTATAGAGGATTTTTGTTTGATCTGGAGAAAAATCAACAATATTAAACGACGCACTTGCGGTTTTCTGAATTTCGTTCGGGAAGGTTTCAATCACTTTTTTAATTTCTTTTCCTCGTTCATCATCCCAAGCGCCAATTAATGCTTCTTTTGAGTTTGTAACGTTAAAAAGTTCTTGATTTTCTGAATCCAGAGAAATCAGATATGAGTTGACTAAAGTCCCAAGCGGAACATCCAAAATTGCTTGTTTATAATCATGAGAAAATATTATTGAAGCCTCTTGCAAGCGTGATCCAGTAGGCAGATTTTCTTTTAGAATGAGAGTTTTTAAAGGTGCAAAAATGGTTATTGGTTTACTTGAAGCATCAAATAAGTAAATCCCATCTGTTTCGGTTTCGTTTTCCGATATAAGCACAATATTATCGCTCTGGGCGACTCTTACAGCATTTACTATTCCTAAATTGCTAAGAGGGGAAAGAGAAGGGTTTATAGGAAATAGAATTGGATCAATAGTTTCAACGATTTCTCCTTTTAAAACAACACTTCTTTTATATGAAATATAGCCTTCTTTTGTTATTTCGACAGTGTAGTCTCCAGGAGGAAGAGTAACATTTAAGTCAGTCACACCCTTTAAATCTTCGTTAATAAATACCTTAGCAGCCTTTGGTGACGAGCTAATAGCAAGGATTCCTGTTGAAGAAATTGTTTTGTCTTTAAAATCAAATCTGTACCCCCTCGCATATGCGATTATAGAAAAAATTACTGCAGATAAAATTAGAAATATGATTATTTTTACTGGAATTCCTTTCATAAATTTGACAGTATTTGATACATTAATTATATATATTGATGTATTTATAGGTTAAATCAACCATTATATTTATTTATTTACAAGACAATATTATACAATATAAAGACGTGTAACATGTAACGTGGAACGTAAATAAGTAAAAAGTAATAAGTAAGATGTAATAAGAATAGGTGAAAGGTAAAAGAAAGAGAAATAGCGAATATATAAATTGGCCATGTCATCCTGAATTTAATTCAGGATCTGGTTAACGGCAGATTCCTGCTTTCGCAGGAATGACAGTTTTATTTCGTATAGAGCTATTTAACGCTTAGACATTTGAATTTAATTTAGCATTATACAATAAGATATGTTTTTTAGAAAAAAGGTTGGAATTGATCTTGGAACCGCAAACACTTTAGTGTATGTTGGCGGTGAAGGAATTGTTTTAAACGAGCCAACAGTTGTCTCATATTCAATTGAAGACAGGAGCATACTTGCTGTTGGTGATGAAGCTAGAGAAATGCTTGGGAGAACGCCGGGTTCTATTGTTGCTTCACGTCCAATGAAAGAAGGAGTAATAGCAGATTTTACAACAACAACCGCAATGATTACATACTTTCTTAAAAAAGCCTTAAAAAACAGGGTTTTTTGGCCAGAAATGATGATTTCTATACCAGGAGGGGCATCTCAAGTTGAAAAGAGAGCAGTTGTTGCAGCATGCAAAAGAGCTGGAGCATCAGATGTATATTTAATTGAAGAGCCATTGGCAGCTGCATTAGGAGCAAAAATACCAATATCACAAGCTTCCGGTCACATGATAGTAAATATGGGTGGCGGAACATCTGAAATTGCAGTAATATCACTAGGACAACTTGTTTCATATAAAACAGTCAGAACTGCAGGTACAAAGCTCGATGAAGGTATAATTCAACACTTGAAAAAAAAACACTCCCTCATAATTGGAGAAAGAACAGCAGAAGACGCAAAAATGAGTATAGGAAACGCTTTTATTGATTCAAAGGAAGATATTAAAGAGAAACATTATGAAATTAAAGGTCGAGACTTTCAAACAGGTCTCCCTAAAATTTTAAACCTCGGAGAAACTGATATTAATGAAGGCTTACAGAAGCCCCTGAGACTAATTATAGATGGTATAAAAGAAGTCTTGGGAGTAACCCCACCAGAGCTTGCAGCAGATATTGTAGATAAGGGAATTGTTTTATCTGGTGGAACAGCTCTTCTAAAGAATATAGATAAATATATTAGTTATTACAGTGGTGTTGCTTCTTTCGTTGTAGAAGAACCTTTATTTTGTGTAATTAGGGGAGTTGGAATGGGAATTGAAAATTTAGATAAGTTTAAAGAAGCGATTAGATAATAATATTTTTTAAAAATTGGGTAACCTATAATAATTTGATATAGGAGATAAGAAATTCCAAATTTAAAAAAAAGGTAATAAAGTAGTGAAAAATATGAGGTCTATAGTATTTTTTTAGAAAAAATATATATTTTTACATTAAAATTAAAATCAGTTTGTTTATACGATATAAATTAATAGGATAAAAGTTGTACAAAACATCGGTTTTTTATAGTATTAAGAATTATTTCGTAGACTCATAATAAATTTACTAATAAAATGTCAAATAAATTACTTGGAATTTCTCTCCCACGAGGATCAAAAAAAGATATCCTAGATAAAATTATAAAGTACACTTTATTAAATAAACAATTTATACATATTGTATCGCTTAACCCCGAAAACATAGTTATTGCCCAACATGATAAGTTGTTTAAAGAGATTGTCAATAAAGCCCAAATAAAAATCATTGATGGGGTAGGGGTTGTTATAGCAGCCCAAATCCTCAATATTAACGTAGGCACACGCATACCTGGGGTGGATTTAGTCCAAAAGCTCATAGAGCGTTCTAGTGTTGGACGCTTAAGAGTGGTGTTAATAGGGGGTAAGGATAAATTAGCAGAATATATGGCTGATTGCTATAATCGAAGCTATCCCAAAGCAAAGTTTATCGGCATAACAGGTATCAAAGACATTGAAAACATCAAAAAGTCAGAGGAAGAGGAGGTCATTACTATAATTACTGATACGAAGCCCCATTTAATATTGGTAGCATTTGGTTCTCCATATCAAGAGAAATGGATTTGGAAAAATAGGAAATGGTTTAAAGGGATAGTTTGTATGGGAGTTGGAGGGTCATTTGATTATTTATCCGGTCGGATTAATAGGCCGCCGCTTTTTTTAAGAGAGTTAGGTTTAGAATGGCTGTATCGGCTTGTTATACAGCCTTGGAGATGGAGGAGACAATTGAGGCTAATTAAATTTACTTGGTTGGTTTTAAAGCAAAAATATAGTAAAAAGATATAAAATGATATATTTTTATGCAAAAAGACATAATAAGAGTATTAAACTACTTTAATATATTCTCTTACTCTCCAGATCTTAATGATATTCATTTATTTTTAAGTAAAAAAAGTAGTAAAGAAATACTGCACAAAGTACTAAAAAAAATGGTTTCTGATAAAAAAATAGAGAATTTTAATGGTTTATATACTCTGGGGGAGTATAATATTAACTCAAAAGTCAAAAGTCAAAAGCATGCCCTGTACCGAAGCGAAGCTTCTGGTTCAGGGTCAAAATTCGAAATTACGCAAAAAAAGTTAAATAATTTGCGGTTTAGAGCTTATATAAAGCTTATTTCTTTATTTCCGCAGGTTAAACTCGTGGGTTTGTCAGGTAGCGCCGCCATGTATAATGCAGGGAAAAACGACGATATAGATCTATTTATCATTTCCAAGGCAAAAAGACTCTGGACAACAAGATTTTTATGCGTGTTCATATCTATGATTTTAGGTATCAAAAGAGCTAGATTTGAACTTCATCCAAGTGATAAGGTATGCTTAAATCTTTTTTATGAAGAAACTAATCTGAAAATACCAAAATTTAAGCAAAATTATTATATTGCTCATGAAATAATCCAAATGAAGCCGTTGATTAATAAAAGCAGTACTTATGAGCTATTTTTAGACAGTAATAAATGGGTTTGTGATATATTTCCTAATTTTAAATTAAAAACAATATTGTCATCCCCGACGTCCAAACTGTCATTCCCGACCCGATCGGGAATCCAGAGCTGGATCCCCGCTTTCGCGGGGATGACGAGGAAGTGGCCTGGAACGATAGTAGGAGTGTTGGGAATAACGTATGTTTCGGATTTTATAGAATTAATTTCAAAAAAATTTCAGTTGTCAATTATAAACAGACATAAAACCACGGAAATCATCACGGATACACAGCTTTGGTTTTTCCCAGAGGATTTTGCGGAAAAGTTACCTAAATGGACAAGAAAGAAGTATAATAAAATATAAATTTGAAGCACGAAACAATTTCGTACTTTTGATTATATAGCCGGGGTGGCGGAACTGGTAGACGCGTACGGTTCAGAACCGTATCCTGTAAGGGGTAGGGGTTCAAGTCCTCTTCCCGGCACCTGTAAGGAGGGTTGGCAGAGTGGTAATGCAGCGGCTTGCTAAGCCGTGACGGCGAATAACCGTCCACAGGTTCAAATCCTGTACCCTCCGCACCATATGCTTGACTTAAGCTGTCAGACTTTCTAAACTGTTCGTATGCAATCTGACTCATCTATTCTTAAAAGAAAAGATACTTTAATTATTTTCACTTATGCAAATGCGGGTTTTGGTCATTTACGCGTTTCAGATACACTTTCCCATGAGCTTAATCATAATTCAAACTACGTTTATCTTAGCGGTGAAGATAAGGTAGTTAGCTTTTTTCATAGAATAACAAGCATACATCCAATCTTAAGATCAATGCTTGAATGGCTGCAAAAAGGGAAACAAGAAGACGTCGTAACTTTTTTATATAGAAACTTATTAATTCTCACATCAGGAAAACTAGAAAAAAAACTTAGAATTGTGGTAAAACAGGCTAAAAATCCAATAAAAAACATAGTAGTTATTGCTACACACTTTTCCTTGGCACATCAAATAGCAAGAATAAGAGAAAAAATAGAAAAGGAAAAAAATATTAAATTGTTTCTTTTTGTTCAAGTTACAGACGACAGCCCCCAGCATATGTGGGGCGTATTTGGAGCAGACCTGATTTTTGTGCCGTCAATACAAACAAAAAAGAGTTTAGTTCTTTACAGTAAAAATAAAAATATATTTTCAGAAAAAATAAAGGTAACGCCTTATCCTGTAAGCCGTATGTTAACAGAGAAGCTAAATACCAAGCTGTACGAAAATAGACTTGCTCAGTTTGACCCAAAAAGTAAAGAGAAAATCAAAATAATTGTTCCTATTTCAGGAGCAGCAGTTGGGATGAAATATCTAGTAGAAATCATCGAAATTCTTTTTAAAAAGTTAGATAGAGTGAACTTCCATATGATCCTAAAGAAAACACCTTATACAAGCTTATACACTAATCTTTTTGAGAAATTTAAATTTGTAAATATACATAGGTTTAAAAAAAATACAGAAGTTGTTGATGAATACGAAAAAGAGTATAAAAGAATCACGTTCGGATACGAAATAACAAAACCAAGCGAGCAAGCATTTAAGTCTTTAATAAATACAGATAGAGTAGGAGGCTCAATACTACTTTTTACAGATCCTGTAGGAAGGCAAGAACATGACAATCTAATGTTTTTGAAAAGACATAAACTAATTCCTGATATAGAAGACCAAAAGTATCTATGGCAAGCATCAATTAATAACATTAAGCTAAACAACGAGAAAGGAAGAAATATATTAAAAAAAGCTTCAACCTGGAGAGGAATAAGACTTTTTAAAAATCCAAACAAATCAGCAAATTTTATAGAATGGTGTTTGAAAAGAGGAGTATTTAAAAAAATGGGTAAATGTATTGTGGATGTTGAAAGTCACAGAAGCCATAAAAAAGAATTAATGTTCGACGGTGCAAAGGAGTTTTGGAGAGAAGTTGAAGACTACCTTAATAAAAATAAATCTATTTCTTAGGCGGAGTTATAGAAACTTTAACCCATTTTTTTACGTCTGACCAGTTATCTATCCCTGCTTTTGGAATAAGTATGAACTGACCGTCGTCCGAACGTGAATAATCAAGGTAATCATTATTCGTAATAACTAGTCTTTGTATTGTGTAGACTTCTGCATTCTTTGCTTCAGAAAGAAGTTCTTGCATCTGGTCCAGAGGAATGTCAGTCTCAATATGGTCGCTAAGTTCGTCAAGAAGAGGAATAATTTTCGGAATGAACCCTATTGAAATTATTTTATTTTTTAAAGCTTCTAAAAGCAGCTGTTGTCTTTTTGCCCTGCCGAAATCTCCGCCATCTTCTAAAGAATTTCTTGATCTTACAAATTTTAAGGCGGCTTCTCCACTCATAGTTTGTTTACCAGAGTCAAAGTGTATAATTTCATATCGGCAAGGAAAAGCGATTTCCGGCGATTCTGTTGCTATTTTCTCAATTTCCTCCAATTCGGATTCTTCTACTCCACACAGGTCATCTTCTTTTCCTTCTACCGGATATTTAAAATCGTCAAATTGTCTTTCTACATTTACTTCAACACCTCCAAGAACGTCAACAGCTCTGGTGAATCCTGCAAAATCAACAGTAATATAATTATCGACTGTTAAACCTGTTATTTGCTTAATCGGATTGTTAATTAGGCCTATTGGAGAGTCTTTAATATATATTTTATCAACGTCCGGATAATTTTGAGGGAATAATCCCATTTGATATACAGAGTTAATTTTAGAATGGAAGTCGTTTTTTGATTTTGTCGGCACTTTTACCCATACATCTCTAGGAATTGATATGAGTGTGACCTTTTTAGTTTTTTTATCAATATTGGCAAGGATTACAGTATCTGTTAAAAAAGTTCCTTGATGTTTTCCACCTGCATATCCTAAGAGCAATATGTTTAAAGAATTTTTTTCCTTTATAGTTTGTATTTGTTTTGGAGATTCTTTAGGTTTATAAATTTTATTATAAAAGTTTTTTATTACAAAAAAGAAAATTATAATAAAAGCTAAAATAACCCCTGAAACTATAAGGATAATTTTTTTCATTTAATGAATTTATTTTTTAGTTTTTTTGAATATCTCATCTATCTGATCAATGAGATTAAGAAGCTCCTCTGCGTCTTTTGGATCAACAGAAGCTTTTACTTTACTGCATGCTTTTGTAGCATTCCAAAATAATTCATGCAATTGCGGGAACTCCTTTATATGTTCAGGTTTGAAATAATCACTCCATAGAGTCCAAAGATGCTCTTTTGCTAGATGCGCTCTTTGTTCTTTAATAAATAAAGCTCTTCTTTTAAAAACTTCGTCATCGGAGTCATTGTATTTTTTCATTATCGCAAGTACTGACTCGGCCTCAATTCTGGCTTGTATTGGGTCGTAAACTCCGCAAGGTAAATCGCAGTGATACATTACAGGAGAGTTCATAATGGAAATTTTAGGATTAAAAAAATTCATTTCTTTTCTAATATAATGGTTTTGACGAAAAATATCAACCAGGAAATAAACTCTAAACCCTAACCTCTAATCTCTAAACAAATTCAAATGTTCTAAATACAAATGCTTAAAAAAGTTTTCTGAATTTAGTATTTTGTTTTTTGAGATTGTTTAGGATTTAGAGATTAGAAATTAGAAATTATTTATTAAGGTTTTTTATTATTTTTTCTATTTCAGCGTCGTTTATTCTTCTTCCTTTTCCTCTATGAGAAAGGAGAGCTCCTGAAAAAGTTTTTGGGATGTGAAGCAATTCATGGATTAAAGTTTTCATTTTTTCACGTTCGGTCAATTTATCAAACCTTTTTGAAACAACCTCGATTATATAATGTGGCTCCAAACCTGCAACCTCACTAAATAACTTTGCCATACCCCAAATTCGAGCATAAGCTCGAGTTTTTGCGTCAAAACTTCTGATGCAATGAATATTCTTTGTTTTTATATAATTTAAACTCAAAGAATTAACAAGAAATTTTACTTGCTTATTGATATCTTTAGCAAGCTCGTATTTCATTCGGATAGAACGTAATTGATAGTATTTTTATTAAGACCGAGCGAGATCAACTTTTTAGACGCTTTCTCTTTTGATTTAAATAATTTTACAAATGTTTTTGCAGTTTCTTTTATCTCATATGGAAAAATAATCCACGAATTTGTTTTTTTTGTCCAAAAATCAGGTATTTGAATTGTATTTGGCTTGATATATGGAGTGGTTGTATAAACTGTTTTAACATCTAAATCCTTAAAATACCTGATAGCTCTTTTTAAAGTTTTGCCGGTATCTGATACGTCATCCACAATCAATATGTTTTTTCCTTTTAAATTAACTTTAGGGACATCGCTAATCATGGGTTCTTTTTCCTGTCGGAGATTTTTATATGAAGAAATTGATATATGAGATATTTTTACAGTCAATAAATCCGACAAAATTCTTGACGCAACAAGCCCTCCTCTTGAAATAGCAATTATTTTATCAATTTTTAAGCCTTTTATTTTTTTTGAAAGAGCTATACATTCTTTTTCAAAATCTTTCCACGTGACGTTGAGAAAATTTACAGGTAAATTATTTTTCATTTTGATATATTATAGTAATAATTTATACATGATAAAGAAGCTTATTATTATATCAGGATTCTTACTTTTCTTATTTGTTTTTTCTTCTTTAACATTTTCCCAACAAAACATAAGTGTTGAGAAAATAAACATTTTTGAGGTCGACGTAACAATTAATAAAAATGGGACAATTGATGTAAAAGAAAAAATAGAATACGATTTTGGGGCAGAGTATAAGCATGGAATAATAAGACAAATTGACCTGTTTAAAACTAATCAAGATGGAAAGAAATATATTTTGGATTATAACGTTCATAATGTAACTGATGAAAAGGGTGTTTCTTATGATTTTGAAACAAATTTAGACAAAAAGTCAGGTTTTTATATTATCAAGATAGGAGATCCGAATAAAACGATTAAGGGCCTCAATACATATGTTATTTCCTACAATGTTACTGGGGCTTTAACATATTTTTCAGACCACGATGAGCTTTATTGGAATGCAACAGGAGATAAATGGACAATCCCTGTTTTAGAATCTATATCAAAAATAAGTTTACCACTTACAGTTAAGAATAATGAAATTAACTCAGTATGTTACACAGGAATTTATGGGAGTAAAGAGTCAGATTGTTCTATAAGCTCTGAAAGCAATATTATAAGCATAACATCAAATAATGAGTTGAAGTCAAATGAGGGGCTTTCTTTTGTTATAGGATTTCCAAAAAATAATGTTGCTGTTATTGAACCAAGGCTTTATACGCCCTTTTGGGAGAGTATTTTTGGGAAAATGCTAAAGTTTTTTCTTATATCGGTTTTAGTAGTAGCAATAATTCTTTGGTATGTTTTTTATCCTATATATATTATTTATAGATGGTTTAGACACGGTCGTGATCCTTCAGCTTTAATTGGAAAAGTAAGTGCCTGGTTTGATCCTCCGAAGAGTAAAAAAGGCAGATCGCTTACTCCAGCAGAAACAGGTTCAATAATAGACGAGAAAGTTCATTTAAGAGATATTTCATCAGCAATTGTTGACCTTGCGCGCAGAGGTTATTTAAAAATAAAAGAAAAAAAGAAAAAAGATTTTTATTTTATTAAAAGAAAAAAATATGAAGGTGATAAAAAACTTTTGTTATTTGAAAAAGAACTTTTACAAGGAATTTTTAGTAGTTCAAAAAATGTAAGGCTAAAGGATAAAAAATTATATAGCACAATTAGTACAGTAAAGGAAGAAATATATAATCAACTTGTAAATGATGGATTTTTTCCCAAAAACCCTGAAAAAATCCGCAATTTTTATATTTTAATATCTATATTAGGATTAGTGACCGTAAATATTCCGCTTGCGTTAATTTCTGCTATTTTTGGTCGAATTATGCCAAGAAAAACACTTGATGGGGTAAATGCTTCTAATGTTGCACATTCTTTAAAGAGTTTTTTAATATCTCAAGATAGACAATTAGAATTTCAAGCAAAAAATCAAATGTTTTTTGAAAAACTTTTGCCTTATGCTGTTGCATTTGGAGTTGAAAAAGTCTGGGCGAGAAGATTCCAAGATATTAACATGAAAGAGCCGGATTGGTATTCTGGTCAATCAACTACATTTAATAGCATTATATTTGCAAACAGCTTAAATTCTTCATTCAAAAGTGTTGCAACTTCTGCAACTCCAACAACGAGCAGTTCTGGGTTTAGTTCTGGATCTTCATCAGGTGGAGGCTTTTCCGGCGGCGGCGGAGGAGGCGGCGGTGGCGGAAGCTGGTAAAATTATTCAAACTCTAATTTCTAATTTCTAAATCCTAAACAATTTCAAAATACAAAATTCTAAACTCAAAAAAGCCGTTTGTCATCCTGAACCCCGATTCTATCGGGGGAACTTTAATTCAGGATCTGCTTGCCCCCAACGGAGCTTTTAAGCGAAGCGGGGCAGATTCCAAATTAAATTTGGAATGACATTCCTATATTTGAAATTTGATATTAGAGTTTGTTTAGAGTTTAGAGATTAGGATTTAGAAATTATTTTGTTATGCTAAAATATATCTAGAGTTCCCGTAGTTCAATCGGATAGAACGTTAGATTGCGGATCTGAAGATTGAGCGTTCGAGTCGCTCCGGGAACACAGTCTGGGTCTGTGGTGAAATGGTATCATAATGGTCTCCAAAACCATTGTTCTCCGTTCAAATCGGAGCAGACCTGCAATATACTTCTGGGACAAAACCATTATTCTCCTTTCGAAAGTCGTCAACTAGTCCCTGACAGCGTTAAGCTTATATGAACGAGAAACGCACCTGCAATGTGATATAATATTTTTATGTCATATTGTCCAAATTGCTAAAATAGCATTTAAATAAAACGTCTTCTTTTTACAAGATTTCTACTTACCAAAATGGTTTATAATTAGTTTTTATGGCAGATAATAAATTTACGAGAAATTCGGTTGGAGATAAGTCGATATTTTCAAAATACGAGAAAAAATTTGCTGATAAATACGCACCAAAAGTGCCAAAAATTCTTGAAACAGACACACTCACGTATCTTTCTATTGTCTGGACATTCCTTATACTCCTTTTCGGATATTTAGGAAGGATTGATATTCGCTGGTTTTGGTTAGTTTCTTTAATGATAGTATTTCATTATTTGACCGATATGTTTGACGGTGCAGTAGGAAGATACAGAGAGACCGGTCTTATCAGATGGGGTTATTTCATGGATCATATGCTTGATTTTATATACCTAAACTCCATATTTATTAGCTATGCTTTTATATTTTCAAGTGATTCACACATACTTATTCTTTCTGCTATGGCCATATTTGGGGCATTTTTTATTAACTCTCATCTGTCATTTTCTGCTACTGACGAGTTCAAAATCACCTATTTGAGGGTCGGGCCGACAGAAATTCAACTTGGATTTGTGATAATTAACACAATAATTATCTTTACGAGTCCTTTTTTTATCGAAAGACTTCTTCCTTTTTTTGTTACAGCATCTTTATTAGCTCTTTTTGCTTTTATAGGTAAAACGCAGGAAAAAATATGGAAGATAGATATGAAAAATAAACTTAAAGGAAAATGAAACTTAATAAAAAAATACTTCTTTTTATTCTTTTCATTTTCGCAGTTTTAATTTCTATTTTAATCATTCGAATGATTAAAATAGATGAAGACGTGAATATAGGAAGTAACAAACAAGTCAATCAGGGTACAAATAATGAATATAAACCGTACGTTGGCGATGTTATACGCTCACTATTTATTCCTTACTGGTCTTTAAATTCAGAAAATGACCTAAATACATACGACCGTCTGATTTACTTTGGTATTACCGGAACTGTTGAAGGAATTGATAAAACCGATTCGGGTTATTTAAATCTTCAAAATTTTATATCACTTGCTCCGGAACAAAGTCAAAAATATTTAACCATTCGAATGATTAATACAGAGGAAAATCTAAAAGTTCTAAAAAATAAAAGTTCGATGATTCGAATCATCGAACAAAGTATAAACATTGCTAAACAGTATAATTTTTCCGGGATAGTTTTAGATCTTGAAGTAGGAGTATTGTTTGGGGACGAGATTATTGATCAAATAAGTGATTTCTCAAGTAATTTTTATAAAAAATCTAAACAAAACGATTTAAGTTATGCAATTGCAATTTACGGTGACCTATTTTATAGAAAAAGGCCGTATGATTTATCAACACTGTCTAAAAATTCAGATGAAATTATGATTATGGCTTACGACTTTCATAAAAGTATAGGTGAACCAGGTCCGAATTTTCCACTAAAAGAACAAAATATTTATGGATACGATATGAGAATATTAATAGATGACTTCTTAAATTATGTTGAACCGGAAAAACTAAACGTAATTTTTGGAATGTACGGATATGACTGGATAGTTGATGATAAAGATAGACCGATAAAATCAGCTCGAGTATTGAGTTTAAATGAGATCCGATCCAAACATTCAAATGATTGTAACGGGGAAAAATGCGAGTTTGTTGATAGCGAGGGGAGGCGTCATATCATTTGGCACGAAAACAATGAATCTGTTGGCAAAAAAATTGAGTATTTGAAAAGCAGGGGAATCGGATCCTTTGCCTACTGGGCAGCAGGATACTTTTAGAATAAATCCTAAACCATAATCTCTAAACTCTAATCAATATCAAAATACAAATGTTCAAAGCTCAAAACTTTTTGTATTTAGAATTTTGGTATTTGGATTTGTTTAGGATTTAGAAATTAGAGATTAGGGTTTACTTCTCTGCTTTCTTAAAAGCACCTAATTCTTTCAGTTTCCACATAAACAAGGCTGATTTGCTTCGAGCATTTGAGTCTATGACAAATCTTAATGCTTTTTCAAGCATTGGTCTGTGAATGTTTTTTGCAAACTTGATATACATGCTTTTGTGTCTTGGATCGTCAAGTTTTTCAGAAAGGTGGACTCCATAAGATTGATACTCGCGAGAAACATATCTGTCACTTATTGGATCAAATTTCTTTAGAATATCGTTTACAGACTTCATAAAGAGATTGTACCAAAATAAAATTCGAATTCCGAATGACGAAACTCGAAACAAATCACAAATCAAAAATTACAAATAACAAATAAATTCAAAGCTTTAAACGTTTAAAATCTAAAACCAGCAAACTGTCATCCTCGCGGATGCGGGGATCTGGTTTACGGCAGATTCCCAATCAAGTTGGGAATGACAATAGGGCGGTTTGGAATGACATACTTAAGATTCTATCAGTCGTTTCACTCCTTTCAGAATGACATTCACATTTGCGATTTGGGTATTGATATTTGGTGCTTGATTAGAGCAATTAGATTAATTAGAAATTAGAAATTTACATGTTATACGTTACACGTTCCACGTTATACGCTACGCTGCTGGAGTTGCTGGAGTTGATATCGCTTCTGCTTTAGTTTTTAAACTATCAAGAATTTCGTCTAGTTTTTGGTCTGAATTAACTGATTGTTCGGGTTGTGGTTCAGGTGTGGCTGCTGGTGGAGGAGTTTCTTCTGGTACTGGATTTTCAGGAACTGATGGTTCGGTAGCAGGAGGTTCTGCTGGAACATCTGATGGTTGATCGCTTGGTGGAGTAATCGTTGGTGAGTCTGTCGGTGGCTGGTTTGAAGACGAAGGATCAATAGGAATTGTTGATTCCATAGCGGCTGTTGTTTCATCCGAGGGCATAGGAGGTAGAGGATTTGGACGTGAAGGAATATCTGATGTTGGGGTTTCAATGTTTGGAGTTTCAACAGGAATTTGAGGTTCTTGTGATTCCGGGACTGTTGGTTCAGAAGCTGGTGTCTCCTCTACAGGTACTTGTGGTTCTGGTACAACAGGCTCTGGTGTTGGTGGTACAACTGGCATGTCTGTTGGTTGATCTGTTGGAGGTTGGTCAGATGGTATTTGACTTCCTTGATCATCTGACGGATTTCCAGGTGGAGAATCTGTTGGAGCTGGCATTGTACTGTTTGCCGCTTGCACAGTTGTTCCTAGAGCATTATCAAGTTCTGATTGGGTGAATCCTTTGAGTACAACAGATTGCCCGTCGTCCTTTTCAATTTTTGTAACAGGAGTTCCTGCAAAATTGTTTGATACATCAAGCATTTCTTGCAAAAATTCTCTGTTGGATTGGACATTTTTTTCTTCAAATGCGATGTTTTTTGAAGCCAAATAATCCTTTTCCTGCTTACAAAACTGACAATCATTTGTAGTATAGATAGTTACTTTCATTGGTTAATTCATTATGAAGAAAAGATAATTATTTGTCAAGCCGTTTTTTCTTACTTATAAAATTAATTTCTAATTTCTAATTGCACTAATTGATCTAATCAAGTTTCAATGAGCAAATCCCAATGTCTAATTGTTTTATTTGGTTATTAGTATTTGTTTATTATTTAGGTCAATTAGAATAATTAGGTTAATTAGGTTAATTTATAGCATTGTAGAGAGTTTCTGAATGATATTAGGGAATATCAGTTTTATTATTTTTTGTTCTTCTTTAGTAAAATCCGAAAGTACGTATTTTTCTCCGTCAATCCAAGAATCAGACCTTCTTGCGTCTACTCCAATCCTTATTCTCCAGAAATCTTTTGATTTTATTGTTTCTTCAATTGATTTTATTCCGTTATGAAGTTTTGGTCCTGTTCCTTTATCAATTTTAAATTTACCAAGCGGGATATCGAGATCATCATGAACGATATATAAGTTTTCTAATTTAATATTTTGATGTTTGTCTAATATTTTTTTAACAAAACTCCCAGATTGATTCATAAATGTATCTGACTTGCAAAGCAAGATTTCTTTATTGTTTATTAACGCATTAACGCATTGCAGATTAGAACTTGAATCCGTTAATTCTATATTCGTTAATTCTTTAATTAAAAATTCAATATATTGATGCCCAACATTGTG
>Ga0210057_1003872_pt1 | contig 20297 bp, 20 predicted proteins | sample CryGeyCG2114_010_2_FD_183968 | JGI IMG/M metagenome (GOLD analysis project Ga0210057, IMG submission 183968) | Groundwater microbial communities from aquifer - Crystal Geyser CG10_big_fil_rev_8/21/14_0.10 (SPAdes) (version 2) | ecosystem: Environmental > Aquatic > Deep subsurface > Groundwater ...
TATAATCTACTTAATTTATATCAATTTTAAACTATAAACTTAATAATATGGCTTACGACTTTTCAAAATTTAAAGAAAAAACAAAAGAAATAGAGGAGTGGTTAATTAAAGAAATGACAACCCTAAGGACGGGTCGAGCCGCATCCGCAATTCTTGATAGTGTACGTGTAGATTCTTACGGATCAAAAATGCCAATCAACCAAGTGGCCGGAATATCTGTAGAAGATGCCAGGACACTAAGGGTTAGTCCTTGGGATAAAAGCTTGTCAAAAGAAATCGAGAAAGCAATAACAGAATCAAATTTGGGACTTTCTCTTGTTACAGACAGTAATGGTCTTAGAATAATTTTCCCTGAACTTACCTCAGAAAGAAGAGATTCTTTAGTAAAAATATTAAAAGATAAATTGGAAGAATCGCGTATTTCTTTAAGAAGAAGTAGAGAAGAAGTTTGGGAAGATATACAAGAAAAAGAAAAAGAGGGGAAGATGACAGAAGACGACAAATTTGCAAACAAAGAAAAAATGCAAAAAATAGTTGATGAGACTCAAGATAAATTAGAAGAAATCGCCAAGAAAAAAGAACAGGAAATTAGAGCATAAATAAGTCGCCAAAATATGGCTGAGGTTAGCCACGCTAAATGGCTCACTTTAGTGAGCCATTTAGCGTGGCTGTGTTGAGCTCTTTTTTCACTTGATTTTTATACTTTTTAGACTTGATACATCATACTTAATACATCATACTTATACCCATGACTGTAATCATTTTTATAATTGTTTTAGCTATTCTAATTTTGGTCCACGAATTTGGGCATTTTATAGCTGCTAAAAAAAGTGGCATGAAAGTAGAAGAGTTTGGTTTGGGTTTTCCACCAAAACTTTTCTCTTGGAAACCAAAAGGAGATGAAACAACATATTCCATAAACCTCATTCCTTTTGGTGGTTTTGTTAAAATCCTCGGCGAGAATGGAGAGGAGACTATTACTGAAGGAGATGATGTGGAAAGGAGTTTTGCTAAGGGGTCTTTCTTAAACAGAGCAAAAGTTTTATTTGCAGGAGTTTTCTTTAACTTTCTATTAGCTTGGCTATTTATCGCCATCAGCCTTTCTATTGGTGTATTTGCAAGTACAGACGATTACCCTGGTCAAGTAGAAAATCCTACTCTTAAAATTACAGCAGTCCTTCCGGGTAGTCCTGCGGAAGAGGTGGGGCTTAAGGCTGGAGACGATATTATATCAATAAAAAATTCTCTAGAGTTAGTGATGTCTCCTAAACTAGATGATGTTAGAAATCTTATTTTGAACAGCGATGGAGAAATTACTCTTGAGATAGGGCGGGGAAATGAATTGCTTGAATTAAGTGTCTTAGCTGAAGAGGGTCTTGCGCAAGATGGAAAAGCAATAGGTATCGCTATGGGAGAAATAGGAATCATTAGAATGCCTTTCTATCAAAGTATTTGGGAAGGTTTAAAAAACTCACTTAGTTTAATTGTCTTAATATTTTTATCACTAATAGAGTTTTTTGTAAGCATTATTTCTGGAGGAGCAAATATAAATCAAATCACAGGCCCCGTGGGTATTGCTGGAATGGTAGGAGACGCTGCAAGGCTTGGGCTCAGTAGTTTATTCTATTTCACAGCTCTAATATCTCTACATTTAGCTGTTTTAAATCTTTTGCCTTTCCCTGCACTCGATGGAGGTAGATTGTTATTTTTAGCAATCGAAAAAATAAAAGGCTCTAAAGTTAATCAAAAAATAGAACTCTGGGTTAACTCTGTTGGATTCCTAATACTGATTATTTTAATGATAATTGTGACCTGGAACGATATCGTCAGACTCTTTTAAAATCGGACAAAATTAAGGTCGAGATTTTAAGGTTTATTAAGATTTAAGTTTTAATATCCTTAATTCTTAAAATCTTTTCATATATCGATATATTGATATATTGATATATGAAAGTGATTTAGCGTAAATTAAACTTTTTAAACTGACGAGGATTTAATTTTGACCCAGCGAGGTTATTAGCTTAGAATATAGTTATAATTTTGGAGTTAAGGACAGGATTGTTAGCCATGTTGAATGTTTTATTTTGCAATACAAAATAAGCTTCAATCTTTAAAGAATTGAATTTAACAAGGTGTTAAAATATGGTCGCTTGAACTCCTCAATTTTTTAACATGCGACAAAGTAAACTATTCACAAAAACCAGAAAAGAAGCTCCGAAAGACGAGACTTCTTTAAATGCAAAGCTTTTAACCAGGGCTGGTTTTGTTTACAAAGAAATGGCGGGTGTTTATGACTACTTACCTTTGGGTCTACGAGTCATCGAAAATATAAAAAACATCATAAGGAAAGAGATTGAAAAAATTGACGGTCAAGAATTACACATGTCAGCTCTCCAAAATAAAGATCTTTGGGAAAAATCTGGCAGATGGCCTGACAAAAACCTTGATGTTTGGTTTAAAACAAAATTACATAGTGGAGAAAAATATCACGAAGGTGGGGATCTTGGACTTGCCACAACTCACGAAGAACCTTTAACAAATCTTCTTTCAAAATATATAGATTCTTACAAGGATTTACCTATTTATATTTTCCAATTTCAAAATAAATTCAGAAATGAACTCCGCTCAAAAAGTGGCTTAATGCGAGGAAGAGAATTTTTAATGAAAGATCTTTATTCTTTCTGTAAAACAGAAGACGAGCAAAAAGAATATTTTGAGAAAGCCAGAAAGGCTTATCTTAAAATATTTGAAAAACTAGGAATTGCTGACACAACCTATATAACATATGCCTCTGGCGGTAGCTTCTCTAAATACTCTATTGAATTTCAAACTATTACTGATGCAGGTGAAGACACTATTTATGTGTGTGAAAAGTGTAAAGTGGCTGTAAACAAAGAGATAGTAGATGAGCACAAGTATTGTCCAGAGTGTGGAAATAAAGAGTTGGTTGAAAAGAAAGGTGCAGAAGTAGGAAATATATTTAACTTGGGCACAAAATTCTCTGAAGCTTTAGATCTAAAATATAAGGATGAAAATGGTAAAGAAAACCCTGTTTGGATGGGAAGTTATGGAATTGGTGTAGGTAGAGTGATGGGGGTTCTAGCAGAGGTTTTTTCTGATGATAAGGGGTTAAAATGGCCAGAGAATGTAGCGCCTTACACTTTTCATCTAATTAGATTAAGTGAGTCTGATGAAGTTAGAAAAACGTCTGAAGATCTCTACAAAAAATTCAAAGGAAATAATATAGAGGTTCTTTATGATGATAGAGATAAAAGTGTTGGAGAAAAATTAGCAGATGCTGATTTGATTGGTATTCCTTATCAAATAATTATAGGTGAAAAAAGTTTAGAAAAAGGAATTATTGAAGTTAAAAACAGAAAGACTGGAGAAACAAAAGAAGTAGATAAAGAAAAGATAATAGATGATCTTACAAACTAACTAGATGAAAGATTTCTTAAAAAAAATCAGGAGAAAAATTGATTCATTTCTATCAAATGAAATAGGGATCGATTTGGGTACCGCAAATACTCTAGTTTATGTCAGAGGAAAAGGAATTATCATCAATGAGCCTTCGGTTGTTGCTGTAAACCAAAAAACAGGAAGGGTTGTGGCCATAGGAAGCACTGCTAAAAAAATGTTAGGGAGAACTCCACCTCATATTGTGGCAGTTCGACCGCTTGTCGATGGCGTAATATCAGACTTCGAAGTAGCTGAGGAAATGCTTGCATATCTAATCAGTAGAGCAGAAGGGGAATCAAAAAAACTCTTGGGACCAAAAGTTGTTATCGGGGTACCTTCAGGGATAACAAATGTAGAGACCAGAGCGGTTAGAGATGCGGCTAAAAACGCAGGAGCAAGAGAGGTACATATTGTTGAAGAACCAATGTCAGCAGCAATAGGTATAAAGCTACCGGTGAAAGACCCTGTTGGGAATATGATTATAGATATTGGTGGAGGAACTTCTGATATCGCTTTAATCTCCTTAAATGGAATTGTTTGTTCAAGAAATGTAAAAATAGCGGGCGACAGATTCAACTCGGATATAATAAATTATATTAGAAATGAATTTAAAATTCTTATAGGAGAAAAGACTGCAGAGAGAGTTAAGATGGAAATAGGTTCTGTTATGCCTGGCGGAGAAAACTTAGAAACAATGGTTAGAGGAAGAGATCTTGTTACAGGACTACCGAGAGAAGTGGTTATTACCGATTCTGATATTAGAGAGGCATTATCGCAGTCAATCGATACTTTACTAGAGTCAATAAAAGAAGTGTTGGAAGGAGCCCCTCCAGAAATTTTGTCTGACGTAATGTTTCGTGGGGTACACCTAACCGGAGGTGGGGCTTTAATCAGGGGTCTAAAAGAATTCTTAGAAGAGTGGCTTAAAATACCAGTGCATAGCTCTAGTGATCCGCTTACAGCTGTTGCTAGGGGTACCGGTATTGTCTTGGAAAATCTAGAAGAGATGGACGAAATTCTCCTAACTGGAGAAGATGATTTACCATCGCATCGATAAAATGTACAGAAGAAAAAATACAAAATTATTATTTTTATCAGGGATCTTTATATTAATTTTGTTACTATTAGTTTTTTCTAATGGCTTCAGAAACCTTTTTATTAATATTGGTAAACCTGTATGGAATATAAAAAATTCTGGAACAGCATTAGTTACCAATGCTCAAGTTTTGGTCAGATCAAAAACTGACTTACTTAAAGAAAATAAAAACTTAAACAATAAAATTCAACAACTAGAGTTAGAGATGCGCCTTGAAGATGTATTTAAAGAAAGAGCGGTAGAACTAGAGAAATTGCTTTCTATCAAATCACCTAATTCAGTCGTGTCACGGGTTTTATCTAAGCCTCCATATTCTCCTTATGACTCGTTCCTTTTAGATAAAGGGAGTAATGACGGTGTTGAGCCTGGAGACTTAGTTTATTCTAATGGGAATTTCTTAATTGGATCAATTAAAAGCGTTAGTACAAATACAGCTAAGGTAGAATTGTTTTCAAGCCCAAACCGCACAATGTTGGTAGAAATTGGAAACAGTATTAGTACAGAAGCGGAAGGTTATGGGGGTGGTAATTTTATTGTGAAATTACCTCGAGAATTAGAGATCCAGGTTGATAATCCTGTTTACTACCCTAACTCTAATATTTCAATAATCGGCTTTGTCAGAGCGATCGAATCTAAACCAAAAGATCCTTTCAAACTAGTTTATATTAAAATCCCATTCAACATTAACGAAATAAAGTGGGTGGAGATAATAAAATAAATTCTAATATTAAATTTTGAATACTAAAAAATGGCTAGGCTTTTTGCTAACATATTACTTTTCCTTTCTATATATTTGACACCTTGGTGGTTGTTTATATTTCTTATAATAATATTTTCATTTTATTTCAAAAAGTTTTATGAAGGGATAATCTATGGCCTCTTGTTTGATATTCTATACAGGGTAAGTGCCAATCTAGACAATTTCTTTGGTTTTAAAATCTTAATTATATCTTCTATCTTAATTTTCATTATAGAATATTCAAAAAAATACTTAACATTTTATCAAAGATAAAAATGAGTAAAAGAAGAAAACTTGGAATTTTTAGAAGAAAAGCCTTAACAAAAGACATCGATCCAGATGAGATTTTTTTGGATTCTTCAAATCTACCGAAATTTAATACAGATCAATTTGAAGGTCATATAGAAAAACCTATTTCAAAAAAAGTAGCTAACTCAATGATGATTTTTTTCTTATTAGTAACCATAATTTTTTTTGGTAGGGTTGGTTACCTGCAAATAGTAATGGGTAGTTCTTTTGAAAACAGGAGTGAATCTAATAGACTTGATAGAGAAATAATCTTTCCTGAAAGAGGGATTATTTATGACCGAAACGGTGATGAATTGGCTTGGAATGAAGTTAATCCGGAAAACGAAGATTTTTCAAAAAGAGTTTATATTGATGAATCTGGTTTTGGGCATTTATTAGGTTTTGTTGATTACCCATCACAAGATTCTGCTGGATTTTATTACGAAAAAAATATAATTGGATTAAGTGGTGTAGAAAATGCATATCAAGACATTTTGGGAGGTGAGAGCGGTATATTACTTACCGAAATAGACGCCTTAGGAGAAATTCATTCTAAGAGTCTTACAGAAAGGCCGAGAGACGGACGAGATCTAACTTTGTCTATTGATAAAGATATTCAAAATAAGTTGAATACATTAATACAGGAAAGGGCAATAGGTTCTGGATTTCTTGGTGGAGCAGGAATTATTATGGATGTTAATACAGGAGAGATTATAGCAATTACAAGTTACCCAGAGTTTGATTCAAATATATTAAGTGATGGAAAAGATAGAGAAATAATAAACTCATATAATACTAGCAACAGAAAACCATTTCTAAACAGAGCAACAACTGGTTTGTATACACCAGGTTCGATAGTAAAGCCATTTGTCGCGATCGCTGCTTTGGAAGAAAACATTATTGATCCCAACAAATCAATTTTATCAACGGGTAGCATTTCTATACCAAACCCATATTATCCAAACCTCGCGTCCATCTTCAAAGATTGGAAGGCTCATGGCTGGGTTGATATGAGAGAAGCAATCGCCGTCTCATCTAACATTTATTTCTTTGAAATAGGAGGAGGATTTGAGGACCAAAAGGGTTTAGGGATAAGAAAAATCGAAGAATATTTATCTAAATTTGGTTTTGGCGGAACAACCGGCATAAACTTCAGCTCTGAAGCAGAAGGGATTATACCAAACCCAGAATGGAAAGCTTTAAATTTCGATGATGATATTTGGAGATTAGGTGATACCTATAACACTTCAATAGGGCAGTATGGATTTCAAGTTACTCCAATACAAGCAGTTAGGGCGGTTAGTGCAATTGCAAATGGTGGATATCTTTTAACTCCAGTCATCGAAAAAACTACTCATAAAAAAATAGAGGAGAGACTAAATATCAAAGAAGAGAACGTCAAAATTATAAAAGAAGGAATGCGCCTAGGAGTCACGGAGGGTATTTCTACTGGTGTAAATGTACCTTTTGTAAAAGTTGCAGGTAAAACAGGGACAGCGGAAATTGGAATTGATAAATTACTTATAAACTCATGGTTTGTGGGTTTCTGGCCATACGAAAATCCTAAATATGCTTTTGTAGTAATGATGGAAAAGGGACCGAGAAATAATTTGGTTGGTTCAATTTGGGTTATTAGACAACTTTTAGATTGGATGAACATATACAAACCAGAATATTTAAAAACCTAAATCTAAAATAATAGTTATATATTAGGCTAACATTAGCCATATTTTAGTTAGATATTGACTTAAATTATAAATGAGATTAGTATTTTAACCCAACTAGTAGATAACTTAAAAAATATGCCAGAAAAAGGAAAAGAATATTTAACAAAAGACAAATATCAAGAGCTCAAAGAGGAGCTCGATTTTCTTAAAAATAATAAGCGAAAAGAAATCGCGGATGAGTTAGAGTATGCAAAATCACTCGGAGATCTTTCTGAAAATGCTGAATATAATGAAGCTAGAGAAAATCAAGCTAAACTGGAAGCACGAATTAGAAAAGTGGAAGCTATTCTCCAAAATGCAGAAATTGTTACCCACAAAAAATCGGATATTGTTTCAGTTGGATCCGTAGTTGTAGTACAAAAAGAGGGAGACAAAGAAAAAAGAGAATTTAGTATTGTTGGTTCAGAAGAAGCTAATAGTCTAGAGGGTAGAATTTCTCACCAATCTCCGCTCGGAAAGGCTCTTATGGGTAAAAAGGCTGGAGAAGAGAGTGTTTTCCAAAGACCTGATGGAGGTAAGATTAAATACAAAATACTAAAAGTAAGTTAGTGATTGAAGTTTATTTAACAAGATAAAATTATTAAATGGTCGCACAACTTAAATCTGTGCGACCGTTTTGCACTAGATACAGAATCTTTTATACCTTATACTTTAGACATAATATTCAATAGACGTAAATGGCATCACTAGAAGAAATCAGAGAAGAAAGAATAAAGAAACTCGAAACCCTTAAAGAGAGGGGGTTGAATCCTTATCCAGCAGAAAGCCACAGAACTCACTCTGTTGCTCAATTTTTAAAAGATTTTGACGATATAAAAGAAGCTACTATAACGGGCAGGATAATGAATCTGCGATCTTTTGGTGGCTCTATTTTTGCTGACCTAGAAGATGGTTCTGGTAAGGTCCAAGCTTATCTAAAGAAGGATGACTTGGGGGATAAATTTAATTTATTTGAAGAAAACATAGATATAGGGGATTTTATTGAAGCTTCTGGAGCTCCATTTACCACTAAAAAGGGAGAGTCTTCTGTCCTAGTTTCTGATTGGAAAATATTAACTAAAAGCCTAAGACCCCTTCCTGAGAAATGGCACGGACTCCAAGACCACGAGGCTCGTTTTAGACAAAGATATTTAGACCTTCTTTTAAATAAAGAGGAGAGAGAATTATTTACTAAAAAAGCTCTTTTTTGGAAAGAAACAAGAGAGTTTATGGAAAAGGAGGGTTTTCTAGAAGTTGAGACCCCAACTTTAGAGATAACCACTGGTGGCGCAGAGGCGAGACCCTTCCAAACTCACCACAATGATTTTGATCTGGATGTATATCTAAGAATTTCAGTGGGGGAATTATGGCAAAAGAGATTAATGGCCGCTGGTTTTGAAAAAACTTTTGAAATAGGGAGGATTTATCGTAATGAAGGTTCGAGTCCAGAACACCTTCAGGAATTTACCAACATGGAATTTTATTGGGCCTATGCTGATTATGAAAATGCTATGGAATTAACCAGAAGGCTTTATATTCATTTGGCAGAAAAAGTTTTTGGTACTACAAAGTTTGAGACCAGAGGACACACCTTTGATTTGAAAGATGACTGGAGAAAGGTTGATTATGTAGACGAAATTGAAAAAGAAACTGGATTAAATATTTTGGAAGCTACAGAGATTGATTTAGAAAAAAAACTTAGAGAGCTTGGAGTTAAATACGAAGGAAACACAAAAGAAAGAATGATAGATTCCTTGTGGAAACATGTCCGAAAAGAAATCTCTGGCCCAGCTTTCTTAATTAATCATCCAAAACTAGTTTCACCACTGGCCAAAGAAAATCCAGATAAACCAGGGACTGTGGAGAGATTCCAGATACTACTCGCTGGATCAGAAGTGGGGAACGGCTACTCAGAATTAAACAATCCACTGGAACAAAAAGCTCGTTTTGATTTGCAGAGAGAATTAATTAACGCTGGAGACAAAGAGGCTATGATGCCAGATGATGAATTTGTAGAGATGCTCGAGCATGGTATGCCTCCGACTTGTGGTTTTGGATTTGGAGAAAGATTATTTGCCTTCATGGTAGATAAACCAGTTAGAGAAACTCAACTCTTCCCATTAATGAAACCTAGAGACTAATCTTATGCACTTCAGAGGTGCACAAATGATATTTAAATAAAAAAGCTGCCCGGGCGCGCGACGCGCCCGGGCTTTTTCTTTTGCCTCAGCTAGAAAAGACTAGCCAAGGTAATAAAGCCACCACCAAGAAGTTACAATCGCCGTAACAACCGCAGCCAGAAATACCCAGATCAACATTGAGTTCCGACCAAGGTAGTAGGAAACCTTCTTCTCTTGAATCATCTGATCTTCGGTGAACATCCTCTTTCCGTCGATCATAGGGTACGGATTATTACTACTCATCTAAGCCTCCTTGTATTAAACAAATCTACACCGAATATTACTCAAAAAGACTTTTATTTCAATAGACACGAGATTACCTGTCTACTCCGATGATCATCAGATCACAGGCAGACAAATTCACACCTCGATATCTCGATATATCAAGGTCAACACTTTTTCACCATGATATATCACAGTAAACACCTTCATATATCGATATATTGATATATGAAGGTGTTTAAATCCAATCTTATTGAAACGTTTTGCAAAATGTCTGTATAAGGCTTTTGTGAGTATGCCCACACATCTGTTTTATATGATAATTCCGTCTATCTATCCTATATATAAAAACACCAAGTAAAGACAGGGGAATCTCCACTATTCACTACGGCCGCAGTGAATAGTGGAGATTTATTTTTACCTGCATTTCTTATACATTTTGAACTTTCCTAGAAAAAACCTCGACTCTAAAGATAATTTCTATATTGATAAATTTTTTATTTACCCTAAACCCTAATGGCTAGACCCTATACCCTAGAAACTTATCCACACCATAAAATGTTTCTTAGTGGGAGGAAGTGTTATAGAATACTATACAAGTGGGAAGAAGTGGGACAAGGCGATTTTATTAATAATCGCTTCTGTCTCTATTTATATAGAGAAATGCTAATCGGAGAATACACACACACACTGGATCCGAAAAAGAGATTGGCTCTGCCAGTTAAGTTTCGAAAAAAATTAGGCAAAACTGTAGTCCTAACTCATGGGCTAGATAATTGTTTATTTTTATATCCATTAAGTGAGTGGCGAAAAGTTTCCGAAAAGCTTTCTGAGCTAGGTGTTGGACAGGCCGACACAAGAAGCTTTAATCGCTTTATGCTTGCGGGCGCCATTGAAACCCAGATAGATAAAATAGGTAGAATCTTGGTTCCTGATTTCTTGAAAGACTTTGCTGGTCTAAAAAGCAAAGTAGCTGTAATCGGGGTTCACTCAAGAATAGAAATTTGGGATGAAAAAAAATGGAACGACTACAAGAATAAAATACAAAAAAAAGCTGACGAACTAGCACAAAAACTTGGAGACATAGGAGCACTATAAGCTCAATATGGCACACATCTCTGTCTTACTTCAAGAATCAATAAAACTACTTGATCCAAAAACAAAAGAAATCATAGTCGATGGAACAATCGGTAGTGGTGGACATTCATTAGAGATAATAAAGAAATCTCCCGATGTTTTTTTGATCGGACTCGATAAAGATAGTGAGGCTATAAAAAGAAGCGAGGAAATTCTCAGCAAAACAAGTTCGAAATTTTCTCTACATAAATCAGATTTTAGAAACTTCGATAAGGTTTTAAAAAAAGAAGGTGTAGAAAAAATTGATGGATTACTCTTAGACTTAGGACTAAATTCAGAGCAACTAGAAAACTCTGGAAGAGGTTTTAGTTTTATGAAAGATGAACCTCTCTTGATGACTTTTGAAAACATGGAGAGTGAGAATCTATTTAGCGCGAAAGATATTCTAAATACCTGGAGCGAAGAGTCTATTAAAAATATCATCTTTGGTTACGGAGAAGAGAAATATGCTGGGAAAATTGCCAAAGCAATAGTAACAAGGAGGGAAGACAGAAAATTTGAAACAACAAAAGATTTGGTTGACGTAATAAAAGAAGTGGTCCCCCTCAAATACAGAAATGGTAAAACTCACTTTGCTACAAAAACATTTCAAGCCCTGCGAATAGCTGTAAATGATGAACTAGAAGGCTTAAAAGAAGCTCTTCAAAAATCAATACAGTATCTAAACCCACAAGGACGCGTGGTTGTTATCAGCTTCCACAGCCTAGAAGACCGAGTCGTAAAAAACTTTTTTAAAAACTGGGAAAAAGAAAATTTAGGTAAAATTCTTACTAAAAAACCCACTTACCCTACAGAAGAAGAAATTTCCATAAACCCACGATCAAGAAGTGCTAAATTAAGAGCCTTTATAAAAAATGAAAACAATTACTAATACGATTAAATCTGAAGTCTGCCAAAGAAATGCTATTTGGATCTTGGCTTTTATTCTAGTAATTTTAGGCGTTGCTTACGCTTATATGGTTAACCAAGCAGTTCTTAATGTTGTCGCAAGAGAAAATTTAGAAATAAAAATATCTGAATTATCATCTGAAGTTAGTAAAATGGAAGCAAAATACATAGAAATGGCTAATCAAATTGATTTAAATTTAGCTTATCAACTAGGATTCGAGGAAGCTCCTGCAAAAAAATATGTTTCTAGGAAATCTAACGAGGGGAGCTTTTCTTTGAATGGCAGAGAATAGTATTACAATTAGAGAGTTATGAGAGCTCTAATTACTTCGAGAATTAAATTAATTGCCTTGTTGTTTATTATTGGTGTTGTACTCCTTGTAGGTAGACTTTATTTTGTACAAATAGTAGATGGAAAAGAGTTCTCAGAAAGAGCAGACAGGCAATACAGAAGACCTAATCAAACCTTATATGATAGAGGTAATATCTTTTTTACTGATAAGGAAGGAGGTCGGTTTTCTGCTGCTACTCTTAAACTTGGTTATACTGTCGCCATCTCTCCTAAAAATATTGTAGACACGAATGATGTCTATTTAAAAATAAATGAAATTATTGAATTAGATGCTGATAGTTTTTACTTAAAAGCTAATAAGAAAGACGATCCTTATGAAGAAATAGCTTTGAAAGTTCCTGAAGAAAAAGCTCTTGCTATAGAAGCTCTAGGGCTACAAGGTGTTGGTATTTATAAAGAGAGATGGAGATTTTATCCCGGAGAAGAAAGCGCTTCTCATGTTTTGGGCTTTGTTGGTTTTAAGGGAGATGAACTTACTGGGAGATACGGGCTGGAACAATATTACAACAACATATTAAGTAGAGATTCGAATTCTAATAATTTAAACTTCTTTGCTGAAATCTTTTCAAATATTAAGGAGGTTGTATCAGAAAAAGAAATTTTGGTTGAAGGGGATTTGATAACAACAATAGAACCGAAAGTCCAAACTTTTTTAGAGCAAACACTACAAAAAATACAAGACGAATATTCTTCTGAATTATCTGGAGGAATAATTATTGACCCTAAAAATGGAGATGTTTATGCTCTGTCGATAAAACCAGGGTTTAATCTAAACTCATATGGAAAAGTCACTGATGTTGGGATATTCACTAACTCACTTATTGAAAGTGTTTATGAAATGGGTTCAATTATAAAACCTATCACAATAGCTTCTGGTTTAGATTCTGAAACAATAACAGCAGAAACAACTTATGATGATAAAGGTTATTTGATGATAGATGGTAAAACTATTTCAAATTTTGATGGTAAGGGTAGGGGAGTTGTAGAGATGCAGGAAGTTTTAAGCCAATCTCTCAATACTGGAGTAGCTTTTGTGGTAAATAAAATGGGGAAAGATAAATTTAGAGAGTACTTATTTAAATTTGGACTCAACGAAAAAACTGGCATTGATCTACCAAATGAATCTAGCGCTTTGATAGACAACTTAAATAGTCCTAGAGATTTGGAATACGCAACTGCTTCTTTCGGGCAAGGTATCGCTATGACGCCAATTATGACGGTTAGAGCACTTTCAGCTCTTGCTAACGGAGGTCTTTTAATACGACCTCATATAGTCCAGGAAATAGATTACAAAGTCGGATTAAAAGACAAAATAGAGCCTGAAATAGGTAGTAGGGCTATTAGCGAAACTTCTTCTGATGAAATTACCAGAATGCTTGTAAAAGTTGTAGATGAAGCACTTGCAGAAGGAAACATGGCTTTACCAAATTATAGTGTGGCGGCTAAAACAGGGACTGCCCAAATAGCAAGTCCAAATGGAGGGTATTATGATGATCGCTTTCTACATTCATTTTTTGGCTATTTTCCAGCCTATAATCCTAAATTTTTAGTATTTCTTTATACGGTCTACCCTAAAGAAGTAAGATATGCATCTCAAACATTAACTACTCCTTTTTTTGATCTAACAAAGTTTCTAATTAGCTACTACGAAATAGCACCGGATAGATAATTTTTAGCCACCTATACTAGAATTATAAGATTGTGTTATTAAAAATCTCTAAAAAATAGCCCCGCCAATCTATGAAGATTTGGCGGGGCCCGCATCTAGAAAAACCTCATGGGCACCTCTATGTCATTAGCCCTTACCGGAGACTCAGATGACAATTTGATGACATCATCAATGGTCTCAATTTCCATGTTGTAGAGACCAATCCACTCTCTGTCAACGATATCAGCCGCTTTGTCGAAACTGGCTGTATCAAAGACAATGCGATAAGCTCTTCTTTTTCTTCGAGTGTCCAGCCGAATTTCTCTTTGACGAAGTTTTCTTGAAACGACCCAGGGAAGGTCTATACCAAAAAGCATATGCCAAGCCTCGTGTATATATCTGGGAACTTTTTTCAAATTACCAGTCAATACACCAGAGAGACCTGATTGTTTACACAGACACCTTGGAACAGTGTGGTGTCTTGTATCTTGGTATGGGTTTGGAAGGTGAGAAGGCAGACTCTGAGGGCGAGTACTCATCTTTCTGGCCCTTTTTATTTGTTTTAGATCTAACTAATTAAAATATAACACTTGATTAAAAAATCCGATGTGGATTTTGCCTAAATTCCAAACTCAAGACTAATGTCCTATAATTTAGATAATGAAAAATATATTGAAAAAAATAGTTGTCTTGATACTAAGTATCGAAGCAAAAATAATTCTTGCTAAATATAAACCCAAGATAATAGCCATAACCGGCAGTGTCGGCAAAACATCCACAAAAGATGCTGTCTATACTGTATTGAGTTCCTCTCTTTATGTTAGAAAAAGCAACAAAAGCTACAATAGCGAAATAGGTGTGCCACTGACCATTATTGGTATCGAAAACGCTTGGTCTAGTCTTTTTGGGTGGCTTAAAAATATCCTCGAAGGACTCTTCTTGATTATCTTCAAACATCATTACCCTAAATGGCTTATTCTTGAAACAGGGGTTGATAGACCTGGCGATATGTCTAGAATTCTTAAAATTATTAAACCAGACATAACGATATTCACTAGGTTTAGTAAGGTTCCAGTTCATGTTGAATTTTTTGATTCCCCAGAAGAAGTAATGGCAGAAAAAACCAAACTTGCTCTAGGGGCAAAAAAAGACTCTGATCTAATTTTAAATTTTGATGATGAGGATGTTTTAAAAATTAAAGAAAAAGCCCATCGAAAATATACTACCTATGGTTTTAATGAGGGGGCTGATGTTAGAGCTACTAATATTTCTATTAATAAAGACATGGATGGAAAGCCAGTCGGTGTTAATTTTAAAATCGAATATGACGGCAACACTATCCCAGTAAACTTAAATGGTCTTTTGGGCAAACAACATATTTATCCATCTCTAGCAGCTATCGCCGCCGCCTCCTCTGTTGGTCTAAATGTAGTTGAAGTCAGCCAAAACCTAAAAGATCACCAAACAGAGCTTGGACGAATGCGAATCCTTGAAGGTAAAGATGGTTCAGTTATTATTGACGATAGTTATAATTCCTCTCCAATTGCCGTCAAAGAAGCTTTACAAACAATAGAACAAATTGATTGGCCAGGCAGGAAAATAGTAGTTCTTGGAGATATGATGGAGCTCGGTAAATATAGCGCCGAAGCTCACATTGAGATAGGTAAAATGGTTCCAGATTTTGCTAATTTTCTAGTCACAGTCGGACCAAGAGCTAGAACCATAGCAGACAAAGCTATAGATAAATTAGGAGAAGAAAATGTACGCAGTTTTAAATATTCAAAAGACGCGGGAACCTATCTAAAGACATTTGTTAGAGAAGGGGATTTGGTTTTGATAAAGGGCTCGCAATCTACTCGTCTTGAAAAAGCTATTGTGTCTATTTTAAAAGACCCAGGTAGAGCCAAAGAGCTCTTAGTGCGCCAAGAAAAAGAGTGGCAAGATCGTTAGCATTATTCTACCAACACTATTCTGGTATTCTGCAGAACACCAGAATAGTGTTGGTAGAGATAATAATTTAAAGATTAAGAATTAGGAATAAACACAAAAAATAATACTTGCTACTTATCTTTTTTCTTTTTCTTTTTCTTTTTTCATAGATATATAATACCTCCGTATCTAAGAAATAAATGGGTTTTAAGCTAAATGACTATGGTCATTGAATATTCTCAAACGCCAGATGTTTTCCCCTTCCCAATTTTTTTCGTATTTAATAACACTCAGTCCGGTATTCTCCATCACGACTCTGGTCTGAAAACTCCTAAATGCTTCTGGACTAAGCGTGTCGCCGAATACAATTTTTGATAGAATTGTTTTCAAAAAATATCCATGTCCAACTAAAACTATTTTTTGTGATTGATGCTCTTTTAAAAAATCTAGAGCCTTGCTCGACCGCATCATTAGATCATCAAAATTCTCACCGTCTTCAGCTCTGAACCCTGGAGTATAAAGCCCTCTTTCCCAATCTTTCCATAATTCTTGCACCTCTCCATCGTCAAAAGCTTTTCCGTAAAGGTGTGATGGTTTTACTCTCTCGATAAAGAGGTCATTAAATTCTGGCTCTTTACCTGTTTTCTTGGTGATAAATTCAGCGGTCTCTTTGGTACGAAGTAATGGGCTTACAATTAATGAATCGAATTCAAGTTTAGCAACACGCTCAGCAATTTTTTCTGCCTGTTCTCTACCAAGATCACTTAAAGGAGAGTCCGAGAGTTGAAAGGTTCTTGATATGTTTCCTTCACTTTGTCCATGTCGGACTAAATATATAATTTTATTTTCTTTATGCATTTAAGATATTTTAACATTTTAGTAGTAATGATAAATAATATGTTGAAAAGAGAGCACAAGTCACCAGAATTCTTTAATAATAAGTTGGAAAAAGTTCTGATTTGTGACCCTACCGGGATTTGGTCACTCTCGTGGATATTTATTTCGTTCTCCGAACTCATAAATATCTCACTCCCTCGACCCCCACTCGGCCGTACTCCGATATTCTTCGGAGGCTTCGCACGGCCTCGGTTCAAATCCCCTTAGGGCCCTACAGGACAATAACAAAGCCAGAGCTCTCGCTCTGGTTTTGATTGCCTGTGATGAAATCATATCCTTTGCTCTAACTTATTTCAAATCGCAAAGCGACTGACTTCGCACGCGCGGAGCGCGTGGTGGCTTTGAACCAAATTGTACGCTCCGCTCGCGTGGTGACTCTGCGCCTCGGGACGCGCTCGTACCTCGCGCGGCAAACCACAAAAATTTCCTTTCATTTTTTTGCGGCTCCCCCCAGACCCCCCGCCGCTAGGCGAAAAGGAGAAGGAAGGAAATTTTTGGTTTGCGCCGCCGGTACTAGTTTTAGTTTATCACAGAATATCGGAAATTTGGATATTGCCTTTGCCGATAGAAGATAGTAGTATATGAAGAAGTCAATCCATACAAAGGAATATGCCTATTTCGTCGAGAAATTGCGAAAAGCTCGGCAAGAGGCAGGATTGACGCAGGTTCAGGTTGCTAAGAAATTAAAGCGTCCACAGTCGTATATCTCGAATGTGGAATCAGGGCAACAGCGTGTCGATGTTGTCGAATTACAAAAATTTGCGAAGATGTATGGCAAGGACGTGAATTACTTTTTTAAATAATTTTAACTATGAACGAAGAACAAAGCCTAAACGCGGCTATTGATACAAAGAAAAAGAAAGACCCCTTTGCGATCTGGGGTTTTGCGGTCGGAATTGTCAGCGTATTTTTAGGAATGGGATTGCCGCCAATTGTCGCGATTGTTTTGAGTGGCATTGGTATCAACAAAACCAAAGAGCCGGGAACGGGACGGTGGATGGCGGTAACCGGACTTGTCCTGGGAATCCTTTATTTCATAGTTTACTTATATAACTACGGATATCTATAAAATTACTATGGCAGAAATACAAACATTCCAAGATGGAACACCGAGCGGGACATTCTCGCAGATTAAGCTTGATGATGGAAACAAAGTATTGGTATCGCTCACTCAAACCGAAATCGCTATTTTCAAAGTCGGTTTCCTCGGATTCCCAAAAGGTGCGCTATGGAAGCATAACATGTATTCCTTCTTGGATTTTATCTATCCAGAAGGGCCCGCCTCAAAAGAAGCTAGCAGATCCGTGTTGGAAATCGCAGTTGAGCTTGCTACTCAATGCAAGACTATGGGGGAAGTAAAAGAGAAGTTTGATAATCTAGTGAAACAATCATGACTAAATCTACAAAATACCAATTGTTTTCTATGAAAAACATTTTCATTACATCACTTCTCTTGCTTACTCTCGTTTTTGCTCCCGCCCCCGCGTTGGCTCAAACGAGTGCTGGAACTACACCAGGCAGTTTTTTATATTTCTTTGATACTACGTTTGAAAAGATAAATCTTTTCTTCACTTTTGATTCTGAAAGGAAAGCTCAAAAGGCACTCGAATATGCTGATGAGCGACTTGCTGAAATTCGTGAAATTGCAAACGACAATAAACCAAAGCGAGTTGAAAGTGCGATGGCTGATTATGAAAATAAAATTTCACTGGCTACGGAGCGTGCGGGAAATCTTGAAGAAGAAAAAGCGTCCGCATTACTCAATATTATTTCGGAAAAAACAGAAACTCATCAAAAGACTTTGTCTGGAATTTTGAATGAAGTGCCCGAAGAAGCGAAAGAAGCAATCACAAAGGCAATTGAAGTCAGTAAGAGAGGGCAAGATGAGGCAAACAGACGAAATGATGAGTTAAGAAGCGAAGTTGAACGTTTGAGGGCAGAGATTGCCGAGCTAAAAGCAGAAAATGAAAACGTAGAAAACGAGACAAATAAAACAGAGTCAGAAAAGCCCGAATCTGAAAAGAAAAGCACAAATGTTGAACCTACAACAAGGCAACCTAGTGTACAACCCGAAGAAACTACACCCACCGTTCCTGTTACGGTAAACACACCTACGCCAGCCGAGAAAAAAGAAGACGCAGCTCCTAAAGTTTCAACCGATGCTCTTGGATCGGAGCTACTAGAATTTCTAAATGAGCAAATAGCCGAACAAGTAAAATCAGACCTTGATTACTATCAAAGAACAATTTCTGATTTAAAAGACCTTGTAAAACTTCAGCAGAACAATGCGTCGCAGGGCAAACAAAATTGTCTCGCCTCATACGAAAGCAAGGTAGAGTATGCAAAAGATGACGCGGAAAGACAGAAAACGACATACTACGAAAGCAGGAGCGGGTTTGCTTCTTCTCCTAGAATTGTAGAAAATATAGATAAACAATTAGAGCGAGATTTGGAAGATATTGAAAGGTGGAAAGAAAGCTGTCTTGCTCAATACGAAGTAAACACATCAGTGGAATCACGGTTGAACCGAGTGAGTAGTGACCTAAATTCAATAAAACAGCGTTTAAATCGCTCAAGCGGTAGCGTCTCTACTTCAGAAGTAAACGCGATTAGAAACGAGATAACTTCTATTGCTGGTGTTCTCGCAAATTCGGTTGGCGTATCGGGGAGCATTTCCCTTCCAACTGTACGAAGTATGCCATCGTCAGTTACTTGCACCGATGGTGTGAGTGGCTTCTCTTGTAGAGACAACTTTGGTTCTAATGTAATGCGTTGTTCTCAAACATCACCAGGATTTCTCAACTGCACAGACTCGAATTTTAACAATGTCTCTTGCCAAACAGGAGTAGTGCCAGGAAGTATGCGCTGTTCTTGGTAACAACATGAATTATTTTTTAGATTTTATTATCAATCCAGCAGTTTCTGCTTTCGCCACGATTGTGGGCGGAGCCATCCCTTTCGGAATATTACTTTTCTTATATTCGCTTAAAAGAAAGCGATCACTATTAGAACTAGCAGAATATCAGAAAAAGCATATTCCCAAACTTGATGAATTGAAGAATACGTCACAAAGCCAGCTTAATCAATTTGAAGAGAGAATTGGTGACTTCGGTACAATTATTGCCAAGACAGACATCACAGATGAAGAAAAGCAAGCGCTGGTTGAATTTCATACCCGCTTGCGTGGTGATATAACAAAATTTGAAGTTGAAATTATTGAAGCCCAAGCAATGATTTCTTATGCAGAAAAATATAATTTTTGGACAGTCATTGAAGACTTATTGCATAAGCATTATATCGGACAGGGGTTTTTGGGAAGAAAAGCAAAACAATAATTTCAAATTTCAGGGAGCCAATCCCCGCCGTTTTATAATTTTCTCCTAAAACGGCGGGGATTGTTGTGTGCGCGCATAGGGTGGGAGGGGCAAGCACAATGCGCCACTACGAACTCCAACGAAGCCACCGAGCGAACACAAGCAAGCACCGAGCAGGCCGCGCGAACGAATGTGAGCGGCCAATGCGAGGTGCTTGCGAAGTGTGAGCGAACGTTAGAACTATCATGTGCTCTGTATACGGGCGCGCCTCGGGCCGACGGGAAGTCGGAAAAAGCGGAGTTTGGGAAATGTAATGACCTTACGGAGCTTTTGGAGACTGAACCGGCGGCGCAAACCAAAAATTTCCTTCCTTCTCCTTTTCGCCTAGCGGCGGGGGGTCTGGGGGGAGCCGCAAAAAAATGAAAGGAAATTTTTGTGGTTT
>Ga0210057_1003873_pt1 | contig 20292 bp, 22 predicted proteins | sample CryGeyCG2114_010_2_FD_183968 | JGI IMG/M metagenome (GOLD analysis project Ga0210057, IMG submission 183968) | Groundwater microbial communities from aquifer - Crystal Geyser CG10_big_fil_rev_8/21/14_0.10 (SPAdes) (version 2) | ecosystem: Environmental > Aquatic > Deep subsurface > Groundwater ...
ACAGATTCCAGGTCATCAGGAATATCCAAAAAAATTTTTGGCTCTTTAGGCCAATCACTTTTTTGGACAAAAAAAATTGTAGTTGAGAGGGTGACCAAATCAACACCCTCTCCTTCCTTAGAAAAATACGAAATCAACTTAAGGAAGGAGATCATGTTTTTGTTTAACATAGTTATTCCCCTTCCTTTCTTTTTTAGAGAACTGCTTTGGCAAACTTATTGCCAAAGAGTTGAAACCAAAGAAAAATTTTTCAGATAAATATATAAGGAAGTCATTGCTAAAGAGTATTTAATTTATAGTGTACATTTGTATTGTAGCATAATAAAATAATTTGTCAACCCCACCCCCCCATCTTCAAGGTCTTGCCTTGCAGAATTTTATATTATTTATTATAATACCTACTATGTCTCTAAGAAAAACAAATCTTATCAGCGGTGAATATTATCATATATATAATCGTGGAAATAGTAAGCAAAAAATCTTTCATGATAACGAAGATTATTTTCGTTTTATGAGCCTGTCCTATGCATGTAACTCTATAAACAACTTCAGAGCTGGCACTCTCCTCAAAGGAGAGAGTCCTTATAATTTCAAAAGAGAAAAACAAATTGTCTCCATTGGATCTTTTTGTATTATGCCTAATCATTTTCATCTTCTCATTACTCAAATAAACGACGGAGGCATTAGCAAATTTATGCAAAAACTGACAACGGCATATGTTATGTATTACAATAAAAAATATAAAAGGACTGGTGGATTGTTTGAGGGAAAATTTAAATCCCAATATTTGGACAATGACAGATATTTAAAATATATATTCTCTTATATTCACCTAAATCCAATAAAACTAATCCAAAAAGACTGGAAAGAAGTTGGGATAAAAAATAAAAAAGATACTCTTATGCACTTACAAAATTATAAATACTCAAGCTATCTTGATTACTTAGGAATAAAAAGAATTCAAAACACAATACTAAATCCTGAAACCTTCCCTAAATATTTTCCAAACAAAACCTCGTTTCAGAGAGAAATTTTGGATTGGCTAGACTATAAAAATTAAACTAAAAATTGTTTTTGGCCCAGGCATACTAATCTGCAAGGTCTTGCCTTGAAGATTGTGGGTGGGGGGCTCTTGAAAATATTTTTTAATCAAGTTAGAATAAATTTTGTTTATTAAATTAATAAGCGTGCGTAGTTCAGTGGTAGAACGCTGTCCTGATAAGACAGAGGTCGAAGGTCCGATTCCTTCCGCACGCACTTGGTTGTTAGCTGACAACAGATGACTCACAACTTACGACAACTAAAAAATAAGGGCGTTTAGCTCAGTTGGTTAGAGCGTTACATTGACATTGTAAAGGTCAGAGGTTCAAATCCTCTAACGCCCACAAAAAAATTTCTCAATTATGAGAAATTTTTTATTGAACAATTTCCTGAGAAGAAGTTGATGGATTGTTTTGATTTAGAGGAATTGTTTGATTTGGAGAAGGAGACAAAATAACATTCTCTCTAATAATGCCTATATTTTTTAGGGCATCAAGATTAAATCTAGTTGGTTGATTTTTTGATGTTCCAACATCTAAAGCAGTTTCGGCACTTTTAACTAAAAATAAAACAGAAAAAATAAAAGCAATAATAATTGCTATCAAAAGAATAGTCCCAACAAGAAAAAAGTAGATATCTTTTTTATTTTCTTTAAAAAAATCTTTATTAATCTTTCTCATATTTTTTATTAGTTTGAAAAAAATACCTGACCCTTCATTAAAACTCTAATTAAACCATTACTTTGAGTGCTAATATCTATGACATCAACTTTTAGAGAATAAAACTTTTCTTCTATTCTTTTAAGAAAGTCGATGACATTATCATTTGGCCCATCGGCCGTGGCAGAAAAACTGATATAACCCAAATCATCTTGTGTAGAATTTTTTTCCGTGCCAAAAGAAAAGTTGAGAGTGACACCAGAATCAAGAGCAAGTTGTTGAAAGTCCTTTTGAAGTAAAACAAGGTTGTCTTTGGTTGGCACCAAAGAAGAAATTTTATTGCTATATTGGCTAGCAATCTCCCAATCCTTTTTGAGAAGGCCAAGATTTTCAGCCGACTGAGATAAAAGAACTCTTTGAGAACGGAGCTTGGTCAAAATCTCTTGTTGATGAATAATATTAAGCTTAATCAAAATAATAAATAAAATAGAGACGCCAATGGTAGATAGGATAATAATAACTTCTTTTATCAATGTTTTTTTATAATTCCCCATAAATCTTTTGGACTTTGCTGTTTTGTTTATTATATAATAGATAGAGATGAAAGACAATTTATCTTTTTTAAAAGTAGAAAAAAATGAGAAGGGTTACCCAAAAGAACTGACTACCTTAAAAGGAATGCCTCAGATTATTTACTACAGAGGAAGGATAGAAAATACTTTTAAAAAAATTGCTATCGTGGGAACACGCAAAGCTACAGAACAAGGAAAAAATACTGCCTTTGAATTTTCTCGCCTTCTTTCTAAAGAAGGTTTCATTATTGTTAGTGGACTGGCAAATGGAATAGATACATCGGCTCATAAGGGAGCCCTAGAAGTGGACGGAACAACATGGGCAGTTATGGGATCACCGATTAATAAAATATACCCAACCATTAACGAAAAATTAGCAATCCAAATTTTGGAAAACAATGGTTGTATATTATCGGAACTTTCACCTAACTCCCCCACTTATCCCAATAGTTTTGTTTTAAGAAATAGAATTATCAGCGGACTATCAGATGCAATTATTGTTATAGAAGCTCCTGAAAAATCTGGCGCATTAGCAACGGCTTTGTTTGGACAAAAACAAGAGAAAAAAATATTTGTTATCCCTGGACCAATTAATTCTATCAATTACAAGGGATCTCATAAACTAATAAGAGAGGGGGCTCGTTTAGTAACAAGTGTTAAAGAGATTTTGGAAGATCTTGGATATAACTCCCAAAAAGAAAATAATACAGACCAAAATTATCGCCGAAAAAATGAAAAAGAAAGAGTGTTGATAGAAGTACTAAAATCACTTGGAAAACCGGCTTCGGTTGACAAAATATGTCAAATGACTACACTAAACGCCCAAGAGGTGATGCCAATGCTGACTAATCTGATAATTGACCAAACCATAGTAGAAGAAGGACAAGGGAGATATAATCTCAAAAATTAAACCCAGACTATGAAGAATGGCAAAAAAATGTAATACTTTATTTTTATAATATGAAACTAATTATTGTAGAGTCACCGACCAAAGCCAAAACTATAGAATCTTTTTTGAAGGGAGAATATAAAGTTATCTCATCTTATGGGCATGTCCGCGATCTTCCCAAAAGCACAATGGGCGTAGATATTGAAAATAATTTTACTCCAAAATATATTGTCCCCAAAAAAGCTAGGGAACATGTTAAAGAATTAAAATCTGTTGGGGCAAAGGCTCACGAGATTGTTTTGGCATCTGATGAAGACAGAGAAGGAGAAGCAATCGCTTGGCACATAAAGGCAGTTTTAAGCGAAGACAAAAAAGCAAACAAGAGATTACAAGATTCTAAGACCTACAAAAGAATTGTTTTTCATGAAATCACTAAAGAAGCCATAGAAAATGCACTTTTAAATCCACGAGAAATAGATTTTAATTTGGTAGATGCTCAACAAGCTAGACGAATCGTAGATAGATTAGTGGGCTACGAACTCTCCCCTTTCTTATGGAAAAAGGTACGCTATGGACTTTCAGCTGGAAGGGTCCAAAGTGTAACAGTGAGATTAATAGTGGAGAGAGAAAGAGAAATAGAAAATTTTAAACCACAAGAATACTGGACAATAGAAGGGATATTTAAAAAACAAGACAAAGACCAAAAAGAATTTGGGGCAAAACTTTTTAGTATAGATAGCAAAAAAATAAACCAGTTTGATATAAACAATCAAAAAATAGCCCAAGAGATTGTTTCGACATCTAGGGTTTTAAATTATACAGTTGAACAAGTTACTAAAAAACAAATAAATAAATATCCACCTTCTCCGTTTACAACTTCTACACTTCAACAAGAGGCATCTAGAAAATTTGGTTTTTCAGCAAAACAAACAATGATGGTTGCCCAAAAATTATATGAGAACGGGCTAATTACTTATATGAGAACAGATAGCGTTAACTTGTCCTCTTGGGCACTTAATCAGGCGAAAAAAGTTATTGGAGAAATTTATGGAGAAAAATATCAACTACCGGCTCCAAGATTTTTTACAAATAAATTAAAGGGCGCTCAAGAGGCGCATGAAGCCATTAGACCAACGGATTTATTTAAACAAGCTTCTGCTATTTCTCTTAAAGAGAAAAATTTTCAGAAACTTTATGAACTTATTTATAAAAGGACAATCGCTTGTCAGATGCAAAATGCAATAGTGGAACAGACATCAGCCAATATTGCATCAGAAAATAAAAAATATATATATAGAGCCAATGGACAGGTGGTTGTTTTTGATGGATTTATTAGAGCTTACACAGAAGGCATTGACGAAAACGAGGATGATCAAAACACCCTCCCACCTTTAAATGAAAACGAAAAAGTGACGCCGATTAAAATAGACCCCTTGCAACATTTTACTCAACCTCCAGGAAGATATTCTGATGCAACTCTAATTAAAACCTTGGAGTCATTCGGCGTTGGCAGACCATCTACTTATGCCCCAACACTTTCAACCATTCAAGAAAGAGGTTATGTGATAAAAGAAGATAAAAAATATCACCCAACAGAGATTGGTAAACAGGTAAATGATCTGCTGATTTCTTATTTCCCAAAAATTATAGACATAAACTTTACATCAAAAATAGAAGAGGATTTTGATGATATAGCCGAAGGAAAAATAAAATGGACAGATGTCTGCCGAGAATTTTATGACCCCTTTAGTCAAGATATGGAAAAGGCAAAATCTGTGTTAGTAGAAAATAAAGAATCAAATGTTCTTTGTCCACATTGCCAAAAACCAATGATCTACAAATATAGCCGATATGGAGAATACATCATCTGTCCAGATGAAAGCATCCCGACAAAAGAAAGAGTAAAAGGACAGACTCCCGAGCAAAAAGCAGAAATGAAAATAATAGAGGAAAAAACTAGAGATGAAAAATGCCAAGAGTGCGACAAAAAAGAATTATTGGTTAAGAGTGGACCGTTTGGATATTATCTTAAATGTGAAAAATGTGGAGCTAATAATAGAATCTGGAATAAAATCGGATATAAGTGCCCCGCCTGCCTAGAATCAGAGGAGAGAAAAAATAGACCTGGGGATATTGTGGAGAGAAAAGGACGAGGACGAGGAAAAGCTTTTTACGGTTGCACAAAATATCCAAAATGTGAATTTATTACAAACAAAAAACCAGAAAGCGAAGAAGAAGTAAAAGAACTTTTTCAAATTTGGAAAAATAAAATCGCCCAGCCCAAAAAAGAAAGAAGAAGTAAAAAGTAAGAGAGGGGGACGGATACAAGGTATAATGTATGCTGTATGCGGTATAGAAAAGAAGAGAGAGAAGTAGAAGGTAATAGGTAGAAAGTACTGACGACTAACGACGCACGACCAGCAACAAGAGAGGGATAAAAAATTCAAAGTTAAAAAGAAAGTAATAAGAAAGAAGAGTTAAAAAATAAAAACAAAGGAGGAGATTAAAAACCCTCATAAAATGTCTATAGAAAAAGTTTTAAAAGAATATTTAGATCATTTTCCAGATGATAAAATTGGAATTGAGCTTATAAAAAAATCAGCTATTTTTGCCGAGGAAGCGCATAAAAATCAAAAGAGAGCCAATGGAGAAGAATATTTTATTCACTTATTAGAAACCGCTTATAGATTAGCCGAATGGAAGTTAGACGCCGAATCTATTTCGGCAGGATTTTTACATGATACGATAGAAGATTGCAAAATAACCAAAGAAGAATTAGAAAAAACATTTGGTCTCGAGGTAACTTTTTTAGTAGAGGGAGTGACAAAAATAAGTAGTTTAAAATATAAAGAAGACGAAGCGGGGATAGAGTCTCTAAGAAAGATGATTTTAGCTATAAGTCATGACTTAAGAGTAATTTTTGTGAAGTTGGCTGATCGACTTCATAATATGCAAACATTAAATTTTGTTAATCCAAACAAGCAAAAAAGAATCGCCCTAGAAACAATAGAGATTTATGCTCCTTTAGCCTACCGATTGGGAATGCAGGGAGTGGCTGGTGAATTAGAGGATTTGGCTTTTCCATATGCCTATCCAGATAAATATAAATGGTTAAGTCAAAATATAAAAGAAACATATGAAGAGAGAATGAAATATCTCTCTTCGGTTGAACCTTTCATAAAAAATCAATTAGAAAAAGCCCAGATAAGTCCTGTTCTTATAAATTATAGAGCTAAAAGGTTATATAGTTTATACAGGAAACTAATGAGATATGATATGAATCTTGAACAAATTTATGATCTTGTAGCTTTAAGAATAATTGTTAATTCTATAGAGGAATGTTATTTGATTTTAGGAATAATTCATCAACTCTGGCCACCGATGCCTGGAAAAATAAAAGACTATATCGCCCTTCCTAAACCAAATGGATATCGTAGTTTACACACGACTGTTTTTTGTCTTGATAATAAACCAACAGAATTCCAAATTAGAACCAAAGATATGCATGAGGAAGCCGAACATGGAAGCGCGGCCGCTTGGTTATATGCTTCACAAAAACATACCCGAAATAGAAGCCGAAATTCAGCGGATAGCAAAGAGATTTACTGGATAAAACAATTAAAAGAGTGGCAAAATCAATTTCCTGGATCAAAAGAATTTGTAGAAGCATTAAAAATAGATTTTTTTTCGGATAGAATATTTGTTTTAACGCCAAAAGGGAAAGTCATAGATCTTCCTGCGGGCTCAACTCCGGTAGATTTTGCTTATAGAGTCCATACAGATATTGGCAACTCTTGTATTGGGGCAAAAATCAACGACAAAATAGTTCCTCTTGATCACAAAATTCAATCTGGGGATGTGGTTGAAGTATTAACTCAAAAAAGTAAAAAACCATCAAAGGATTGGATATCTTTTGTCCAAACTAATTATGCTAAGAAAAAAATAAAATCGTCAGTAAGTAAAACAATTGCTCTCCCTAAAAAAATAGAATATAAAATAATTTGCCACGGGAGAGTGGGTCTGCTAAAAGACATCAGCGCAATTTTTTCTAGAAATCATATGAGAATATTTAGCGCCCAGACAATGGGAGTTGATCCAATTCTTACAATTAAAATCATAACCGATTTTATGGATAAAGATAAAGCTGAAGGAATAATGATAAAGATAAAAAAAATAGATGGGGTAAGAGGTGTAAACTATAAAATTGACTAACGATAAAGAAATTAAAAGTTAGAAAGAAAGAAGTAATAGGTAATAGGTAAAAAGTACAGGATAAATAAGTAGAAGGTAAAAATAGATAAAAAATATTCCTAATTTCTTAGGAATATTTTTTATCTAATTCTTTTTTTAACCTCATTAACAATTTTTTTGATTGGAATGTTCTCTTGGTTACCAGTAATCATATTTCTTAAAATAATCGTATCTTCAAAAACCTCTCGTTGTCCCAAAATAAGAACATGTTCAACTTTTTCTCTATCGGCCACTCTTAATTGACCTTTCAAAGATTCTTTAGAAAAAGATTCTTTGACGGCTATTCCAGCATCATAAAAATCGCTAATAATTTTAAAGGCTTTTTTCTTAGCTTCATCACCCATATAAATCAAAAATACTTTGAAGTGATTTTTGACTAGGATGTTGATATTTTTTTCTTTTAAAACAGTGGCTATTCTTTCTACTCCCATAGCAGCTCCTACTGCAGGCATTTTGGGACCACCAATAGTTTCAGAAAGATAGTCATATCTTCCCCCACCACCCAAGGCACTAGAAAAATCTTCTGTAAAAATTTCAAAAACAGTTTTAGAATAATAATCCAAACCCCTAACTAAAGAGGAATCAATAATATAAGGAACTGATACTTCATCAAGAAATTCTAAGACAGATTTGAAATGATGCTTACAAGATCCACAAAGATAATCAATAGACTGAGGAGCGCTGTCCTTAAATGGCTGACATTTTTCTTCTTTACAATCTAAAAGTCTAAGTGGATTTTCGGATAATCTGCGAGAACAATCGCGACAGATTTTTCCAGTTTTATCTTTATAAAAATTCTTTAGCTTTTTAATATAGTTAGGACGACAATTTTTACAACCGATGCTATTAATTTTAATAGAAATCCCTTTAATTTTTAACTCTTCTAACATTTTATAACAGGCTAAAATAATCTGGGCATCGTAAGCTGAATCATCGGAATGCAAAATTTCAAAACCAGCTTGATTAAATTGTCTAAATCTTCCAGCTTGAGGCTGTTCATATCTAAAGATTGGAGAAATATAAAAATACTTTCCTGGAATTTGAGAACGAGATGCTCCGCTTTGAAGATAGGCCCTCATGACTCCCGGAGTCATCTCTGGGCGTAGAGCTAAGACATCTTCGCTTTTAGTTTTGACAACAAACATTTGTTTAGAAACAACTTCAGAAGCAATGCCGGCTCCCCTCTCAAAAAGATGAATATTTTCCATAATCGGAGTTTCAATTCTTTCAAAACCATAGGCTGCAGAGATTTTTTTAAATTCTTTTTCAATTTTGTCTACATAAACAAAATCAGCAGGAAAAATATCATGCATACCTTTTGGAGATTGGAAAACATTACTTTTTTTTGGAGTAGCTTTTTTAGTGGCTTTAGTTTTTTTATTCATATCTTTTATTGAAGCTGATAATTTAATTCTTTAAAAACTTTTACTTCTGAAACTGGCCAAAGACGAACCTTAACCAACCCGACAATGGCATTTTGATTGAGAGTCCCCCAATAACGAGAATCCATACTATTTAAACGATTGTCCCCTAAAACGAAGTATTGTCCTGGATCAATTTTGATTGGTAAAGCGGTGTCTTTAGGCGCCCAGGTCAAATTATTAGGAAGATAATCTTCTTTTAGGACAAAACCCTTCTTGTCTTGATCGTTATAAACGGTGACTTGATTGTTTTTTACCTCAACAGTTTCTCCTGGCAAACCAATAATTCTTTTTATGTAGTAAATAGAATTATCTTGGGGAGAATGGAAGACGATAACGTCCCCTCTTTCTGGTTCTCTAAAGCGATAACTAAGTTCGTCAACTAATAGATAATCGCCGTTATAAAAACTTGGCTCCATACTAGCTCCATTGACGATAAACGGCTGGATAAGGAAATACTTAACTATAGCAACGGCAATAAGAGCAATAATAAATACCTCGGCTATTTCCCAAATGCTATATAATATTTTTTTCATTTGTTTCGTTGTGCTTATTAAAAAATAAGTGCTTTATTTTTAAATTTCTTCCAAGTCCCTAAACATCGGGATTCAATTGTGTTATTATATACAAAAATATGGAAAAATCAAATTGCGATTCTGATGAGATAAAAATGATAGTGGGACTGGGAAATCCAGATGAGGAATATAAAAATACCTACCATAATGTTGGAAGACTCTTTTTGGACGAGTTGACAAAAAAAGCTGGTGGAAAATCTATATATAAATTTCCGAATGGAAAAGATTTTGGATTTATAAAAATCAGAAATTTTGTTTTGGTAGTTTCGAAAACATATATGAATGAATCGGGTTTAGCAGTTGATCAAGCATTAAAATACTTCAAAAATAAACCAAAGGAAATGATAGTTGTTCACGATGACTCAGATAAAGAAATTGGAACTTACAAAAAAACATTTGCCCAAAGTTCTGGCGGACACAAAGGAGTTGAGTCAATTATAAAAATTATTGAATCCCAGGATTTTTATAGAATAAAAATAGGCATTAGGCCTCAAGAAGAAACAATTCGTAAAAAGGCCAGCGATTTTGTTCTAAATAAAATAACAAAAAGAGACAAAGAGATATTTGATAAAATATTTGACGAGATAATAAATTCAATAAATATCTAAATGAAAAATAAAAAATCAACTCTTAAAAATGAGTTGATTTTTTATTTAGATTAAATTTATTTACTAAGATGACGGCGAGGAGATGGGTTCTCCCAAACAAATTTGAATATTTGATTTTGTTCGCCGTTATAGGCCTCTTTTCTTCCTTTGTTCCACATATTACCAGCATTATAATTTGGATCAAAATCTTTATACTGATAAGATCCCGAGCTAAATACATCTGGGGAAAGAATGCCCGATTCAACAAGATTGTTGATCAATCGTCCAGCAGGGATAACACGAGGGATAGCATTGGTTGTATAAATATCACCACAAGATTCCATCTGCCTCTCCCCCGATCTATAGTTAGCGCAAGCAGTCAAATAAGAATTGCCATCAGAAGTGCTAACAGATTGAAGCCATGCAAACATATCTTTGATATTATTTAATAGCCAGGGTTGTCTGTAATAATTTGGAATCTGATTACCAGTCGATACATAATTTCCCAGAGCATGATTTAGATAAATTAACAAGACTCCGGTATAGACGGCCGACTGACCACTGTGATTTTTTACTATAGTGTGAAGGCCATCTAAGGTTTCCTCCCTAGAAAGAGAGAAAGAACCATTTTCGGTCGTAAAAGTTAGGTGTAGATATTTTTTCTCTAACGCATTAAGTTTGTTTAATCCAACACTCTGAACAATTTCTGGATACATATTTTTTACAATAGAGGCCAGACTAGTGAAAGAAATAAAGTCCTCAGAACAAGAATTATTTGGATCAATACCACAGGTATCATCAACACTAAATGTTTTTTCATCAAGAGCGTTAGTTAAAATATTATGAAGTTGCGTTTTTTGTTCTGATGTCAATTTATCTTTTATTTTATGGGCGCGAAATGCAAGCTCTTCGACAATAAATTTATTAAGCCAATCGGTCCCCCACCTATTTTGAGTTCCCTCGGAACAATTAAGATAATATGCATCCATAACACTCTGAATGACGCTCGGGTCTTCTGTAAATCCAAGTTGATCTATCCAATAATTAGCTGATTTTGCTCCTAATGCTTGTCCCTCGCGACGCCAAACATTTCCCATAGGATCACTCTCCAAAGCTTCCTCGGCACTTACTTCAAAAGAACCTTGAGATCCACCTTCACCAACAACCGGTTCTGTAATTTCTTTTACTTTGGCTATAATCGCTTTTTCTGTATCAATTTGTTCTTGTTCAATAGTTTGGTCAATAGTTGCTTCTTTTTTTGGATTTATAATTTCTTTGGCCTCTGTAGCAGGAGTAGCGGAAAGCATAGTTGCTCCCATCAAAGCGGCAGCGCCTATTTTTTTTCTAATAGTTCCTAATAAAGTTTGTTTTTTTGCTATAACGGGCACAGGAATTTCTTTGATGACTTTTTCTCCATCTTCTTTTTGAGGAGGAATATTGCCTAACATGTTAGTCATATTATTTATATTATAAAATTTAACTACGATTAATTAATCTAATAATAAAACATTTAAAAAAATTAATCAAAAAAGCCCCCAACCTATGGAGCGGGGGCGAGAAACACAAAAATCTAAATATTCGGCGGTGGAGGAGTTAAAATCGTAACGATCGGCTCAAGCATTGAGAGATCGCCCGTTTTGTTATTAACCAAAGATCCAAGGGATAAAATTCTTCCCTCACCATCTTTGACAAAAATCCGAAGACGACAATTTTCTCCACTGACAACGCCAAGAGAAAGGAAAAAATTGTTAATTTGCTTAGCCTCAAATGGCCGAATAAAAACATTTTGGCGATAGCCAAGGATCTGGCCAAACTCACTAAACAAAATTAAATCCATAAGAACTGAGTTCCCTGAAACTTCTACAAAACCAATGTGAGATCTCCAATCAATATTTTGAGAGAAACCGATAATATCAACTCTTTGATTTTTACCGATTGAATCTTTAAATATGGATTGCGGATAAATTATTTGCCCAGATGGACCAACTCCTTTTGGAGTGGAAACATTGGCATCATAATAATTGATAAAAACAACAACATCTTCACTAGAACTAAAAACTAATGATCCAAACCACTTTTCAAATCCTTGAAGATTATAAAGAGCATCTGAAAAATGTTTTGTTTCGCCAGGATTGACATAAATTTGGATAGGGCGGAAATCTACATTTTCTTTGTCTCTCTCTAAAAAGAAAAAATTGATCTGGGCTATTGACTGTTCTGGATTAAAAAAAGATCTGACATCTGGATAATAAACAGAAAGATCAACTCTCCACTGAGAGCAAATATTATTAACACAAAAACCTTGGCCCCGACCAATGGTTGGGAAAACCCCTTGTTTGCTTGGGGTAATTGCACCAAAAGAAAAATCAGCGAGCAAATACAGAACACAAGCAATAACAAAGATTTTTTTCATTGCTTCCTCCTTTTATATTGTGGTGAGCTAAATAATTTATACCTTATCTAGCAAAAAAGTCAAACAAAAAAATCCCACCAGTTGAACAAAGGGTGGGGCTGAAAAAAATTTACAGAAAACATTAGGGAGAAGGCTTTGGAACGATACCTTGAACTGGGATAGCATATCTATCCAAGGGAACATCGGAAATAGTTCTATTCCCGCTGGACTTATTGATGATATTGCCAACATTTCCAAAAATAATACACCCTTGCGTATTTTCTTTGAGAACGATGCCGTTGCGAATAGCTTTATCAACAGAATTTAAAGAAATAATAATATTAGATGACCCATCCAAAACAATTCCCTGTCTCCCAGAGCCACCTTGGGTGGCATTACTGATTGTGTTTCCATAAACAGCTCCGGAAAAACAACTCTCTAATAAAATCGCTGGATTGGATTCTCCAGAAATATTCCAATTGCTAATTTTGTTACTATCAACTGTGATCTTCTCACATCTTTCTAACCTAATCGCCTTGTCGCGAATTCCCCAAAACTTATTATCTCGCAATGTCAACTGGGAAATACCAACAAGTTCAATACCAATACCGTCATTAGAAGACAAAAAACTAGATGGATTACCCGCAACAAAATCACTATTGACAATAGAAACAAGCCAAGGACGAGGGCCACTTTCTACATTAGAAAAGATGCCTCTTTGGCACATGTCAAAACCAACATTAGTAATTTCTACTGGGCCGGATGTTCCACTTTCTGTGCTTGTCAACCAAATTCCATATTTGTAACCAAACACAAAAAGATTATTGACCCAAAGCCAATCAACTCTGGCTGCTTCAAGAGCAACTCCGTTGTTATAAAGCCAAAACCAAGTTGATTGATCAACTTCCCAAATATTGTAATTGAAATGATTAAAACTAATTCTATCAATATCGTAACAACGATTTACCCGAATTCCCCTAAATGAAGCGCCAAACTGATTCATAAAAATACTGACTCGGCCATGCGCTTCGGTCATATCAATGGCCGTATAACTATTTGGGAAAAAACAATTTTTAATACTCTGAAAACCAGAATCTTGAGCAATAACAACCGTTGGAGGATAGCTCTTAAATGGTCCCGATCTAGTTTGGTATGAATAAAAAAATGTTAAACCATCAAGAATTACATTTTTTTCAATGACAATTGCCCCATTGCTACGATCATCATAAGCAAGTTCTTCTCCAAATGTAACTTTAATAGTTGACCCCCAATAAGCCCCAGTTCCCTTAAGAACAACACCTTGAGGAACAACAATCTGACCAGTGATAATAAAATCTCCATATAACTCAGCAACTTTATCACTATTTTTTGCCTCTTGTAAACATTCACGCAAACACTGAGTATCATCTCCTGGAACATTCGGGCAAACAATCGAATAAGCATAAGACGAAAAGAAAAAAATCATAGCAATAAGAAGGGTGGCTTTTTTCATCGGCTCTCTCTCCTTTTTTATTTTATAGTGCTATCTAAATTAGATTATAAACAGCAATAAAAGTCAATCAAAAAAATATAATAAAAACTTAAATGATCAATATGTCAAATCTATAAAAACTACTACTTTATTTATGACAAACAAAAAGATATAATCATAATCTATGAAAACTGACAGAAAAGAGAAAAAGAGAATTGAAGTAGTTGGGTTAGCAAAAAAACTTTTGGGAGTCCCTTATAAATATGGGGCTACTATGGAGGAGGCGCCAAAATATTTTGATTGCAGTAGCTTCACTAAATATATTTATAAACAATTTGGATATGAGATTCCTAGAAGCACACTTTTGCAGGCGACTTATGCGGGGAAAAAAGTAAAAAAATTAGAAGATATTAAATTGGGAGATCTTTTGTTTTTTACAGGAAATGCTGGACATTACAATAAAAAATATCCCCAAGGAATTGGACATATGGCTTTGTATATTGGCAATAATGATTGTCTTCACGCAACAGCTAAAAGACTCAAAGATTACCCAAAAATAATAGAGAAAGGATCGGTTAAAAAAGAAAGTCTTTTGTCTTTAATAAAAAAGAAAGGCAATGTTGTGGTCATAAAAAGAATTGTATAATGGCTATTGATTTTTTTTATAAAATCGGTAAGATTACAATACAAAAAATAAGTTTGCTCGCTTGGTGTAGCCTGATTAACACGTCTCCCTGTCACGGAGAAGACCACGGGTTTGAATCCCGTAGCGAGCGCATTGGATAAGTGTGTAATAAAATATCCCGAATGGGATATTTTCTTGTTGCGGGAGCAGGAGGAAACAACTCTCCCTCGACTAAAGTTTCGCCGTCGCTCAACTTTGTCTGGGCACCGCCTCGCGATGTCGTCTGCTGACGACATAACGCTGTGGCGTTCGAGTCCTGCACATAAGCAAATAAATTTGCTTATTTCCCACAAAATAAAATATCCCGAATAGGATATTTTCTTGTTGCGGGAGCAGGAGGAAACAACTCTCCCTCGACTAAAGTTTCGCCGTCGCTCAACTTTGTCTGGGCACCGCCTCGCGATGTCGTCTGCTGACGACATAACGCTGTGGCGTTCGAGTCCTGCACATAAGCAAATAAATTTGCTTATTTCCCACAAAATAAAATATCCCGAATAGGATATTTTCTTGTTGCGGGAGCAGGACTCGAACCTGCGACCTTCTGGTTATGAGCCAGACGAGCTGCCACTGCTCTATCCCGCGATATTTAGTGTGTATTTGTAATTTTACATTGTTTTTCTTAGTTGTCAAACAATAATATAAAAATTGGAAAAATAAATACAACTTTTTCAACGATCGTTGAAAAAGTTGTATTTATTAATTTAGTGAAAGATATAAAAAGATATAAGTTCTAATTCTAATATAACTCTTACTTTATCTCTTACTATTTTATTTATTTCCTATCTTATTACTTGTCCTATCCTATTACTTGTCCTATCCTATTACTTAATTGATGCAACCAAAGTAAATGTTCTTTCTTCGCCGTTATAAGTTATTAATAAATCTACACCTCCTTTAGTCATTTGAATTATACTAATCCCAGATTCAAAAACGCTATCATCAACCCAACCATTTGATTTAATAAGATTATGATAAGCTGTGAAATTATCTTTTTCTACCTCTATGGCTGCAACTTGCCATCCCTTGCTACCAGTTAGAGCCGATCCAGCCATTGTTAATTTTCCGCTAGTAAACTGAGGGATATCACTTGGCATATCGGATGGCCACTTAACAGAGCTTCCAGCGCTAAAACTACCATCCTTTGTATTTATAGAAACTGACCCATCACTTGAATTAATATCAACATCGCCACCAAGTTTACTTTCTAAAATATTTTCGGCGAGTTTTTCTCCTGTCATTCTTCCGATAAAATTATTAAAAAGAGAGCCGATAACCAAAACAGCAATAACAACAATAGCAATAATTATATATTTTTTGTTATTGCTTTTTGAAACAACTCCATTCTCGCTTGTATTTTGTTCGTCCATTTTTTTATTGATTAATAATCTTTAACAAATTTAATTATAGACATAAAATAAATGAGCGTCAAATAAGAAAGCTAAAAATGTCTTAATTTTAATAGTAGATCTTTCTACTAGTTATTTTAAATAAAACATGATTTACTATAATCAGCAATCTATAAAAAACGGAGGGGAACAAAATGGAAATAGAAACAGAAATTAGAGAAATGACAGAAAAAATAGATGAGAATTTTAAAATTGTCAGAGTATTGCCTAGAAAAGATGGCGGATACATTATCACATTTGAAATAGGCGATTTTAAATATTCAAGAATTATTTTTGACTCAATAATTGGAAATGACGGCAAGACAGATGGAATGAAGATTTTGAAATGGATACAAAAGGAAGTTTTATTTCTTTTGCATGAAAACAATGACCCTCTAAAAGTTGCAACAGAGGCAAAAAAACAGATTGACCAACTTATTTCTATTGCCTAAGGCAATCGCGTAAATTATTTATCTTCTCGCAAGCCCAGAAATGGGCTTATTTTTTACAAAACAAAACGCCCAACTTGCATTGGGCGAGGACAATTAGAAAAAACATATATAAATTACTCAACTACCTCAATACTTTCAAAAGAGCTATTCATCACATCAACAAACCATCCTCTATTAAATCTATCTGTCAAAGTGAATACAATGGAACGACTAAGACTAATGTTCCAAAGAAGAGTATGCGAGGCATAAATAAGTGATGACAAATCATTCTCATTAATTTTGATTATACCATGATCACACATAGTTGATAAAAAACCAACATAATTAATGGCTCCCTCCCTAAATGTAACTCTAATTTTTCGAGATCCACAAAGGGCTTTTTTAACAGCTAAGATCAAATTATCTCTCATGTCGTTCATTATTCCCCTCCTTCTTCTTCAATATTACTAATGGCGCTAGACATTCTCAGGGCGAACCATGTATGAAAAATGGGACGAATCAAAGTAAAATTAAAAGTACGAAGATAATCATTTTTTTTCCAAGATGGCCCATGGGATTCAATAAGTTTATTAACATCATCTTTATCAATAGAAATCTTTCGCGCATAATGCAAATCAAATAAAACACCAATATCTTCTTGGGTTGCCTGGGGAAGAAAAACAACTTTAATTCTCTTGACCTGACCAGGCGACGGACTGAGAAAAACTTTTAGAATTTTGGCTTCCATTTTCTTTCTTCTCATTTTGTGGTTCCTTCCTTTGTGTTTTCTTTATCCTAATTTGAAAAAGCTTTACGGCTTTTGAAAATCTCTAATGTTCTCTCGAACTTTTGTCAAAAAATCTTTATGGCTCGGCTCTCCGTGTAGATTGCCAAAACCAGTTGGCGTCCATGGCCATCTGGCCCAAACCTGACATTCGGCCTCAGAATAATGCGGGCACCTATCCCTCAAACACTGCCCACTATAATGCTCAACACCTTGGCAACAACAAATTTTTATTTCCATGTCCATGTCTATACCCCCCTTTTTTATGTGCATCTTTTTTTGTAAATGTTCAACATCAAACACTTTGTTTGATGATTTATTTTTAACACAAAAAAGAGGGCGAAGTCAAATAAAAAATAAGCAAATAATTGATTATTACTAAATCATTAATTATAATAGCAATAGTTCATTATAGATCAAACAGAAGAGGGAGAGATGAAAAATCTTAAAAAAATTCTATTAGTTTTAGTTATTGCTTTACAATATCCGCAACACGCCCTATTTGGAAAATCCAAATCATCCGTATCCATAACTTGTACTATTGTTAAAGCAAAAAAATATATTTTACCTATAAAACTAATATCCGATTCCAAGAAAATACAAGAATTTAAGATTAAAGACAAGTCATTGTCTTTAAATCCAATAACGATTATGTATTTAAAATCAAAAGACGCAATAAGTTCTGACAATCAATTTATATTTACTTTGCTCTCTTGTGATGCTTCTGATCAAACAGACAAAATTGTTGTTACATTTTTTTCAGATAGCGACTTTATCCTCACAACAAAAGACGCTCAATGAGCGTCTTTTACTTTAAATATATTAAAAATAATCTATATATTATTCACAAACTGCTGGTTTTGTTGTAGTGGCTGACAATATCCCTGCAGAAATCGTAATATAGTTTATAGTTCCATTTCCTAAACTATCTAGTAGTTCTATACAACCAGCAATTGTAGGACCTCCGATTCTCAATGTTGGAGTAGTAGCCCCAGTAATATGAAAAGTTGTTTGAGGAGCAGTTATACCAACTCCAACCTTAACAGCATTAGCACCCGTTCCACCAAGGATTAAAGTACTACTAGCCGTGACCTGAGCCTCATAACCAATAGCCGTAGCATTAGATAAACCATTAGAGCTACCTGTGTATCCAGCATTATAGCCAAGAAATGTCAAACCACTACCAGTGGTATTTATTCTTCCAGCATTATAACCAACACCCGTATTGTTGTTTCCAGAAATATTACCATCTAAAGAAGAAAGACCAAATGCAGAATTTCGATTGCCACCAAGATTACCATCAAGGGAATATACACCAACTGCTGTATTTTCAGAACCAGAGGTATTAGAATACATAGATTCTTCACCAACCGAAACATTTTGACTACCATAAGTAAGACTAGCAAGAGCCCATGTTCCAACGCCAGTATTCCATGAACCATCATAAGTATGAGTAGAAGTACTTATACTAAAGCTTCCAGCTTCATAACCAGCAAAAAAATTATATCCGTCACCTCCAACTGGTTGAAAGTCATGTATAAATCTCACTCCATCTTTGTAAATTATACCCGTTAAATCATCTATGGTCGCGGGTAAATTAATTGATGTGGTCGTAACATTTCCACTAACTATAATATTTCCTGTAGAAATATCTGGACCAATTGTAGTAGAAGCAGAAACTGAATAAACAGATAAAATGACGATAACTAGACTAGCCAAGATGGTACTTAATAGATAATTGATTGATTGTTTTTTCATATTATTTTTTATAATGATTTATTAAATGTTGTTGAACGAGATTTTATTTCATTGTTTTATTTGAAAAAGATTAAGTTTATTGTTAATAATATAAGAATTTATTTTGTCTCTTGTAATAGGACCAAAATATCCACTAGTTGGAGAAATATTGTTTTTACGCTGATATTCAATTAAAGCATTCTTCGTAAGTGATCCAAAATAATGAGTCGCTCCATTTTTCCCCAATGCTTGAGCGGCTAACCCTTCGTTCTTTTTTATCAAAAAGATCTGAAGATTTTTAACATCATCTCCTTGTGAACTAAGGGATAAATTTCTCAAAAATTGGAATGGGGGAAAAGTGTTATTGTCTACATCTAAGGATAATTTTAGTTTCGCTTGAAGTAAAGATAATTGATTTAAGAGAAACGCTAAATTAGATTCTATTTGGCTTCTGTCTTGTGGACTTGGATAAGGCAATCCATCAAAAGAAAGAATGGGAGCGGTTGTTGAAGAATTGTCGGTATTTAAAGAAATAGAAGAAGCAACTTCTACGGAAACTGTGGATAGAGGACTTTGAATATTGTTATACATATCAATAGCGCGAACCTTAATTGTATACTTACCAGTGGCGGGATTACTCCAAATATATTGCCAATTAAAAATACTACTAGAGTATCCAAACGGATCAGCATTTTTCCAAGTTAGTCCCTCATCTAAACTAATTTCAACTCTTTTTACAAAACCATTACTGTCTGTGGCAAAACCGCTTATTTTGTAAGAATTTTGAGGTGATATTTTTTCATTTTGGATTGGAGTAGTAATAGAAGAAGTTGGTAAAACTTTATCAGAATAAGATCCCATGCTACCAAGAACGACACAATTTGATGCCAATGGAGTAATTGTTAGAGTTTGAGTTATGCCTGAGTTTAGAGTCAAACTAGAATATGACCCACCACAAGAAACAGATAGACCCAAAGAATTTGATAAATCTTTTCTATCATAAGATCTAATTTCTAGATTGGATCCATTTTCCATATCAAATGAAACCGAACCAGTATTAACAGTGAAACCAGCTACTTGACTCCCAGAAATTACAGTCAAATTTATACCCAAATCACTTATATAAATAAGTACGTCTTCATTGAAAACAACCGCGTTAGAAACAGCGCTTACAGAAGAAACGCTCAGCGCAAAAAAGTAAATAAATAATAAAGTGCAAAAGATTAATAATGGACTTTTTATAATAGAAAATAATGTTTTTTGAATTAAACTCATATATAATATTATACTACTTATATTATGAAAATAAAACCAATTTGGGGTTTGTTGTAGAATCTGATAAAATGATAAAGTTGGAGGACAGATAAATAAAGTTGATTTTGGTCGGTTTTGAATGTATTATTCTTTTTAGC
>Ga0210057_1003874_pt1 | contig 20288 bp, 20 predicted proteins | sample CryGeyCG2114_010_2_FD_183968 | JGI IMG/M metagenome (GOLD analysis project Ga0210057, IMG submission 183968) | Groundwater microbial communities from aquifer - Crystal Geyser CG10_big_fil_rev_8/21/14_0.10 (SPAdes) (version 2) | ecosystem: Environmental > Aquatic > Deep subsurface > Groundwater ...
ATTTTTGAGCGCCACACCATACGGACCGTAATCCCAGGAATTGGCCAGCCCACCATAAATATCCGAACCCGGAAAAACAAAGCCGCGCCTCTTGGCCAAACCCACAATTTTCTCCATCAAATCTTCCATTTTAGATAACCTTTATTTTTATTTTGGCATTTATATTTTCAGCTAAAGAAATTTCAGCTTCGTACTCACCCATCTCTTTGATGACCGGCATCTTGACCTGCTTAGCCGTGACCACGATGTCATGTTCTTCAGCCAAGTTCTTGACGATCTGCAAAGCGGTGATCGAACCGAAAAGTTTTCCCTTTTCGGAGGTCTTGGCATGAATGGTAATAAGTTTGCCATCAATTTTTTTTGCCATTTCCAGCTGAGCTTCGCGCATCTGAGCAGAACCTGCCTCTTCCCTCTTTTTTTGAGCCTCTGTCTCTTTTGCCAAAGCTGGCGAATAAAAAGTTGCCAAACCATTGGGAATCAAAAAATTACGGGCATAGCCAGATTTCGTTTCCTTGACGTCACCTGCTTGGCCGAAACCAGCCACATCTTGAGTTAAGATAACTTTCATAAAAATTGGAAATTAGAGATTAGAGATTAGTATAAAAACGAATTGGCATAAACTGATATTTGCTGGTGAGATTCTGGAGTCGTTTCACTCCCCAGAATGACGGATGGAGGTTGATCGAATATTGGACATTGGTTATTGGATATTAAAGCCGAAGGCTTTGCTTGGCCCTCTCCAAAGGTTCATCAATGGTCGTTTTGGGATCATCGGCAATACGTATATCGGGTCTGAGACCATTTCCGTCGATAGAGATACCATCAGGAGTATACCACTTTGCCACACTAATGCGAAGACTTGACCCACCCACCAGAGGTTCCAGCTCCTGAACCAATCCCTTGCCGAATGTTTGTTCACCAATGAGAAGCCCACGATTATTGCCGGAGATTGTACCGGCCACAATCTCGGAGGCGGAGGCAGAGCCGCCATTGACTAAAACTACCAGTGGGATTTCGGTAAGCTGACCAGAGCCATCTGCTGAAAAAATTTCGCTGTGCCCATCCTTGAAACGCTCTTCGACAATAGAACCAGAAGAAATAAGCTCATTGGCGATAATAACGCTGGCATCGAAAAGACCACCCGGGTTATTACGCAAATCAACAATGAGCCCTCGAGGATTCTTTTTGAGAATCTCTTTTTCCGCCACCAAGAAAGCTTTTTCCGTATCATTGCCAAAACGTGAGATAGAGATAACCGCCAGATCATCATCAAAAACTAACTGAACACTATCCACTTTTAATTGTCGACGTGTCAGCTCTACATCGATTGGTGAAGCAACACCTTTTCTCTCTAAAGTTAACGACACTTTACTACCAATCGGCCCACGAATTAGAACAACCGCTTCTTCGAGAGTCAAAAGGCTGGCGTCCCAGTCATCAATTTTGACAATCTTGTCTCCTGGCTGGACACCGGCTGAGTATGCCGGCGAGTCCTTCAGAGGGGTGATGATTTCTAGATCACCATTATCATCTAGACCAATTTTAATTCCCACGCCCTCAAAAATACCATCTAACTCATCATCAAAAGCAGCTTGCTCTGCCGGAGTACTGAAGACAGTATAAAAATCTCCCAAACCATCGACTGCCCCACGAACCGCTCCGTAGAGCACATTCTGCCAATTGGTGGTATGAATGTATTTTTCATCAATAATTTCTAAAACGCGCCACAACAAACCCACGTCCAAATTCTTTGGAGCGCCATCTCGAAGCTCGGTCGGAAAAACCGTACCGAGATCGGCTAATCTGCTTTGGTCTGTTACTGCTCGCGAATAACCACTGCTGTAAGCACCCAAAATCAGGATCAGCCCAACAATAACTAAAGCAATACGTTTGCCTTTCATATACTATCTATATTACCGAAGCTCCCCTCTTTCGTCACCTCAAAGTTTACGGCAAATACTGCAACGGATTAACTGGAGAGCCGTCACGCCAAGTTTCAAAATGAAGATGTGGACCAGTAGTTAAGTATCCGGCACCGGCTGTCCCCGGTGTACCGCCGGTATAGCCAATGACCTGCCCCTCCACCACATAGCTATCTGTTGATACAGAAAATCCGGAAACATGACCATAAACTGTAACCAAGCCACTATCCATCGCCATCACGATATAACTATAACCGAGACCCGCATCACGTGTTTTGATAATTGTCCCATCCGCCGGAGCTTTGATCGGCGTCCCTTGCGGGGTTGGGATATCAATGGCGTTGTGCTCGATACCAAAAGTAGCTGCATAGCTCGGTTCACGGAAACCGGCCGAGATGCCCTTACTCGGACTGACTGGCCAGGACATACCATAGTCACCAGGATTACGTGGTGGCGGAATCTTGCCACCAGAAATAAGACTAGCGATCTCTCTAGAAACTCGCCTCTGCTCTTCTCGTGCTGCTTCCAACTCTGCTTGGTACTTCGCTTCCTCACCTTTGACAGCATTCAAGATACTGTCTTTGGCGCCCACCTGAGTATTTAAGCTTTGCTGTTCCAGCTCCTTGGTCAAAACCAGAGCCGCCAGCCCTTCGCTTTTAGAATTCAGCTCTTCTAGATCCTCTTCCAAAACAGTTTGCAATTCCAAAAGTTTCGTCAGAGCAGACTCTACCCCACTTTCAATAATGCTGACGTACTCTAAACGCGTAAAAAATTCCGAGAGACTCTCCGCTGCTACCAAAACCTCTACCAAGCTGATACGACGCAATTCATACGAAGCTCTCATGGCTTCTCCCAGAGAGATTTTACCGTTATCAATATCTGCCTGAACTTTCTCAACCTCAGCTTGGATTTCAGAGATCTCAGCCTCAGTAATATTAATTTCGCGCTCAGCAAGCTGGACTTGCAAACGGGCTTCGTCAATCTGAGCCTCGATAATGCCAATTTGATTTTGCAAGGTTAGCGCTTCTTTTCGTTTCTGATCGAGTATCTTCTCAACTTCATCAATTTTCTGCTGAATCTCACGAAGCTCCAATCTTTTCTCAACCGCTGCATCCTCCGCCCGCACAGAATCAACAAAACCGAGACCAAGGACCAGTCCTACGGCTACTACAACATTTAAAATTTTGAGCCAGCGAGACATTATATGTCTAAATATTTTTTAGCTGCCAAATAACTGCTAGCCATACCAACCAAGAATCCAATTATGATTTCGCCAAAGAAAAGCTTCAAGGCAAAAGAAAGATTGAAAAGTTCGTTCAAACGACCGGTCACGTCCAAGCCCAGATACGAACCCGTGGTCGGAATTAGAATCAAATAACCAGCCAACAAAATCCCAAAAGCGAGCAACGCCCCGAAGAAGCCATAAATAAGTCCCTCGATCACAAATGGAGTACGCACATACCAGTCAGTCGCCCCAACCAGCTTCATAATCTCAATCTCTGATCGACGAGCAAAGATGGCCACACGCACTGTGTTGTAAATAATAAGCACCGATACCAAGAGAAAAAGTACCACCAAGATCAGACTAAAACGACTGACGAACCCAGAGATAGCTATCAAACGATTGATGACTTCGCGATTATCCGTAAAGCTGGTTTTGGCAACAATCTCACGATAAGCACCATTTTCTAAATTCGTTACCAACCCATCAATGTAAGACGGGTCGTCCATCTTCACTTCCAAGCTGGCGGGCAAAGGGTTATCCTCGGCAGAAATGATTTGACGCAAACGTTCACTATTTTTATTTTGTGCCAGATATCTCTCTAATGCGTCATTCTTGGAGATGTATTCTACCGAAACAACATTTGCCTCTCCCTCCAGTTCACTCTGTAGATCAGAGATCTGTTGTTCCTCGGCTGCTGGTTCCAGATAAATCGCCAGATCAATCTTGGAGTTAACCGTATCAATGGTTTGGCCAACGAATGTCCCAAGCACAACAAAAAGTCCACCAATAAAAAGTGCTTGAGTCATCGCAAATATGGAAACAAAAGTCAGCCAACCATTGCGGCGAAAACTATTGAGACCACTCCGAACAATTCTTTTATAGACTGACATCTTTAAGTATATTTTCCTCTTTTGCTATCTTTGACAATACGCCCTGGTTTAACCATCTTGATAACCCTTCGACGAATCCGATCAACAATGCTCCGTTCATGTGTAACCAAAATTACGGTTGTACCAAGCTTATTAATCTTTAAAAGCAGACCAATAATCTCCTGTGAATTATGATCATCCAAATTCCCCGTTGGTTCGTCAGCGATCAAAAGCCTTGGCTTAAAAACTAAAGCACGAGCAATGGCCACCCTCTGTTTTTCACCGCCAGAAAGCTCTCTCGGGAAACTTTCAGCTTTGTCCGAAAGGCCAACCAGCTCCAAAATCTTCGGGACCTCTCTTTCGATCTCTTCATCAGTCTTCTCTGATGTCTCCATGGCAAAGGCAACATTTTCAAAGACAGTCTTACTATCCAGAAGTTTAAAATCTTGATAAACAACACCGATTTGCCGACGAAAGTACGGTAGATGCCTTTTCTTTAATTCATGAATATTGCGATCATTAATTGTCACTATGCCAGAGGTTGGCCCCTCTTCCGTCGTGAGCAAACGGACAATTGTAGACTTACCAGCCCCAGACTCACCCACGATAGTTACAAACTCTTCTGGCAAGATTTCAAAACTGGCCCTATCCAGAGCCACAATATTCCCGTATTTTTTTGAAACGTTTTTAAATTTAATCATGAAGCCTTATAACCCTATTCTACATCATAACTCATGTCCTATTTTGATCACCTTTAACTGCATGGTCACAAACATTGGCTCAACCCCTCATCTTTTGGCTTTGACAAAACGGTGAGGGGCCCCGTTCCTAGCTCGCCCCTCTTTCTTTCAACAGATAGGCTTCGATAAATGGCAAGATATGCCCACCCAAAACCTGATCTATCCCACTGGTCTCGTGATCTGTCCGATGATCTTTGACCATTTTGTATGGATGCAAGACGTAGGAACGAATTTGTTGTCCCCAGTCTTGCGTGCTACTTTTGGCACGAAGCTTGTCCTCCTCTCCCCTAACCTCTTCTTCCCGCTTGCTCTTGAGCTTAATTTTTAAAATCTTAAGCGCCATTTCTTTATTCTGTTTTTGTGAACGCTCGTTTTGGTTAGTCACGGTTATACCACTTGGAATATGGGTAATGCGTACAGCTGAATCAGTGGTATTAACACTTTGGCCACCATGTCCAGAGGCACGGAAAGTATCTATCTTCAAATCTTTATCATCCAAGTCAATATCGATTTCCGATTCATGCAGATTCGGCAAAATCTCAACTAAGGCAAATGAAGTTTGTCGCAAATTTTTAGCATTGAATGGTGACTTTCGCACCAAACGATGAATCCCCCTCTCCGCTTTCAAGTAACCGTAGGCATACGGTCCAGTGATGCCAACAGTAGCATTTTTGATCCCTGCTTCTTCAGCTGAGGTAGAGTGCAAAATCTCGGCCTTAAAGCCCATCTCTTTGGCAAAACCGAGGTACATCTTCAGGAGCATCTCTGTCCAATCCGCCGCGTCTACTCCGCCAGTCCCACTGTGCAATGTGAGTATGGCGTCTTTTGAATCTAGCTTATCGTCAAAAAGAGAGGCTAGTTCCAGCTCCCTCAAATTTGCCTCAGCCTCTTCCAGCCCTTTTTCTAAATTCTCCTTATCCTCTTTTTGCAAATAATCATCTAGCTCCAGTATTAGAATTTCCGTCTCCTCCCATTTCTTCAAAATCTTCTTATCATTTTCAAAAAGAGCCACCCGCTCTTTGGCAGCACGCTCGTCTTTCCAAAAATTTGGGTTAGCCATCTCTTTCGCCAAAGCTTCTTCCTGTTTTTTGAGTTCAGCAATTTTAAACTTGCCTTCCAGTTCGGAAAACCGTTCTTTGACTTCCTCTAGATGTTTTTTTGCTTCTTCCATAAGATCCTAGCCCTTCATCTATCTGATAAATTAGGAGGCCGCTCAGAATGTATCGGCCCTAATTCATTATAACAAACGAGCGTCCAGTCTTCTGGACGCTCGCAAATTTATCACGATTAGTTCAGAGCCAAGGAGTCTCGACCCGAACTGTCGAACAATTGGCCTTTCGACCCTGCTCAAGATAAACCAAATATTTCCTGGTCAGAATTGTTGCTCCAAGTGCCAAGACTCCGGTCAAGGCAAAGGTCAAAGGACCAGTCTCCGGCAAAGTGCCAGAGTCACTTGTACTGTTGCCGCTGCCACCGATGGTGACGGTTGCAGCTGGGATTGAAAAACTTTGGCTATCACCACTTTCGAACCTATCGAAAGTAACATCAGCTTTCTGATTCAAGTAATGGACGCCGCTCGTCAGGTTGTTCTTTACACTCACAACCAAAGTCAAATGCCTTTCTTCATTTGGAGACAAAGAGAAGTTTGACCAAACAGCGTTACCGCCCGAAAATACGACATTGCCCGCAGAACCGTTCACGCTTTGAGAATTAACCAAATTTGAAATTGGCAGACTGGCACGGACATTGTATGCCGTGGTCTGACCAATGTTCTTAAGCGTTAAAGTATAGCGCAGGCTGTCACCTTCGCTGGCCGTTGTTTTAGCAACATTGTTGACTGTCACACCAAGAGATGAAGAGAGAAAGGGGTCCACAGTTACGGCCGATAAATCTGCGATAGTTACCGTTGCGTAGTCACTCAAAGTCTCGCCGTTATAAGTAACGGTGGCTTTGATTAGATCATAAAAAGTGCCTTTATAGTCATCAGCAGTGAAAAGCCCCGTTGAGCTTATGGAGCCGATTCCACTGCTACTCATAGACCAGATTAACGGTGCCCCAATAATTGGGTCGTTATGCTGATCGTAAGCCACTGCATCGAAATCGAGCTGAGTGTTTATGGCCACAAGTGCTGTGTTGGGCTCGATCTCTACACGGGTCAAAACACGATTTGTGGAAGGATTGCTGATAATCACCGTGGCATAGCCGCTTCGTGTCACACCTTTGTAAGTCACGGTTGCCCGAACAGTGTTGCTAAAAGTCCCAGTTGAATTGCCAGCAGTGACAAGACCATTCGAATCAATCGAAGCTCCACCGTTGACCACTGACCAAGTTACCGACAAGCCTGACAGGCTATCGTTATATTGATCATGTGCCCGAGCATTCAACTGAGTCTGGCTGTTCGGAGTCAAATAGATTGGGTCTTGGGTGATCTCTACCCAGCTCAATATCCGCTCGTCAGCAATCGTCACGCCAGAAACTTTCACCACAGCGTCAGCCACGCGGTAAATATCATTAATAACTGTTGAAGCATGAACGGTGGCTGTGCCAAGCGCTGAACCGGTATAAATACCGCTAGCATTAATCGAGCCCGGTCCGCCAACAACTCTCCAATCAAAATCTGTAGTCAAAATACCGCCAGCGTCATCGTAAGCTATGGCAGTCAATTGCACAGTTTCCCCTAAATCAATATTTGAGTACGTAGGGGTAATAATAATATGGTCAAAAAGATGAACATCGGCCGAACTTGCGATCGGAATATTCACAAACAAAGAACCAAAAACAGCCAAAGTCGCCAGACCAAAACTTACAATCTTTTTCAACATGAGATCCCCCACTATTTTTAATTTATGAACAAAACTCCGGTGATAAGTTAGGAATTCGTCCCTGGAGATGACTAAGTACAACCCGAAGGAGACCTAGCCGAGACAAAAACCGCTACACCACCAGAGTTCTGGCCACAAACACGAGATTTTAAAGCACAAAAAATAACCGACCCCCTTTCGGTTATTTTTATTTTCGCCCCTTTAGTTCGATTTTAAATTACTCCAAATTTACCATTTTGTCAACATAATGTCAATACCAGAGCGAATCTGAGGATATGATAGAATGGACAGACACTTATCAAGTAACTTTTCTGGAGATTTGAACATGGAGTATCAAACAAAAAATTTCGACCACTTACTCGGCGGGTTGGCCGGTTTTAGTGATGAATCTTTGCAAAATCATTTCAAGCTCTACGCAGGCTATGTCGCCAATACCAACAAAGTTGCTGAGAAATTAAAGGGCATCGACAAAAGCAGCCCAGAATACGCGGAATTAAAAAGACGTTTCGGCTGGGAGTTCAATGGGATGCGTTTGCACGAGTATCATTTTGAGGCCATGACGAAGGACTTCGCTCCCCTTGCCGAAGATTCACCGCTTTATAAGAAAATCGTTGAAGATTTCGGTTCATTCGAGAATTGGGCTGAGGATTTCAAAGCCACCGCCAAGATGCGCGGCATCGGCTGGGCCATTACTTACTTTGATAAGCGCGAGAACCGCATTTTTAATGCTTGGGTGAACGAACACGATTTCGGCCATCTCGCCGGCGCCACCCTGCTCCTAAACCTTGATGTTTTCGAACATGCCTTTATGATCGATTACAAAATGGATCGTGGTAGCTACATCGATGCCTTTATGAAAGTTATCGATTGGACAAAAGTGACAGAGAGATTCGAATAGAGCACTCTTTGTCATCCTGAACTCGATTCAGGATCTATACAATTAACTAAAATCCTTGCGGCCGGAAAAACTGGCCGCAAGAAAATGACAAAAATCATCAAAAAATAAATGGCTCAAAATACCGAACAACACGAGACGCGACCATGGGGAGAGTATTTTGTTTTATCGGAATTTGCCACCGACGATGGGGAGGTTGTCATCAAAAAGATAATCGTTAAACCCAATCAAAGACTTTCTTATCAATCTCACCGAAAAAGAAGCGAGAGGTGGTTTTTCGTTCAAGGCAGCGGCGTTGTAGCCAAAGATGATACTGAATATCCGGTTAAACAAGGCAGCGTTATCGAAATCCCGGTTGGCGTCAAACACAGGGCCGCAAACAGTGATTCAATCGCAGACTTAATCTTTATTGAAATCTCCGAAGGTCAATTTAACGAAAATGACATCATCCGCTATGAGGACGATTATGGACGAATGGTGAAATGAATTAAAAAACACTAAAAAAATAAACGGCTCAGAAAATGAGCCGTTTATTTTTTGATTAAAATTCTCTTTGCCACACCTGCAAGTTCATCTGGAAAATAATCTGGAAGAAACCACCCAGCATCCAAGATTTCAAATTCATCTATTCTGATATTTTTACTCTCGGCCTGACCTTCAAAAATTGTTATTAAGTCCCGCTTGTACTCACGAGTTCTTAAGAACTGATCTATCTGTTTTAAATCACCAACCTTTACGCCTGTTTCTTCCAGTACTTCCCGTTTTGCTGCATCTTGCAAAGACTCTCCTTTCTTAATGCCACCGCCAGGTAGATTCCAATGCTGGCCAGCATAAGAATGTTGAATCAGTAAAATCTTATCGCCATTGCGGACCAAGCACCTGACACCTCTGGTCTTTGGTCGAAAAATAAACCAGTAGGCCTTGGCGACTGGGTAAAGAAAATTCAACAAAAATATTTTGATTTTGACAATCAAAGGTCAGGATATTTTAGACAAGTCCCTGTTCAAAACAACCGGCTGCAAAGCTCGCAATTCGTCGCTATAAGACATCTCGGGGATATCGTTAATAAAATACAATTTCTTATTTAAGGCATGTGCAAAGCCCGCCTCTAAAAAAGAGTTGCCACCAACATAATTTTTTATGCCATTCTTATCGTAATTAGCCACGACCAAAGCATCGGAATCTTTAATCACATGAAAATAATCTCGAATTAGATCTCCGTGTATCTTACGTTCAGTTGATTCGCCATCACCAAACGATATATTACCTAGAGCGTATTCTTCCGCATCTTTCGGAAGGGCGACTTCATGCCCCATCTCTTCAAGAGAATTTCTTATCTCTACCATCTCTTTCGAGGCCGACATACTGCCACAAATCGCAATTTTCATTTTGTCCCTCCATAAAACTTCTCATGCATTTCTGGAACATGTTCTTTAATTATATCCTCCATCGGATCTTTGGGTTTGATGTGCTTGAACTGCAGGCCCCTTTGAGCACCGCCTTTAACTTTGTCGGCAAAGCTACTTGTCAGTTTTGAGCACTCCACTGCAAGATTACTTAAACGTTTAAATATTTCGGTATTTAAATAACCAATATCTAAAGCTGCGTACAGCTGTGCCCGAACCTCGCCGGCAGAGCCTTTGGCAATATACAGATAATTCACAAACCCATTCTTGCTCCCGCTCTCAAAACCTTCGGCAATATTACTCATCACTGAAACGGCGGCACGCTGAATTTGATCCTTAAAGCCAAAATCACGACAGTCTTTGAAAGCTTTGTAAACCTCTTTCATCAATCCCCGCGCCTTTTGCCAACAAACCAAATCTTCAAATTTTTCAACCGTTGCCATATTTAAATGTTTAAATATTTAAATATTTAAATTTCGCGCTATCTCCCGCAACACTTCTTATACTTCTTCCCACTCCCACAAGGACATGGGTCGTTACGGCCGACTTTTTCTTGGCCGATATTCGAGAATACTTCTGCATTTTTTGATTTAGGCAACTGAGGTTCTGGCTTCTTTTTCGGCTTCTCGACTACAACTGGCCTCTCGTCAACTTTATCAACTTCGAGAGCTTGGGTTTTCGTTTCTGGCACGGGTTCTGATTTTGGCTCCGATTTAGTCCCCTTTTCAACTGGAGCTTCTGTAGTTTCAATCTCAGCTTTTTCTTCGACAACATCATCGGTCGCATCAAAATCTCCATCCGGTTCTTTCGGTCCAGATTCAATGACTTCTTTTTTGTCGGTACTGGACGCAACTTCCGGTGGCTCAATCTTGAAAATCATATACGCGACATCGGAAGAAATAGTTCTTTGCAACTTCTCAAACATCATGTGACCTTGCTGTTTGTATTCAATCAGCGGATTTTTTTGGGCATAGCCTTGCAAACCGATACTTTCACGCAGACGATGCATAGCGTCCAAATGATCCATCCAGAGAACATCAATGGCCCGAAGCAAAACAATCCGTTCGGCGTTTTTGATGCGCTCTTCGCCATACTGCTCTAATCTCTTGGTTCGTTCCTGCGCAATCTTTTCTTTTAAAATGCCCATCAAACGGTCTGGAGTGCTTGCTTCTTCGATTTTCTTTTTGAAATCATCATTAATCTCAACAATACCTTTGAAATGCTCAAAAATTTCTTCCTTGTTCCAGCCCTCCGGATTGCCAGCCGCATGAGCACCAACAATCGCCAACACTTCTTCGTCAAGCGCTTTGATAATTTCATCAGAAACATCACCTTGGTTTAGAATATTACGACGGATGCCATAAATCTTCTCACGCTGACGGTTAAGGACATCGTCGTACTCAACGACATGTTTACGAATATCAAAGTTGTGACCCTCGACCTTCTTTTGCGCCTGTTCCAGTCCACGTGAAATCATAGCGTGCTCCAAAGGTTGACCTTCCGGAATGTTCAGACTTTTCATCATGGCTGACATTCTCTCGGAACCAAAGATACGCATCAAGTCATCTGACATGGAGACATAAAATTGAGAACTGCCAGGATCACCTTGGCGGCCACAACGACCACGAAGCTGATTATCAATACGGCGAGACTCGTGCCGCTCTGTACCAATGACGTGCAGACCACCGACTTCACGCACACCTTCACCCAGCTTGATGTCGGTACCACGCCCAGCCATGTTGGTGGCGATAGTCACAGCGTCTTTTTGTCCTGCCTTGGCGACAATCTCTGCTTCACGTTCATGATGTTTCGCATTTAAAACTTCATGTGGAACACCATCACGTTTGAGAATATCGGAAAGAAGCTCTGATTTCTCTACCGAGATCGTGCCCACCAAAACTGGCTGACCCTTTTCATGACGCTCCTTGATGTCCCGTGCCGCTGCCTGATACTTCGCCAGCTCCGTTTGATAAATAAGATCATTTCTATCATCACGAACAATCGGTTTGTTCGTCGGGATAACCAAAACCTCCATACCATAAATCTTGTAAAACTCCTCTTCTTCCGTTTTGGCTGTACCAGTCATACCACCCAGCTTTTCATAAAGACGGAAATAATTCTGAAAAGTAATTGTCGCCATGGTTCGCGTTTCGCGCTTTATCTCCACCCCTTCTTTGGCTTCGATAGCCTGATGGAGACCTTCGGAGTAACGACGACCAGCCATCAAACGACCGGTGAATTCATCAACGATAATGACTTGTCCGTCTTTGACTACATAGTTCTGGTCACGATGCATCAAGGCTTGGGCTTTCAAAGCTTGCTCAATATGATGCGCAGTTTGGATATCACCACTTTCATAAATATTCTCAACCCCAAGCGCTTTCTCGATCTTGGTGATACCCGCCTCTGTCAAAGTCGCTGCCTTTAACTTTTCGTCAATGTTATAGTCTTCTTCCACTGTCAGAGTCTTGGCAATCTCAGCAAAACGATAATACTTATCCGTCGATTCCTCGTCTGGTGCAGAGATAATGAGCGGCGTCCTGGCCTCGTCGATTAGGATACTGTCAACTTCGTCAACGATGGCAAAAAATGGATCGCGCTGAACAAGGTTCTCGGCTTTGGCTGCCATATTGTCGCGCAAATAATCAAAACCGAACTCGTTATTTGTTCCATAAGTAATATCAGCCGCATATGCATTTCTTTTTACTTCGTACGGCTGATTAGAAACGGTTAAACCAACGGAAAGGCCAAGAAAATTATAAACTTTGCCCATCCACTCTGCGTCACGACGAGCCAAGTATTCGTTAACGGTCACCACATGCACACCTCTGCCCGCCAGAGCATTTAAATAAATCGGCAAAGTAGAGGCCAATGTTTTACCTTCACCAGTTTTCATTTCAGAGATTTTGCCCTGATGCAAAGAGATACCACCAATCAGCTGGACATCGTACGGTCGTTCACCCAAAACTCGCTTCGCCGCTTCGCGCACCACGGCGAAAGCTTCCGGAAGCAAGTCGTCCAAACTAGACCCTTCTGCGAAACGCTTTTTGAAATCTTCCGTCTTTGCTTTCAGTTCTTCATCGCTCAGAGCCGTGATGGCCGACTCTAAATCATTAATTTTCGCGACCAGCGGTTGAAGCTTTTTCAGCTCCTTTTCATTCTGATCACCAAATATCTTTTGCCAAAAACTCATTATGGAATAATTACTTTACGCGCTTTATCATAGCATATCCCATTTACTCTGAACGAGAAATGACAGACAAAAATAAGTCCCGACGGTTATCCGTCGGGACTTTGTTGCGATTCGAGACGTGGCATCAGCCACCCTCATCCTCCTGCTGAGCCTCGGAATCTTCGGCCGATTCCGCGGCCCTCTCCTCGGCCTCCTTCTGCTCACGCCTGACGTGTTCGATAGCCTTCTTCGCCAGATCGGTACCATGCCAGAGACTGGTTTCCAGCGAATGGATGATTTTGTCATGATTTGCAGGAATCTTGGTTCCCTTGATGAGCATCAACAAAGCAACCATGTCTTCCCCGTTCTCTTCCGCAGAACCTGCTACCCTGCCGATAGCCTTCACAATTGATTCATGAAAAGGTTTGGACATGTCATTATCCTCGTACTGCACATCGCCTGAAGCGACCTACCATGTTTAAGCGCTGATTTGGTAGTAATTTATTATAGCCTCAAATATATGACAAAATCAAGCCTTAACGCCCTCTCAAAGCACAAAAACCTTGCGGCCCAAATTTTGGGCCGCAAGGAAATTGATAAAAACACTAAAAAATAAACGGCTCCCTGGCTGCGTCCCGCTGTCTTACGCGGGCAAGCAAAAAATGAGCCGTTTATTTTTATATACAAATTGTCATTCCAAACTAGATTTGGAATCTGAGCTTTAATGAATAGTAGATAGCAGATCCTGAATCGAGTTCAGGATGACGGGAAGGGATCACTCACTACTCACCATTTCTTTCGCGGCCCTTATCTCTCCCCTGTCGAGAGTGAACCTAGTTTTATATTTACGAATTTGTTTACGGAGCTTTGTCTCTACTGCATCAATGGCAGCAAAGATGTCGGCATTTTTTTCGCTAACGCGCAAAATCTTCTTTGGTAACTGCATTGTCACCTCAGCATAAAAAGCCCGCCCATGCTTTCGGCCAGATTCGGAAAAACGGAGTTCAACCTTTGTCTCGAGGATATTTACCCCATATTTCAACAACTTGTCCATTTTTTTCTGAGCGTAATCCTTTAAGCCCGCAGTTAACTTCAAATCCTTCCCATAGATCGAGATCGGCTTGCTAATCATGTGTGACCTCCTAACTTACTTACGTTTTATAGTCTTAAAACCAGTGTATTTGTGTAGCGCCTTTGGCAAAGTTACGCTACCGTCTTTCTTCTGATGATTCTCCAAGATGGCCACCATTATCCGCCCAATGGCTATCGCGGTACCGTTCAAGGTATGCACAAAATCTGTTCCACCCTTGGCATGCTTAAACTTAATCTTGGCTCGTCGTGATTGATAATCAAGCGCCTGACTGCAAGAGTGTGTTTCACGATACTTTTTCTGAGCCGGCAACCAGACCTCTGTATCAATGGTCCGTGCCAAATGATGCGCCGTATCTCCTGCCGCCAAAAGAACCTGACGATATGGCAAGCCCAAATCTTTCACAATCTCTTCCTCAATTTTTAGAAGAAAATCTTGCTCTTTTTTGGCGTCATCTGGCGAAACATACGAGAACATCTCAATTTTGTCGAATTGGTGTGTACGCAAAATGCCACGAACATCTTTACCATATGAGCCAGCCTCACGACGAAAACAGGTTGAGAAGCCAGCGTACCGCCTTGGCAATTTCTCTAATGTGTCTTTCATGTGATAGCCAAGCAACGTCTGCTCTGATGTCCCCACCAAGGAGAGGTCGTCTTGGGTCCGATAAATCTCATCACCGGTCGGGACAAAGCCACCAGCAGTTAGCGCCTCATCGTTAATCAGTTGCGGTGTAATCATCGGGATAAATTTCTTCTTCATCAGTTTGTTCAATACAAAGCGAATCAAAGCAAATTCTAATATCACACCTTCATTTTTTAAATAGAAGAAACGAGAACCGGAAACCTTGGCTGAAGCGTTGGTGTCGATAATATCCAAATCCTCACCCAGCTCCAAATGATCTTTGGGGGAGAAGCTAAATTTCTTTGGCTTACCAACCGTTTTCAAAATCTTGAAATCTTTCTCGCCACCAGCTGGCACGTCAGAGAGGACGATATTCGGCAAGATCAAGTTTAATTCATTGTAAATCTCTTCAACTTGGCTAAACGCCTTTTCCTTACCTGCTAATTTTCTTTTAAGTTCACGACCCTTCTTGATGTCCCTTGCCTTGGCCGCCATATTGGCCATCCTCCGGAGCTCCTCTACCTCGAGCAGGGCCTTGTGGTATTTCTTGGCCGTCTCTAAGAACTTGGCGAGACTAAACTTGCTCCCCCGCTTCTTTAGGGTCTCTTTAATTAATTTTTGATTGTTTTGAATAAAGTCAAAACTCAACATAGTATCTTTATTTTAACATTTTTAAAATTAATGAATGATTAGCTGTCAATGCTATACCCGCCTAAGTTTTTTGCCACAAAAAATTTGGGCGGGTATACTAGAATTATGTTCTGGGGAGATAAAATCGTCCAACAAATCGAAAAAGTTTATGCCAAAAAAATAGCGGCCAAAAAGCCGCTTATTATTCGTGATGAAAAAACCATTTCTGGCGAAGTTCATGTCGGCTCTTTGCGTGGCGTAGCCATTCACGGTTTGATTCATGAACTTTTGAAAGAGAAGGGCATCAAAAGTAAATACCTTTTCGAGCTCAATGACTACGATCCGTTCGACGATATTCCAAATTACGTTGATCAGAAAAAATACAAGAAAGAACTGGGCAAACTCTTAAACCAAGTCCCGGCTCCAGACGGTAAGACCAAGAACTGGGCTGAATATTTCATCCCGAACTTTACGGCCGCTATCAAAAAAACAGATTTTGCCCCAACTTATTACCGTTCCAGCGAAGTTTACGGTAAGGGCAAGTATGATAAATATGTTGAAACTGCCTTAGCTCACGAAGATGAGATTCGTAGTATTTATAAAAGAATTGCCGATTCAGACAAAGAAGCTGGCTGGCTGAAAGAAACCGTCAAAAAAAATGGCAAATTGCCATGGAAAATAGAGTGGGCCGCCAAGTTTGCCGTATTCAATGTTGATATTGAAGGCGGCGGCAAAGATCACTCCACCAAGGGTGGCTCACGAGAAGTATCCAATGCCATCTCCCGCGAAATCTTCAATTACCAACCACCCTTTGATATCCCATACAACTTCTTTGTTATCTCCGGCAAAAAAATGTCATCCTCCAAGGGGCTCGGTGTCTCAGCCTTTGAGTTGGCTGAACTGCTCCCTACCCCTCTCCTTCGCTTACTTCTAATTCAGAAACAGCCAAAGCACGAACTTGATTTTGATCCAACTGGCGATACCATCCCAAACCTTTACGACGAGTATGATCGTCTGGCTGATATTTATTTTTCTGGCAAAAAAGACGACTTCGCTCGTCTCTTTGAACTGATTCATCCCAAAAGAAAAATCGTCAAAAGATTCCTGCCACGCTTTTCTCAGATTGCGTATCTTAGCCAGATGCCACACATCGATCTGAAAGAAGAGGCCCAGAATATGAAAGATGGCAAGTTAACCAAAGATGATTTGGCGGAGCTTAGATTGAGAAAAGAGCACGCTCAGCTCTGGTTAGAGAAATATGGACCCGATAAATACCAGTTAAATATCCAGAGCGAATTGCCAGAAACGGCCAAAACATTTAACCCAAAAATTAAGAGTGCTCTTGCCCGCTTGCTGGACTATGTCGAGAAACAGAAAAAGCTTGATGGCCAAGAGCTACACTACGAACTCCACGAGATTCGGAAATCCAGCGGACTGGAGCCACAGGAATTCTTTTCTAGCCTGTACACCATCATTCTAGACAAAGACAGCGGCCCCAAAGCCGGTTGGTTCTTTAGCGTTCTTGATAAAAAATTTCTTGAAGGTCGGCTCAAAGAAACGATTAAATAAAACAGCCTCCAAATTTGGAGGCTGTTTTTGAACTTAAAAAATTAAGAAATTTTCTTGATCTTGTATTTTGTATTTCCAGCAGGAGTCTCAACCACAACTTCATCCCCCACCCGTGCGCCCATGAGAGCTTGGCCGATTGGAGACTCATTAGATATCTGACCATTCACCGGATCGGATTCATCTTTACCAACAATGGTGAATTCTCTTTTGCTACCCTTGACCTCAACTGTAACCGTATGGCCAATATCTACACGAGAATTATCGCCACTGCCTCCCTCCACAATCTCCGAATCTTTAATGCGCCCTTCTACTTCGGCGATTTGGCTTTCAACCAAAGCCTGACGATCACGAGCCGCCGCGTACTCAGCGTTCTCTGCCAAATCACCAAACTCGCGAGCCTCACGAATCTGTTGAGCCGTTTTCTTACGCTCTTCCATTAATTTTGCCAATTTGGCTTCAAGTTTTGCTAATCCCTCCCTAGTTAAAACTTGTTTTTGTTTGCTCATTATCATCAATTTTTGATTAAATTTTAATCTTGGTATGAAGTAAAGTATCAAAAAGATAAGCAACCGTCAATGGCCCAACACCTCCGGGCACCGGCGTAATGAATTTTACTTTAGATAATACTTTATCATAATCAACATCACCGACAACCCTACCCCGCCACCTGCTGATACCGATATCAATGACGACGGCGTTTTTCTTGACATGCTTAGCTTTGATCAATTTTGGCACACCGGCCGCCGTAATAATAATGTCGGCCGAGCTGGTCTCTCGGTCCAAATGCCAAGTTTGTCGATGAGTAACGTTGACAGTCGCCCCACGCTGCACCAGCCAGCCAAGAAGTGGCACACCCAAAAGCGGTGAAAAGCCAACCAAGGCCACTTTCTTACCCCTCCAGCTAACTTTGGCAAACTCCAAAAGAGCAATTGTTGCTCTGGCCGCAGCCGGCATAATGCCCATTTCATGCCAGAAAACTCTGTTCTGATTAATAGCCGCAAGCCCATCCATGTCCTTTTTGGGATCAACCAAATTAACAACCTCATATGCTGAAAACTTTTTTGGTAGAGGCAATTGGACAATAATACCGTTATTCTTTTTGGCATTGAGCTTGGCTATCAAGGTTTTGACTTGTGCCAATGTCGCACTAGACCTTAGCCGATGAACCTGAACATTAACGCCAATGTCTCTTCCAAAAGCAACTTTATGATTAACGTAGATTTCTGAGGCAGCCGAATTCCCAATCAGAACAATATCTAACTCTGGCACATGTTTGCGCTTTGACACTTCTCTCTTTAGCCTCGACATCAGAGTCAAGGCTATTTTTTTACCATCTACAGCCTTGGTCATTACTTCAATAGTTTATAGAGCTCTGAGCTGCTAACAAATTTAGATTTCCCACTTTTGCGATTTTTTAGCTCGAACTTATTCATGGCAGTATTCTTCCCACCAATGATTACTTGGTAAGGAATGCCGATCAAATCAGCGTCATGAAACTTAGCACCTGCTGGCGCTTCTCTGTCGTCAGCCAAATACTCAATATTCTCTTTGTCCAATTTTTTCAACAAGTCGTTGAACGCCTTCTTGGCTCCTGCTTGTACCAGACCCAGACCGATCACATGCACCGCAAAGGGCGAGACACTTTTTGGCCAAATGATTCCCTTCTCGTCATGATTTAATTCGACCAAAGTCGCTACCAAGCGAGAGATGCCGATGCCATAACTGGCCATCAAGATCGGCTGACGCTGGCCGCTTTTATCCGATAAGTAACCGTCCATATATTTAGCGTATTCATCGGCAAAGTTGAAAATGTTCCCAATCTCGATACTGCGAACTATCTCAGCTCCTTTGACATCTGATTTCTCGGCTATTTCCAGATTGAGTGCGAATTTTTTACCTTTCTTGACAGCAATCTTGTCCTCCCCCGCCTCAGCCGCAACCTGAAATTCATGCGAGACCCTCTTGGTAAAAACACCGCCACTGGCTTCGACAATATAAACATTCTTTAGCCCTAAACGTTTATAAACTTTCATATAAGCATCCGCCACTTTCCAGTAATATTTTTCCAAATCTTTGACATCAAGGTGAAAACTGTATAAGTCTTTCATCAAGAATTCCACACCTCTCAAGATACCACCACGAGGTCGAGGCTCGTCACGAAATTTTGTTTGGATCTGATACATAGCAATTGGCAAATCGCGATAAGAATTAACATTACGCCGCACCATGTCATAAATGGGCTCTTCATGGGTAAAGCCAAGCCCCAACTCTTTATCGGAGCTATCTTTTAACTGATACATGGCCCCCTTGAGACCTTCCCAGCGACCACTTTTCTGCCAAAGGCTTTTTGGCTGCAAAACAGACAATTGCAATTCGGAAGTATGTGGCAATTTATTCATCTCCTCACGAACAATGTCTGAGATTTTATGAATGACCCTTAGGCCCAAAGGCAGATAACTATAAATGCCCGCGCCCAGCTGATCCACAAAAGAGCCGCGCGCAAGTAGCTCCGCGCTTTGGCAATCGCTCCCTTTTGGAGCGTCACGTAAGGTAGAAATAAAAATGTCTGAAAAACGCATTTAGAAAAATCTTAAAATATCTCTATAGGTAATGATAAAAATGAGACCCAGAACCAATACAAAACCCAAACTATGGATGCGATTCTCCAAGACTGGATTCAACTTGCGACCACGCAAGACCTCCAAAATTTGAAAAAAGAGTCGCCCGCCATCCAAAGCCGGGAATGGGATGATATTGATCACAGCCAGATTAGTCGAGAGCAGAATGGCAAAACGGACCAAACTCAACCAACCACTGGTGATGAGTTGCCCACCGAGACTAATCAGCCCAACTGGACCCACAATATCTGGTGCAATCCCAGCTCCAGAAAAAAGACCAATCAAGAAACCCCAAATTGCCTGCAGAACCAAAAGGGTCAACAGCCACACCTCTTGCAAAGCATACCAGGGCACCTTTAAAGTATCATACTTTACTTTGGCAATTAAAGTGTCCAATCCAATACCAACCGTATAGCGCTCCGATTCAGGATCAAATGTTGGCCTTAAATCAACTTCGTGCTTTTCACCCCCCCTCAGCACAATTAGATTAACAGAATTTTGGCCAGAATCATTGATCAATTCTGACACCTGAACTCCATCGGCAATTCCTAGGCCGTTGATCTCGACAATCTGATCTCCAGCCTGAAGCCCAGACAATGCGGCTGGTGAGCTTTCAGCAATTGTCGATATAGCCACAGTAGTCGAGAGCCCCGATAGATCAATATTGTAAGCAGCTGGTTCACCCACCAAAGGCGGCATACCGCCC
>Ga0210057_1003875_pt1 | contig 20286 bp, 20 predicted proteins | sample CryGeyCG2114_010_2_FD_183968 | JGI IMG/M metagenome (GOLD analysis project Ga0210057, IMG submission 183968) | Groundwater microbial communities from aquifer - Crystal Geyser CG10_big_fil_rev_8/21/14_0.10 (SPAdes) (version 2) | ecosystem: Environmental > Aquatic > Deep subsurface > Groundwater ...
TATGAAATAAATGAAAACATTGTCGGAGAAAATGAACAGATTATAAACATTAAAAAACCAAAATTCTTAGAAGCTCTTTTAGGAAGTTCAAATAAAGAGGAAATAAATAATATTTACAAATGGATAATTGGAAATGATGCTTACATTTGGAGAATAAATAAAAATCCAAAACAAAATTTAGAAAGAGTCGCGGGGTTCGGCTCGGGTTCTGTTTGGGCTGGTCTTGATTGCTGCGGGTATCTTGGTGGCTTGGGCGCTTCTCTCGGGGTAAATCTCGACGCCGAAGGCGTCGAGCGTGGTTAAAATATGTAATTTTTTACAATAGAATTTAAAAATTAGTTTTATTGAATTAATTTACCTATCAGTTTAAATATAAAACTCTTGGGCTACACGCACATTCATTAGCACATTATTTAAATTTATTTTAAGTCGTGAAATTCAATAAAACTAATTAGTAGTGATGATAAACCTTGGGTAAGTTTTGAGCGAAAATTAAATTTATGGTGTAAATTGATGAATGTGCTACAAGAGTCGCGAGGTTCGACTCGGATTCTGTTTGGGCTGGTCTTGATTGCTACAGGTATCTTGGTGGCTTGGACGCTTCTCTCGAAATAGCCCAAGAAATAATAATTAATATGAAAACTCATAAAAAACTATACAATAAAATTATTTCCTTAGATAATTTACTAATTGCCCATAAAAAAGCAAGAAAAGGAAAAACAAAGAAACTTTATGTTAAAAAATTTGAGAAAGAAATAATAGAAAATTTGTTAGAATTACATCATGAATTAAAAAATCAAACTTATTTTCCAAAACCTTTGAAAACATTTATTTTACGAGACCCAAAAACAAGAAAAATCTCAAAATCTCATTTTAGAGATAGAATTGTTCACCATGCTCTTGTAAATGTTTTAGAACCAATTTATAATAAAAAATTTATCAATGATTCTTGCGCAAATCAAATAGGGAAAGGAAATTTATTTGCTGTTCAAAAATTTGATAAATTTAAAAGAAAAGTATCAATCAATAATACTTCTCCGTGTTTTATACTAAAAGCAGATATAAAACATTATTTTCAAGAGGTAGATAATAAAATTTTAATTCAAATATTTGAAAGAAATATAAAATGCACTCATACAATTTGGTTAATCAATCAAATATTAACTAATAACACATTTCAGAGAGAGACGAGCCATCTTAGTTTTTCTACTTCTGAGGAATTTCTTTTTTCTAAAAAGAAAGAGTTCAAGGGAATGCCTTTAGGTAATTTAACAAGTCAGTTCTTTGCTAATATTTATCTTAACGAACTAGATTATTTTATCAAACATAAATTAAAAGCAAGATATTATATTAGGTATGTAGATGATTTTGTTATTTTACATAAATCTAAACAACAATTACTTATTTGGAAAGAAGAAATAAATAAATTTTTGAAAGATAGTTTAAAATTAGAACTACATAAAGATAAGTCAAATATTTTTTCGTTATCAAGAGGAGTTGATTTTGTGGGTTTTAGAAATTTTTATTATTTTAAATTATTAAGAAAAAGAAATATTAAAAATATGGAAAATAAAATTAAAGATTTTAATGAATGTCTAGTTTCTAAAGATAAAATATTGAAGATATTTCAAGGTTGGAATGCATATGCAACATGGGCAAATACTTATAAGTTAAGAAATAATTTCTTTGATAAATTAAAATGAAAATATTTATCAAAACATACGGCTGTCAAGCAAATATCTCCGATTCGGAAATCCTAGCTGGAAAGCTAAAATCTCAAGGGCATGAAATTGTTTCTTCTGAAAAACAAGCTGATAAAATTATTGTAAATTCTTGCTCTGTGAAAAACAAAACCCAGTCAAAAATTTTACACTATCTCAAAAAAAACCAAAACAAAAAAATTGAAGTCGGAGGATGTTTAATTAAAACCATTGATTTAACAAAACAATTCCCAAATATAAAAACCCTTGACACAATTAATGTAAATAAATTAAATCAACCTTTAGTAAAATCACATAAAGAATTAGCAATAATTCAAATTTCTCAAGGGTGCTTAAATGCCTGCACTTTTTGCGCAACAAAACTTGCTAGAGGAGTTTTAAAATCATATCGCATTGGAGATATTAAGCGAGAATTTCAAAGAGCTTTAGAGCAAGGAGCAAAAAAAATTTATTTAACTTCTCAAGACAACGGATGTTACGGTTTCGACATAAAAACAAACCTTCCAGAATTAATCAAGGAATTAACTTCTATTGAAGGCAATTATAAAATTAGAATCGGAATGATGAACCCTTGGCATTTAAGAAAAATAAAAAACGAATTAATAGAATCAATGAAATCTGATAAAATACAAAAATTCATCCACCTTCCAGTTCAGTCAGGTTCAGAAAAAGTTTTGAAAGACATGAAACGAATTCACACAGTTAAGGAATTCAAAGAATTTTCAGATTTATTTAGAAAAAGTTTTCCACGAGATAAATACAAAGATTCAACAATTGCAACAGATATTATCGTCGGTTATCCAACAGAAACTCAAGAAGATTTCCAAGAAACATTAAATTTAATCAAAGAAGTAAAACCAGAAGTTTTGAATGTTTCAGCATTTTCTTCTCGTCCAAAAACTAAATCAAGTAAATTAAAACAATTATCGAGCGAAATAATTAAAGAAAGAACGAAGAAAATTAATGAATTGTATAATAGCTATAGGAAAGCTATTCCCTTGAGGATTCTCACTCAGTAACACTTTTATACCCTATATTTCTCTCTATTTAATGAAGAAAGTTAACAATAGTCAAGTTGAAATCATGGCGCCTGCTGGAAGCTATGAATCTTTGATGGCTGCGATAAATGCCGGAGCAGATTCAGTTTATTTTGGAATCGAACAATTAAATATGCGAGCGCGAAGCGCAAATAATTTCACGACAGAAGATTTGAAAAAAATTGTCAAAACTTGCAAAGAACATAATGTAAAAACATATTTAACAATTAACACCATTCTTTATGACCATGATATAATTTTAATGAAAAAAATTGTTGATACGGCAAAGGAATCAGGAGTTACTGCAATTATTGCCACAGACATTTCCACAATTCAATATGCGCGAGAAAAAAACGTCGAAGTTCACATCTCAACTCAATGCAATGTTTCAAATCTTGAATCAGTGAAGTTTTATTCAAAATATGCCGACGTAATTGTTTTAGCTCGCGAGTTAACAATTCAACAAATTAAATCAATCGTCGATGAAATTAAAAAACAAGATATCCGAGGTCCGAAAGGAAATTTAATCGAAATAGAAATTTTCGCGCACGGAGCATTGTGCGTCGCTGTTTCTGGAATTTGTTATATGGGCCTTGCACAATATAATTCTAGCGCAAATCGCGGAGCGTGCTTACAACCTTGTCGAAGAAGTTATAAAATAACCGACGAAGAAACAGGAGAAGAATTAATCGTCGACAATAAATATATAATGTCGCCAAAAGATTTATGCACTATCGGATTCATAGATCAAATACTTGAATCAGGTGTAAAAGTTTTAAAATTAGAAGGTCGTGGTCGTAGTCCAGATTATGTTCACAGCGTCGTAAAATGTTACAAAGAAGCGGCAGAATCAGTTTTCAATGGAACATATAACGAAGAAAAGGTAATCGCTTGGACAAAAGAATTAGAAGGCGTTTTCAACAGAGGTTTCTGGCAAGGAGGATACTATCTCGGGAAAAAATTAGGGGAATGGTCAGGAACTTATGGAAGCAAAGCAACTAAAGAAAAATCTTTTATAGGATTAGCAGAACATTATTTTCCAAAAACAAAAATCGCACAATTCAAATTAGAGAAAGAAGAGATAAATGTCGGAGATGAAATTCTTATCACTGGAACAACAACAGGAGTAATAAATTCAAAAGTAGAATCTATTTTTGTTAATGAAAAATCAACTGAAAATGCAAAAAAAGGAGACATCATAACTATTCCATTATCTGAAAGAGTAAGAAAAGGAGATAAATTATATGTTGTTAAACCCAAAACAGAATTACAGGGAAATAATAAGTTGAAAGTGTTGGAATGAAATCAATAATAAAAATTATTCTGAATAGAAAACTTTATATATTAGTACGTACTTAGTACGTAATGACTCAAGAAGCAAAATTTATTCATAAAATATCTAAAGGAAGCAGATTTAACCAGATTTACATCCCTAAAGAAATGAATAGTGTTTTTGAAATCGGAGATGTAGTTGAAATTAAATTATTGAGCAAAAAGGAGAGTTTTTATTATTCCAAGAATCTTAAGAAGCTAACTAATTATAAAGAAAACTTTGTAAAAGAGATATTTTCTTCTCTAGCTGATTTTTCTGATATTAAACAGGTATTTATTGTAGGATCATTTTTGACAAGTAAAATAGATTATAATGATTTAGATATATTATTAATTACTGAAAAAAATATTGAAAGAAAGATATACAATCTTCTAATTGAGAAATTTAATATTAAATTTCATATAATAACTATTCCAGCCCATAGGTTTGAATATTTAGTTTATTCATGTCCTTTAACGAAGAGCATGCTTTCATATTTTGTATCAAATAAGGAATTTACCCTTCCTGCTGAAAATAAATTAGATGCCAAGCATATAAATTTTTTATTAATGGCTCCTGAAGATTTATTAGAAGTTAATCCTGAATCAAGAGCTTATTATGACAGTATTAGAAGGCTTATTACTATAGAAATGTTTCTTAATAATAAAGCTATTAATATTTTAGAAATAAATAACCAATTGATTAAGATAGTTGGAGAAACTTTATTATCTTTAATTAAGAACAATGAAACAATTGAGAAAGAAAAAATTAATTTTTTAAGAGAGATAATTAAGAAAAAAATTTCATTAATTAAAAATAAGATAAAATAAATTAAAATGAGCAAAAATCAGAACATTCATAAGCTTACAACTGTGTTAGCTATATCACTTAGACATAAAATAGGAAGCATTGTAAATAAAGATGAAATTTATGCTCAAAAGTATGCTAAAGACTATGAAATATTCCTTAAAGAAGCTGTCAAAGTTTCATTAAGGGAAAATTGGAATGAGAAGGATAAGACTAAAATAAAAAATGAATTAAATAGTAAGCTAAGGGATGAACTTAAAAAAAAGGAATTTATTGATGATAAAAAATTTGATATAATGGAGAAAGAAATTGATCAAATTTTAGGGGTTTTGAAATTAGTATGAAAAAGAATAAAGAAAACACCCAAAAACATAAAGAGATAATAGAAAAACTTGTTAAAAAATATAAGTCTATAGAAATGTTATAGGTATTTATCTTTTTGGAAGTTTGGCTAAAGGCATAGCAACTTCTAAGTCTGATATTGATATAGAAATTATATTTAAGAATAGGAAAAAACCTTATGAACTTTCACATAAGAAAGTAAATGGAATAAAGATTGATTTAAGTATTTATTCATTAAGAAAATTTAAAGAAGATTTTTCAAATAAACCTTATTATATGTACAGTACATTAGGTGGAGAGATATTATATGATCCAAAAGGCATAGTAAAGAAAAATCTTGGAAGTATTGAAAAATATTTTAGTGGTAATAATAAAATTAGAAAATTCTGGCAGATAAAAGAAAAAAAATGGATTAATGCTAAGAAAAAAGGAAAAATAGATAAGGCAGAAAGTTACTTTGATATAATGAAAAAATTAGATGAAATGGAAATAACTAAATAATGAGCTGTTAAGTTAAAGTCACCTAAAATTCCTCAAAGAGTAGAAAACTTTAAATATAAGCATATTCTTATAAGGTTATATGACTGATTTTTGTAATGAAATAGAAAAATTTGGTAAAGGTATCGGTAGTGCTTCTCGCTATAGACTTGTTGAAAATCTGTTTAAAGGAGAAAAAACAGTTAGTGAACTGGTGAAGATAACCGGTTTATCTCAGCCTGCCGTCTCACAGCATCTTAAAACACTTAAAAGTGCTAATATAGTGTTTAACGAAAAAAGAGGACAAGAAATATTTTATTCCATCAACATAAAGTATATTCTCGGAATTTTGAAGAACTTATCGGAGAAAGTGCAAAAACAGAAATTTCATAACAACAAATCAAGAAGGAGATAAATAATATGAAAAACATAAAAATAAAAGTTATTATTGGAAGTACCCGCCAAAACAGGTTCAGTGAAAAGCCATCTAATTGGATACTTGAAGAAGCAAAGAAGCTAGAAGGTATTGAAGTGGAGCTTCTAGACCTGCGAGATTATGCGATGCCGTTTTTTGAGGATCCGATGTCTCCTTCAATGGCTAAAGGCAGTTATTCAAATAAAGTTGTCAAAAAGTGGGCGGAAAAAATAAACGAAGGGGATGCGTTTATCATTGTTACACCAGAATACAATCACGGCTATCCGGCAGTGCTCAAAAACGCAATGGATGTAATTTATCCTGAGTGGAACAGAAAGCCGGTCGGTTTTGTAAGTTACGGAAGTGCACTCGGTTCGCGCTCGGTTGAACAGCTTCGCCAAGTTGCGGTCGAACTTCAAATGGCACCAATTAGAAATGCCATCCATATTCCCGTTGATATATTCTTTGCGGCGATGATGGGCAAAGGACCGACAGGCCCTGAAATGTTCAAACCAATTCATGAGGGCATGATGGGAGATCGCGTACAAATATTCTTTGACGACCTTCTCTGGTGGGCGCGAGCTCTCAAAGTGGCGCGAACACAAGGAGCGTAATATGAAAATTGCAATTTTTGGAGCCACGGGTGGCACGGGGAAAGAACTCGTCAAGCAAGTATTAGAGCAGGGGCATGAAATCACTGCCCTTGTTCGCAACCCTGAAAAGCTATCCATAAATAACAAAAAATTAAAAATTATCAAAGGCGATGTATTAAATAAGGACGATATATTAAAGACGATTCAAGGCAGTGATGCGGTACTCGTGGCGTTGGGTGTTAAACCGCCGTCAAAAGCAAAAGTAGTGGGCCCGGGCACGAAAAATATTATTGAAGCCATGAAAGCGCACAATGTAAAACGGTTGATAGTGGAATCGGCAATGTTTATGGATGACGCAGTGAGAAAAAATAGTTTTCTCATTTCTCTTTTAACAAGAACCTTTATGAAGGGGCTCTATGCGGACAAACTGGTTCAAGAATCGGCCATCAGAAAAAGTAGTCTGAAATGGGTTATCGTTCGTCCCGTAGGATTGGCCAATGGCCCCAAAACAGAAACGTACAGGTTTGGAGAAAGTCTAGAATTGAAAGGATTATTCCCAATGATTGCGCGGGCCGATGTAGCTGACTTTATGCTTAAGCAATTGCGGTCCGATGTCAATCTTCATAAAATAGTACTGATTGCCAATTAACAATCTATGATGATGTCTATGGCAAAATTATTAAAAGGACAATTAGCAAATGAATTCGAAGCAGAAGATATAGAGGGAAAAGCAATATCCTTAAAAAAATACAGAGGCAGAAAAGTAATGGTTTCTTTTTTCAGGTATGTTGCGTGCCCTCTTTGTAATTTACGAATGCATGAGTTGATTACACATTATAAAAAACTTCACAAAAAAGGATTGCACATAATCGCCTTATTTCAATCACCAAAAGAGAAAATATTGAAATATGTTGGAAAACAAAAACTCCCGTTCCCGATTGTTCCTGATCCCGAAAAAGAAATATACAAATTATATGGTGTAGAAGAGTCGTTGTTCAAGTCTCTGAAAACAATCGGAAAAATAGAAAAATTCAAAGAAGCTAAAAACTTAGGATTTAAAGGCGGAGAATCAGACGGTTCAAAAATAACTGTACCTGCTGATTTCTTAATTGATGAAAAAGGCATTATTAAGAAAGTTTATTATGGCAGAGACATTTCCGATCATCTGCCCATAGAAGAAATTGAGGAGTTTCTCGGAGATTAGAACTTATAGGCAGGTTATCATGGACAACAAATACATTTCCGGGGTCTGCAATATCGGCGCTGCGGAAATAAAAAAAAGAAAGCAGGCAGGGTGGATCGGACTCGTAGCAACTGCTATGCTTTGGACATTATTTATTTGGTTTGATGCTCCCCATATTTGGAGGCTTACGCTGTTTTTCCCGACAATGATGTCGGCAGTTGGTTTTTTGCAGGCGCATATGCACTTCTGCGCTTACTTTGGTTTTGCGTCACTTTTCAATTTTGGAGATGTTGGCAAAACTGACTCAGTGGAACAAGCCGAATCTCGCACAAAGGACAGGAAAAAGGCATGGCAGATTATTATCTTTTCTGTAATTATCAGTGCCGTAATAGCAATTTTGGCATATGGGGTTTAATTATGGTTGAATTATTAGTATGAAGGGGTTTACATAAAAGGTAAAAAACTTCTTATTGACTCAACCTAATCAAATCTAGCCATCTATTCTCGCCTACTTCTAAATTTACTCCTGCTCTTTCAGAGGGCACCTCCTCGGTTGTTGAGTGATTTTCTATAAAATTGTGCTGAATAACTATTGCAGTCATTAAAATAGGAGCAGACCATAACGCTTTCAAACCTCTAAAATCAAGAACTCTATCTTTAATTTTCATAAAGACCGTTTCAATCCTATAGTTATGAATTTTTGTTTTTTGGTAATTTTGTATCTTATGCTCGATCATTAAACCTCCTAATTTATTGGAATAGAAAAGTTTTCTAAATGCTCTTGGGTAAAAAACTCCTGCATCTGTTTGAATGTATTTTGGCTTTCCTTTACTTATTGATTTTTTAAGAAACTCTTGAGCTTCAATAGGATTAGCAGACAAACTATAATGAAATCCTGTTATTAATCTTGTATCCCAATCAAGACAGCACCAAAATCTGTCTAATTTTCCTTCTCTGTTTATTAAGGTTTCATCAGCATAAAAACTATTACCAAGATTATAACCCTGTTTCTCTATAAATTTGTGGACTTTCAAAGTATATCTCCTAACCCAATCTAAAACAGATACATGGCTAACCTTATGATTAAGATGCCTTTTCAATTGGTTTCTCATTTTTCTACTTGATAAATTAGAGACATACATATCAATAGACATTGTGATTATTTCAGGTTTATTTCTCATTCTGTAAAAACCATCATCATTTGTGAAGAATTTATGACAATCTTTACAATAATATTTTTGGATTTTCCCTCGATATTCTGTTTTTCTAAAACCTTTCTTAGAGAAATTGAAACTTGAGCAATGTTTACATTTTATAGCATTTATCATGCTATAATTAGGCACCCGAAGTATATAAACCTTTCGGAACCCGAATAATTAAACTTTCTCTATGACTATCTTATTCTTTTCAACTTTTACTTTTAATTCTTTGTCTAGTAAATTTAATTGTTCAACCGCTTCTTTTGGAAGATTAATTCTATATTTATAATAAGTTGTATTTCCTATTTTTTTATCAACCACTTTCATAACTTTCATAAAATCATTAGGAACCCGAAGTTTAAAAAGCTACCGACAATCCATCAAAAATGGATGACGCTAACTTAACAGCTCACTAAATAAGTAGTTTTAAATAATTAACTTCTTCTTTTTAAAAATGTCAAAAATAAAATTAGTCCACTATCGCGATAAATGCATCGGTTGTAATTCTTGTGTAGAATATTCTCCTGAAAACTGGGACATCTCGGATAAAGACGGAAAATCAAATCTTATCGGAAGCAAAGAAACAAAAAAAGGCGTCTTTGTTAAAGAAATTTCTGAACTAGAATTAGAAGAAAATAAGCTCGCCGAAAGAGACTGTCCAAGTCGAATAATTCAGGTTACAAAGAGTTAACAAATGTTTATAAACGATATTTCTTTAGTTAAAATATGAAAAAAGAATTAGTAGTATTAATGTTCACATTTATTTTATTGATTTCTATTTTTAGTTTCGCTACGAATGTTATTGCAGATGACGATGACGACTCTAGTGAAAGTGATAATTCTGAATCAAATAGTGGATCTTCAAACAGTAATTCAGAAAACGAAAATTCAGATGACGATTCTACAACTGATGAAAGTGATGATGATTTTGACGATGATAATTCAATAGATGAAGACGATGAAAGTGATTCTAACGACGATTTAGATAATGAAAATAAAGGTCCAAGTGAAAAATCAAAAACTGAAACAAGAACTAAAACAATTACAAGAAATGGAGAAACATTTACTTTAACTCAAACCCGTGAATTCACAAGAACAAGAAATGAAGATGGAACAATTACTGAAATAAAAGTAAGAATTACTGAAATAACTAATGAAGCTGGTGAAATAATAAAACGAATTGGTGTTGAAAAAACTAAAGAAAAATCTTTTGGAGAAGATGGAGAAATTGAAGTTGAAACTGAATTAGAAGTTGAAGAAGAAGTTGATACAGAAAATAATCAAACAAAAATCAAATTAAGATTATCTAACGATGAAAGAAAGGAATTGAAAATCCTTCCAGATCAAGCTTCTGAAATTGCTCGTGAAAGATTAAAAGCAAGAAACTTAACAAAGATAGAATTAAGAGAAATTTTACATAAAAATATTCCTGCAGTTATTTACCATATTGAAGGAGATAAACCTGGAAAGTTCTTAGGAATTTTCAAGTTTGCAATGAAAGTTCAAACAGAAATAGACCCAGAGACTGGAGAAGTTATTGTTACATCCAAACCTTGGTGGGCTTTTCTTGTATCTGAAGACAACGAAACTCCAGAAGTTCCTCAAAATGATACAATTGGAAATGAGACAAATAATGAAACCATAACAAATACTACTGGAATAAATAATGTAACAAATATTACAGCTTAATTTCTAAAACTATAAAAAATCAGATTATCTATAATTATTATGTGTTTTACACCAATTGTCTCTTTAACAACAGCAATTTTAGAATTCATCGTCGCGACTTTTATTTTAATTTATTTTAAAAGAACAACCTTTGTGAAGTTTTCTATCATCTTTATTTATGTTCTTGGATTTTATCAGTTTACAGAATTTATGTTTTGCACATCAGGAAATGAATTTTTATGGGCGAAAATTGGATTCATAACTTATACTTTTCTTCCAGCCCTTGCTTTGCATTTTGCATTAACATTCAATAAGAAAAAATATAATTTAACTTATATTTATTTTCTACCGATACTAATTTCAATTTTTGCATTTCTAAATCAGAATTTTATATTAAATGCTTCTTGTGACTCCGTTTTTGTCATAGTTCAAACAATGTTTTATTCATTTAAGAATTTTCATTCAATTATTTTATTTATTTTATATGTAAGTTATTATTTTGGATTTATCTTTTATGTTTCATATATTTTAATTAAAAAACAATACAAAACAAAAAATAAAAAATTGAAAATTCTTTCTTGGATAGGTTTTTCATCAGCAATTATAACTCTTGCTCTCCCATTAATTTTAATAATTATTTTACCTTCATTTAGGATTCAATTTCCTTCAGTTTATTGTGAGTTTGCAGTTTTATTTACTATTTTTGCCGTCGTGGGGTGTTATGTTGATAATAAGGTTAGGTAGATTTTTAAACACAATTTTCCATACAACTCCCTATGGCTGATAAAAAACCAACAACCTCTGAATGGATTGAAGTAAGAAACTCTAAAATTCATAACAAAGGAATTTTCGCGGCAAAAGATATTTCTAAAGGAACAAGAGTAATTGAATATGTAGGAGAGTATGTTGACAAGAATCAAGCAGAAGTAATCTCCGATAAAGAATTAGAACAAGCAAAATCTAATCCAGAATCTCATGGAGCTGTTTACATTTTTACATTAAATAAAAATTACGATGTGAATGGAAATGTTTCTTGGAACACTGCACGTTTAATCAATCATTCCTGCAATCCCAATTGCGAATCAGATATTATCCACGGAAAAGTTTGGATTATTGCATTAAAAGATATAAAAAAAGGTGAGGAAATAAGTTACGATTATGGATATGATTTAGATAACTGGTACGACCATTTATGTAAATGTGGAAGTAAAAATTGTGTAGGGTATATTACAGACCAAGCAAATTGGATTAATTTAAGAAAAAAACTTCGTTGGCAAAAAAAGAAAAAATCAAGGAAAGATTAACCTTCCGCAATCTGTTCTCTCCATAACGCCGCATAAAGTCCCTTTTTATTAAGCAATTTTTTATGATTTCCTTTTTCAACAATTTTACCTTTTTCTAAAACATAAATATTATCGACGTGCGCAATTGTAGAAAGTCTATGGGCAATAGTTATAATCATTAAATTGGACCTTTCTTTAGAAATTTTTCTTATGGTATCTGTTATATCTTTTTCAGTAAGAGAATCTAAAGAGCTTGTCGCCTCATCAAAAATAAGCAAGTCCGGTTCTCGAAGTAATGCTCTTGCAATAGCCAATCTCTGTCTCTCTCCTCCAGATAATTTAATTCCACCTTCGCCAATTTTTGTATTTAATCCTTCTCCCATTCTTTTTAATAAGTGATCTGCCGAGGCCATTTTCAAACATTCAATACATTTATCGTCGTCAGCTTTCGGATTTACAAATAATAAATTTTCCTTTATTGTCCCAGCAAATAATTGTGTGTCTTGTGAAACAAGCCCAATTTTTTTCCTTAAATTATCCAAATCAATATTCTTAATATCAATATCATTGTAGTTTACATTTCCCTTAGAAGATTTATACAATCCTAAAATTAATTTTGTAATTGTAGTTTTTCCACTTCCCGACGGCCCTGCGAAAGCAACTCTCTCACCTTTATTTATTTTTAAATTAATATCTTTCAATGCTTCAGTTTCTCCCTTGCCATATTTGAAAGAAACGTTTTTCATTTCTATAGAATTTATCTCTTTAATCATCTTGATATTTTTAGATTTTTTCTCAGGTTCAATATTTAATATTTCTTCCAATTGTTCGTTACTCGCCTTTGCTTCTTGATAATTTGCAATCACTGTCCCAATTTCTCCTAAAGGTGCGAACAAAAAGAAACTATAAAAGAACAAACTCAAAAATTCTCCAATTGAAACATTACCTTGATATAATAAATATAACATAACAAAAAGCAAAATTGCTCTAACAGCATTCACAACAGTTCCTTGTATAAAACTCAATAATCGAATATATTTTATCTTTTTTAATTCCAAAGCCAAAATTTTATCGTTGGTATTATTTAATCTTTGAATTTCTTGACTTTCTAAACCTAAACTTTTAACAAGTTCAACATTCCTCAAAGTTTCCGTCGTGCTTCCCGCAAGTTCCGCGTTTTCTTTAACTATATCTTTTTGATATTTTCCTACACGTTTACTTATCACAAAAATAAAAACTCCCATTGTCGGCATAGATAAAATAAAAGTTAATCCAATTAACCAATGAACATAAAATGCATAAATTAAAACAAAAGTCATTCCCACCATCGATAAAAATACTATATTGATTGATTTTTCAATTAAAATCTGAGAGTCCTGACGAGCCTTTTGCATTTTTTGTAAAACTTCTCCAGATCTACGATCTTCAAAAACACTATAAGGCAAGGAAAAAGTATGTTTCACACTTTCTGAATACATGTCTGTTCCAAGATGTTGAGTTATCGCATTAACATAATAATCTTGAAAGTTTTTTGCAACTCTTGAAATAAATGCAACACTTACAAAACCCCCCAATAATAATAAAACCCCAGAAAAAAATTCTTGTTTTGAAAGTTCATTAAAATTTGTAGCATAATTATCAATTAATAGACGAATAATTTGCGGGTCTAATAAAGAAAACACCTGATTAATTGTTGCTAACAATAGAGCAAAAACTAATAATTTTTTATATTTTTTTAGAAATTTCAGGAATAACATTTAATCTATAAGAAAAATTGATTTTTAAATTAAACTAAAAAAAAACGACGAGTACGACTACAATCTTTTAAAAAAGTTTCCAAGAATGGATTGTCTTTTAAAGATTTTAAAATTTACATTTGATTTATTGTGGCTATTAGTGACTGCGGACTGAACACGTCGCCGAAGCTTCGTGCGTACATCCCAGTTCTATCAACGCGATCTTCTTTCGCGGCCTACGTTGTTTCGTCTTGCGGATGGCTTCGTGCTTAGATGCTTTCAGCACTTATCCATTTATTGCGTAGCTGCCCAGCCTGCTCATAACAACTGGTACACCAGAGGCAACCAAGTACCGTTCCTCTCGTACTAGATACTCGTTCCACTCAAACAACAACACTCCTAGTAGATATCATACAAACTGTCTTACGACGTTCTTAACCCAGCTAACGATCCCTTTTAATGCGTGAACTCCGACACCCTTGGATGCTTATGCACATCCAGGTTAGGAAGAGCCGACAGCGATGTACCAAACCGCGCCGTCAATTCGGACTATCGGGCGCGACAAGCCTGTTATCCTTGGGGTAACTTTTCTGTCGTTTTCGGAACCTATTAAGAATTCTCGAAAGTTCGCTAGAACCGACTTTCGTCCCTGAATTTTTTGCTTTTCAAAATTCAGTCAGATAAGCTTTTGCTCTTGCGCTCAACCCGAGATTTCCACCCTCGGTGAGCTTATCTTTGTGCCCTATAGATATATTTTCTACAGGGTGCCGCCCCAGCCAAGCTGCCCACAAGCTGCTGTCCTCCCATTATGAGAGTGAGCAATTTCTTAAACGGTGAGTGGTATTACAAGATTGCTCCACCGTCGCCTAAACAACGGCTTCGACGCTCCCACCTATTCTATGCATCATTCAAAAAATCACAACAACAAGCTGCAGTAAAGCTCCACAAGGTCTTAGCTTCCCACTAGGAGACACCGGCCTTTTCACCGGTCAGTGCTTTCAGAAGGTTTCAGCTAGGGACAGCGACCACCTCGTTAAACCATTCATGCAAGTCGCTATTCAAACGACAAGGTATTACGCTCATTTTGTTACTATCGATTTCTCGACGGACATATCATTTCTGTATGCCTCCTTACATCTCTGCAAGGATCGGACTATATTTTCATAAAATATTTTATCTTATGTTTGGCGTATAGTCTCTGAGGATTTTTCTTTAATAAAAAAGAAATCTTTCCTGCTGATTGTCTCTATTCTTTAGATTTTTACCGTCGATAGACTGGTACTAAAGACCTAACGAGAGTTTCCAGCATATAGCCAAATTTTCTCCATATTCTAAACTGTTTATCTTCACTATAACTCTTGGAGCGTCTTACATTTCTGTAAAACGTAAGGCGAGTAATTCACCTTAAGAGGGTCATAGTTACCCCCGCCGTTTAGCGGGCATTAGCTCCCTTGAAAAGGAGTTTCAGACACCGCCACTGGGCAGGTCTCACGGAGTATACAAGTCCTTTCGGATTAGCACTCCGCTATGTTTTTGATAAACAGTCGGGCAGTCCTGGTTACTGAGATCTACAAACGCCTTCTAATATCAAAGACGAATATAGACACCCCTTCTACCGAAGATACGGGGCCAATGTGCCGAATTCCCTTAACTGATTTATCCCTTACAAGTCTTAGCCTATTAAGCTAGAGCACCCGTGCCGGTTCTTGGTACGGCCAAATTATTTCTATATTAGGAACTTTTCACTGACTCCTGGAATCAGTAGTTCTCGTCGAAACATTCTAATGCATCGATGCATTACGCTCAACATTTTTCTATTTCGAATTCCCTTTCGGAAACCCACTTATCCGGAAGCGATTCCTAATCGTAACAAAATAACTTAGTTCAGGAATATTAACCTGATATCCATCGACGCAGCCAGTTAAGGTGCGCCTTAGGTGCCGACTAACCCTTGGTTAACGTATAGCGCCAAGGAAACCGTGCTCTTACGACCTTTGCTATTCTCAAGCAAATTTGATCCTACTCCAACCAGGATTTTCATTACTTCCCGTTCCACGCCACCTCTCGGTAACGCTTCTACACAGAAAGTACGCCAGCTTACCAGAACACTCATCCGAGTGTCTCCATGGTATCGGTAGTATGCTTAGCCCCGTCCATTTTCGGGGCCTCGAACCTCGATAGGTGAGCTGTTACGCTTTCCTTAGAGGATGGCTGCTTCTGAGCCTACCTCCCCAGTGTCTCAGGTTCAAGACACCCTTTGTTACACTTAGCATACATTTTGGGACCTTAACCATGGTCTCCCTTGTTCGGGTCTCGGAACAGGACCTTACGCCCTGCCCCCGTTTATTGTTTAAAGCAGTACACAAATTCTGAGTTGGAAAAAGTTCCGTACCCAATCGGGCCTGCAAACCTCATCCGTACTTTACCTCGTGTACAAACAAAACAACACTATACTTAGGCATATTTCAGCTGGAACCAGCCATCGCCAGATTAGATAGGCTTTTCACCCCTAATCACAGGTCATTCGAGTGCATGCACACAACAACGGTTCAGGCCTCCATCTTTATTTCTAAAGACTTCGCCTTGCCCATGATTAGATCATCTGGCTTCGGGTCTTCCCCTAGTGACTCACGCGCTTTCACACTCGCTTTCGCTTTGGCTCCTTAATATTAACCTCGCCACTGAAAAAAACTCCCTGGCCCATTTTTCGAAACGTACGTTACAACCGCATTAAATACAGGCCGTAACAAATTTGTAACTGTTAGATTTCAAGTCTTTTAACTCTCTTCTACGAGTACTTTTCAGCTTTCCCTCGCGGTACTAGTGCGCTATCGGACTTGAGTTCATGTTTAGGGTTAGCAGTTAATCCTGCCATATTCACACGTCCTATCCGGGACGCGCTACTCTTTTAAGGCACACCATAGATTTATAGATACGAGACTATCACTCTTTCTAGTAGATCTTTCCAGATCACTTCTCTATAAATTCCTTAGGCATGATTCCTCACCACATCTCTATGATTTTTTCAAACCAAGATTCAGTTTGCCCTCTACCCTTTTCATTCGCTATTACTAGGGGCATCGCTATTGCTTTCTTTTCCTGCAGGTACTAAGATGTTTCAATTCCCTGCGTATATTCTCCTCTCGGAATAATTACGTTGTCGCATTCGGAGATTTTGGGTTCAAAGCTCGCATGCAGCTCGCCCAAACTTTTCGCAGCTTGCCACGTCCTTCATCACAACTCAAACCAAGCTATCTGTCTAACAGTGTAGAAACAATCGACTTATCGATTGTAGGATCAAATGTATATTTATTTCTTCTATTCACTGACATATCACATTAATGTGATAGTGTCTGTAGGAATATGTAGTCGTACTCGTCTCATTGACAATTAAGTCTCCACTCCCCCCTTTTCCGTCGGAAAAGAGGTTCATATTGTGATTTCACGAATTGTGAACATGATTTATTGTGAGGGTTTTGGAAACCTTTTAAAACAAAATAAGTAAAACTTATTTCATAAAGGTTTATTGTGAACATGATGTGATGGATGATTTTGGAAATTTTAATTTCCTATTAAATATTTTTCTCGACGATAAAAATCAGAATTCTTTTCAACGCATAATTCTAACTATAATTTTAGCGTTGATTGAATATTGACCATTTACCATCTACTAATCTCTAGAAAAAAGAGGTTTTTAAATCTTCCGTGCAAAAGATTTACCTTATTGCACTTTTTTTAAATCTTCCGTGCAAAATTGTTTTAATTGAACTTTATAGTCATGAATTTTATAATTACCTTCTCCATAATCTTCAATTAAATTACTCTCGATTTTATTTCTCATCTCGTAATAAAAATCAGGAGAACATCTTCCTCTAAAAGTTACATTAATAATCCCCCCTTTTTCTTTTGAATTAATATCAAGATATTTTTCTCTTCTAAACATTTATATTTTTAAGAAATCAATTTTATTATATTTTCTGTTTTATAATTTTATTAGAAAGAAATTTTACATTTCGCTTTCTTAGTTTTCTTTGATTTCTCAAGAACATTTTTAGGAGATGTCGTAATTTTAGTTCTATTTGATTTCTCAAGAACATTTTTAGGAGATGTCGTAAGAAGAACCTAGGTTCTTTTTACTATGGACCCACCAAAATTTTATATTTTGACGGCTCCGAAATCAATTAAAATTGATTTATGGACCCACCGGGAATCGAACCCAGATCTCTTCGTTGCAAACGAAGTATTCTACCATTGGACTACGGGCCCATCTGTAAGATATTAGTATAAATGGTTTTTAAAATCTTGCATAAATTTTTTTAATTTATTATTTATTTTAAACTTTAGAATTTAATTTAGAAAAAGATTTATTGAAGAAGAATTTTTTATTTTTGAAAAAATAAAAAGGGTATGCAAGACTAACATTGCAGTCATAATGTCAGCCACTTTATTTTAGGAGGTGATCCATCTGCAGGTTCCCCTACAGATACCTTGTGACGACTTAACCTACCTTGTCTTACATAGTTTCGAATCTAATGAGCCTCAACAGTGCAAAACTCGGTTGGTTTGACGGGCAGTGTGTGCAAGGGGCAGGGACTTATTCACCGCTCACTGATAATAAGCGATTACTACGAATTCCGGCGTCATGAGGCTGGGTTGCAAACCTCAATCTGAACTAAGCTGGATATTAAGGATTAGCTTCTCTTTTCAGAGTCGCATCCCTTTGAATGCAGCATTGCCACGCGCGTGTAGCCCAGGGGATTCGGGCAATACTGACCTAACGTAGCCCACACCTTCCTCCGTGTTACCACGGCAGTCTGTATACTGTGCTTCGTAGAAGTAAGTATACATGTGGGTCTCGCCTGTTACTTGATTTAACAAGTCACCTCACGGCACAGGCTGACGTCGACCATGCAACTCCTCTCAGCGTGTCAGGTAAGCCCTTTAGACTGACCTTCATTCTGCTGTCGCTCCTGGTAAGGTTCACGGTGTATAATCCAATTGAACCGCACGCGTCACTCGTTGTAGTGCCCCCCCGCCAATTCCTTTAAGTTTCGGCCTTGCGACTATACTTCCCAGGTAGCGCACTCTACGGCTTCCCTACAGCACTGATGCCTCTCGAGGAGGTACCAATGTTTAGTGCGCAGTGTTTACTGCTAGGACTACAGGGGTATCTAATCCCTTTCGCGACCCTAGCCTTCATCCCTGACTGTCAGATCCGTTCTCGTAAGGTGCCTTCGCTGTCGTTAGTCCACAAAGGATCAACTCATTTTACCGATACCCCTTGTGTACTCCTTACGTCTCCCGGTCTCTAGCAATGCAGTATCTCCTGCACGCCCCATTTTTAAGAAATGGGATTTCACAAGAGACTTACAAAACAAGCTACGGATGTTTTAGACCCAATAAATGTGGCTGCGACTTGAACCGTTGGTATTACCGCGGCGGCTGGCACCAATCTTTCCCGGTCCTTATTCGCCAAACTATTTACATTTGGCAAAAGTCTCTCAAATTTGAGAAACACTCTGGTTCACTCTATCACGCTTTCGCGCATTGTAGAAGATTCTTAACTGCTGCACCCCGTAAGGCTAGGAATAGTGTCTCAGATTCCTTCTCAGGGCTCCTTCGCTAAAAGCCCTTACTGATCATCGGCTTGGTGGGCCATTACCCCGCCAACAACCTAATCAGCCGCAGCCCTATCCTATGGCGTTACCTTTCAGAGAAAATTCATTCCAGAAATCATCTCTTATCCGGTCTTAACCTCAGTTTCCCGAGGGTATTCCGAACCATAGGGCAAGTTAGCTACGTGTTACTGAGCAGTTTGCCATCTTACGATAGACTTGCATGTCTTAGTACAAACCAGATAGCCGCAGCCGCCAGCAGGATAAACTGGAATTAACTGAACTCTCAATTTTCCCTTTTGGGAACCTTTTTCTAAAAGGTTCAGTGCAATATATCAAATATAGTTAAATAATAAGGAAATTATTTAACGACCTAATCCTCCGACTAAAAATTTATTTTATTTTTAGGAGCTACTTTGTTAAAAGTAACCGACTAAAAATTTATTTTATTTTTAGGAGCTACTTTGTTAAAAGTAACCGACTAAAAATTTATTTTATTTTTAGGAGCTACTTTGTTAAAAGTAACCGACTAAAAATTTATTTATTTAATTAAAAATAATTATTGTCGATTTACCGAAGTAAATTCTGACGGGCTGTGTGACTTTCGTCACATTTATTATAAATGTTATTCAATTGAATAACTTACTACAACATAACGTCTTGCATACCTCATCCCATAATATTATTATGGAACTCATTACGTAACGAGTTAAAAAGAATTTCTTTTTAACATTACAAAATATTGTTGATAAAATGTGTTTATAAAGTTTTGGGAAAAAATGAGAAATTATTTTTAAGCAACAGATTCAACTTTTCTTTTAGAAATTTTTCTTTTTACAGGTTCTTCAATTTCTCTAACAACTTGTAAATCTTCTCCTGTAAAACTAAACATACTCGG
>Ga0210057_1003876_pt1 | contig 20283 bp, 19 predicted proteins | sample CryGeyCG2114_010_2_FD_183968 | JGI IMG/M metagenome (GOLD analysis project Ga0210057, IMG submission 183968) | Groundwater microbial communities from aquifer - Crystal Geyser CG10_big_fil_rev_8/21/14_0.10 (SPAdes) (version 2) | ecosystem: Environmental > Aquatic > Deep subsurface > Groundwater ...
AACTGATAAAAAGAGTGGAGCGAGGAAAACCGGAAAACCAAATAAAATCTCGAAAAATCAAAAGAGTGGCTCCGGAAAGTAAAAAGGATAAAGCGGTAGCCTTAAACAGAGAAACTAATTCCTGGGTACTAACATAAGCCCAGGAAAAAGAATAAAGTTTAAAAAAATAAAAAATCGGCAGACAAAAAATCAAGGCTAAAACAACCATTCCCTGCAAATGTCCTTCAAAATACTGGCTTGGGATTTGCCCTTCAAATCTTAAAAGAAAAGCTAACCAAACCGAAAGAGAAATTAAAACTATATCACCGATTATAAAAAATACAAGTCGGGTTTTTGGAGTTCTTGTGAAAATTCTCTGAAAATTTTTTTTCATTTTGTCTTTAACCGAAAACGATTTTAAAAATTGTCTGAATTATTAATTTAATATCGAACACCAATGATTGATTCTCGATATACTGTAAATTTAATTTTAATTTTTCTGGTAATACCTTTTGGGTATAATCTTGGTATAAATTTTGACTCGATTCCATTATTTTTCCTTCTTTCAAAAACTCTAAAGTGGCAAGATCCGTCATCCCCGGTCTAACCGATAGCACTTTCTTCTGTTCTTCGTTGTAAAGCTCTACTACTTCTGGAATTTCAGGTCGCGGGCCCACGATACTCATTTCCCCCTTGAGAACATTAAATAATTGGGAGAATTCATCAAAATAAAACCTCCGGAGAATTCGTCCTGTTTTAGTTATTCTTAAATCTGTATAAGGGGTAGTAAAACGAACCCCCTTAGATTCAGCATCTTTTTCCATTGTTCTAAATTTATAAATTTTAAATATTCTTCCATTTTTGCCAACTCTTTCTTGCCGAAAAAAAACTGGTCCGGCAGAATTTAATTTTATTAAAATGGCTATTAGAATCAATGCAGGGATTAGAATAATTAAACCCAAAAGAGAGAAAAATATATCAAAGAGTCTTTTAAGCATCTTTTTTGCGATATTTTTTAACAATATCTTTCACTACAAGAATGACATCTTTGACATCCTCTTTGGTCATTTTCGAATAAATTGGTAAAGAAACAATTTGTTGAAAAACCTTATTGGCTACTGAAAAATCATTAATCTTGTAACCGTATTTTTTATAGGCGGGATGAAGATGTAAGGGAATATAATGGACACTAGTGCCAATATTTTGCTTCCTTATTTCTTCTATAAATCTATTTCGAGAGATAGTCAATTTTTCTAAATTTAATTTAATTATATAAAGATGCCAGGCATGCTGGTTATAGGGCTCGATATATGGTTCTTGGATTTCTTCCATATCTTTGAAGGCTCGATTATAAGATTCGGCTATTTCTTTTCTTTTTTTATAAAACAAATTACATTTTTTTAATTGTTCGATTCCTAAGGCTGAAGCAATATCAGTGGGATTATATTTCCAGCCAGGGTAAAGGACTTGATAATACCAATCGCCTCCCTTTTGATATCTTTTGTAAGCTTCGTGGCTCAAGCCATGAAGTCGCATAATTTCTATTTTCTCTGCCCATTTTTTATTATTAGTAGTTACCATTCCTCCTTCGCCAGCGGTAATCGATTTTGTTGAATAGAAACTAAAACAGGTAAGATCTGAAATAGTGCCAATCATTTTTCCTTTGTATTTTGAAGGTAAAGCGTGGGCTGCATCTTCTATTATTTTTAAATTATATTTTTTAGCTATTTTTAGAATTTTATCCATATCACAAGATTGACCCCCAATATGGACCGGAATAATGGCTTTTGTTTTTTTGGTAATTTTTTCTTCAATTTTTAAGGGATCAATATTAAAAGTATCTTCTCTGCAATCTGCAAATACTGGCTTTGCTCCAAAATAGGTCACCACTTCTGCAGTGGCCGTAAAAGTCATGGTCGGGACAATAACTTCATCCCTTGGTTTTAAACCAATCGCATCCAAAGCCAAATGGAGAGCGGCGGTACAAGAATTTAAAGCTATTGCATATTTTGCTCCAATATATTTAGCAAATTCTTTTTCAAATTTTTGAGTAACTAAACCAGTGGTTAACCAACCCGATTTCAAAACTTTATTAACAGCTAAAATTTCTTTGTTGGTAATGTAAGGTAATGAAAATGGTAAAAACTTTTTCCTCATTTTTGAATTTTATAAAAAGTTAATAATCTCCAAATTGAACCTATTCCATAGCTAAAATGGTGAAGGAAAAAAATAATTGGTAAGATTAAGAAATATTTAAATCCGTTTTTAAAAGAAATCTTTAAAGAAAGAAGCAGATTGAGCAAAATATAGCTGCCAAAAATTAAAACAAATAAAATCTTAGCCCAGAAGAAAAAAGGAGATAAAATTAAACTTATTATCACTCCAGCTACAAAACAAAATGGTATAAGATGTCTTAAAGAAATAGCATGAAGTGCAGTTATTACTTCGTAGCCATTAGAAAACGATTGTTTTATTAATTCTGGCAAAGAGGATCGACAATAATAATAAGATTTTATTTTTGGAGTAATAAAAATTTTTTCTCCTCTCTTGCGAATTCGAGCATGGAGGTCAAGATCTTCAGTCCGAACCCTTTTTTCATCATACAACCCCACCTCGTCAAATACTTTTTTCCGATAGGCTCCAAAAGGAACGGTATCGGTATATCCTTCATATTTTGAATTTGACCTAAATTTAGCCCCACCGGTACCAAAGAAAGAACTCAAAACTAAAGCTATAGCTTTACCTATTAAACCTTCACCGATAGTTTTAATTTGCCCTCCTACACAAACTGCACCAGTTTTTTTTAAATATTCTACATTTTTACTAATCAAATCTTTAGCCACCCGAACATGGGCATCTACTTTTATTATAACATCCCCTTTAGATTGTTTTATCCCGATATTTAGAGCTGAAGGGTAGATAAGTTTTGGATTATCCCATAGACGAAGATTCTGGTATTTTTCTTGAAATTCTAAAATAATTTTTCTAGTCCCATCATTTGACATTCCGTCAACAACAATTATTTCATATTTATCTTTTGGATAATTCTGATTAACTAAAGAATCTAAACATTTTTTAATGTATTTTTCTTCATTCCTTACTGCAACAATGATTGAAACTTGGGGTAATTCTTCAAAATTTTTTATCTGAGAATACTTTTTAAACTGTCCTGATAAATTTTCCATAAATTTTTATTTAAAAATAAGGGAAATCTAAAGATTAAAGTAAGTAATAAAATAAATTTAGTTTTGAGAACATCTGTTTTTTTATAATGTTTCTTAACAAAATAATACTCGCTCTTTATCCGATGACATAGATAAGTTAACTTTGTCATTTTATTTTTAAAACTTTTACTAACATAATGAGTTATTTTTGCTTTGGGAATATATAAAATCTTCCAGCCGTCTTTTTTAATTCGATAACACCAATCAGCATCTTCTGAGCTCAAGAAAATATTCTCGTCTAACATTCCTACCTCTTTTATAGTTTCTTTCCTTATTAATAAACAAGCCCCAGAAGCATTCTCGATTTCTACTGGTTTTTCTGAGTCGAAAGACCAAAAATAAGAATTGACTGTACTACCTAAAAGTTTTTTGAGATTAGTTTTAGCTACAAAATTTTTAACTTTAGTTGAAAGAAATATTTTAGGTAAACAAAAACTCAAAAAAATTAAAAAGGGGGTTGGAAATTTTCGATTTGAGCGTTGAAGGGAACCGTTGGGATTGAGAATTTCAGGAGTAACTGCCCCAATTTTAGAATCTTTCTCAATAATATTAATTAATTCAGTTAAAAAATCCGAGCTTACAATTGTATCATTATTCAAAAGCAAAATATACTTACTTTTATCTTCCCTTAAGACCTCCTCAATGGCTACATTATTGCCGCCAGAAAAACCGAGATTTCTTTCGTTTTTAATTAATCTAATGTAATCTTGATATTTTTCTTCCAAAATAACAACATCGTTTCCTGTAGAACCATTATCAACTACAATTACTTCATAATCGGGGTAAGTAATTTTTTTTAGAGATTCGAGACACTTAATAGTATCATCTATCCCGTTCCAATTAAGAATTATTATAGAAACTTTAGGGCAATTCATATTTTTCCAAATTCTTTAAGTTTTTTATGAATTTTGGGAGAAGAAAAAGGCAGGCTGCCAAGACGCCCAAATAAGCAGGTATAGGAAAGTGCAAGATAGCAGGGAAAAATAAAACAGATAAGGCTGTGGAAACAAAACTTGCTAAAATTCCCAAGACCCATCCCTTATAAATCCCTTGAACATTGCCAAATACTTGAATGCTATATTTTATAAAAACAAAAGCAAGCCAAAAAAAGAAAAACAAAGCCGGCAATCCCATCATATAAGGAATAGCTAAATAAAAATTAGCAAATCCACTAAAGGTCCCGAAGCCCTTTCCAATTAAAGGAGATTTATAAATTTCACTTAAAAGGAAGGGGTTCTGTTGGAATCGACCGGCAATAGAGCTTGATTCGCTTGGTTCGTGTAACACTCTTTCTAAAAGCAAGGAGGATAAAGTTTTTCCCCTAAAAATTTGAGTTTTTGAAATAAAAAAATAATCTATACTGAAAAAAAGAATCGTTATTAAAATTAATACAGTAAAAACTGCTTTTAGGTGTCTTTTTTTCTTCAAAATCATCAAAAAAATAAAAATTAAAGCTCCACCCACCCCAATCCAAAGACTTCTAAAGAATCCTATTAATAAAGAGAGTAAGGGGATAAGAGAAAGAAAAATAATCAATAATCTCTGTTTGTTTATTAAACCCCTAGCCTTTGGCTCGACGTAAAAATATAATCCAGCCAATAACGGTAAAGTAATAGCTGCCATAAAATCAGCTAGCCGACCGACGGCTATTCTACCGAGGGCCGCTCCGTAACCAAGCTGGTGAGAAGAAAAGAAATAGAAAATAATTCCCCCTAAACTTGTTAAGAGAAGCCAAGCCAAAATACCTTTCAATATAAAATTCAGCTGTTTTAAGTTCTTAATTAAAATTGTAGCGATAAAAAAATAAGCGGAAAACTCTAAAAATGGAAAAAGGTCGGCAAAAATTAACTGGAAGGAATTTCCAAGAAGAAAGCTATAAACTGTGGTAATTGCGCAAAAGGATAAAAAAGCAATTAAAGGAGTATCTAACGGTGTTTTGAATCTTTGAATTGTTCCCCGTAAACTCCCTCTTAAAAAGACAGTGATAAAAAGTAAAAGAATAAAAAAACTACTTATTCCAACTCTTAAACTAGCGTATCTCCAGGTATGAGTATAAAGAAGATAGAGATAATAAGGATTAAGGATAGAAACTAAAGCTAACAATAAAAAAATATTTGGATAAAAAGTGGAAAGCAAAAAAACTAAGAATAATAAAATCACCAAACCAACTGCAAAAGAGAAATATAAAACAGCATTCTGGTAAAACAATATAAAAAATCCATAAAATAATATAAAAAAAACAGAAATAAAAATTGAACCTAAAACTAATTTTTTAGAAAGATTATTTTTATAAAAAAACTCTTTTATTCCAGCAGTTTTAATCATACCCTATGTTAAATTTAATTATTTTTTTAAAATGAATTCGCTAAAGTGATAGCACTTTAATTTAAGAAGGAGTTTACGCAATGCTCTTTTATAAAATATTTTAGATTCCAATTGGCCAAAATGGCTCATGTTCTCTGGAGCGTCAAGGATACTATCTATTATCTGAAATCCAGCCCTTCTAATATCAGATTTAATCTTATTAGGCGTAAATACAACTGGATGTTCCTTTTCTCCCATGATTAATTTTTTAAGATATAAAATACCTGAAAATGTGTTAAGGCTGAAATAAAATAATCCTTCTTTATTTAATACTCGATGAATTTCAGATAAACTTTTGTCTACCGAGTCAACGTGATCTAATACGTTACGACTGATAATTATATCAAAAAAATTATCTGGATACGGTAAGGCTTCGTTTTTTCCTTTAGTCCACTTTACCTCAGGAGCTAAAACACCCGAAAATTCCTTCAGATATATATCAGCTAAAGGATCAAGAGCATATTTTTGTCCTTTTTCAAAAAAGTCAATAAGCTGAGTGGCTCCACCCCCTGTTTCTAATAGGTTAGAATCTTCTTTAATTTCAATGAATTTTTTTAACCAATTCTCAACTCTTTGGGCTCTTTGCTTAATCTGCTTTCGATATTCCGGAGAAAGGATGATTTCTTTGTTTTTTATCCAATGATTAACTTCTGCTTTTTGAGCTATTTGCCATCTATTAGACATTTTTTATCATTTGAAAAATTAAATTAGCAATTTCCTCTGAAGCTCTACCTTTATGAGGCAGATATTGAAGAAAATTTTTTCTAGCTAGTCTTAATTTAGCTCTAATCGCTTCATTATTAATCACATTATTTATTGCTGGAGCTATTTCTCCTTTAGAAGAAACCCCAATGGCTACTCCCTTTTTTACATAATCATTAAATCTAAATTTGTTATAAAAATCAATGCAAATCACTGGTTTATCAGCAATTAAGGCCTCAAGAATAGTAGTAGAGTGAAAAGTCATCATTAGGTCACAAGCTAAAATTAAATCTTGAATGTTGAAATCCCTTTCAACTAAGATAATCGAATCCGATTTAATTTTGGATTTTAAATAGTAATGAAATTTAACATTTTCATCTGGATGAGGTTTTACTATCAAATAAGTATTTTTTAATGAGTTAACTAAATGATAAACACTAGCAATCATCTCTCTTCTAAATCTTTCAGACAAGAACGCATCGGCTACGTTGGGTTGTGAAGCAAAAAGAACAAATTTATAATCTGGATTTATTTTTAATTGGCGAAATATCTCACTCCCGGTGTTTTCTTTTCTAATTAAGCGATCGAATCGGGGATTACCTGCAATCAAAAGGTTTTCTCCTTTGAGACCCATTTTAGTAAGGACCTGATAAGTATTTTTATCGAATATCGCTGCTTTATCTGTCGACATAAATTTCCAATTTACAGCTGTAGCTGAAGCTACTCCATATTGAATATGTAAAGTTGGAATTTTTTTTTGTCGCCCGATTAAAAAATAAACCCGAGCCCTTTCATCACAATCATCTGCCCCAATAATGATATCGGGTTTCAGAACATCCGAGATCAAATTAGCTATTTCAGTCTGCTTAATCAGTTGAGGGAAAGTATGCAAAAATAAATTTAAGAAATTATCTTTTAAATAATTCCACAAAGAAACTCCTTGATATTTAAATTCATTCTTAAAATTCTGGTCTTTTTGTAAAGTCTGCCATCTCTTTTTTAGCAATTTTCTATTCTCTTTAACTTTTTTAGCAATCTCTTTGGTAAAAAAATCCTCTACTTCTAGATATTCCCTATTACCACCAAAAAACCTATTTTTTGTCGGGCGATATTTTGAACCAATTATTTTTATCTCAATCGAGTTATTCCCTAATAAATCCATAACCGGAGTAAATACTTCGACCTGACGAGGTTCAAAACTTAAAAAAATTATCTTGATTTTTCCATCTTCAGAAGGAGAAATTGCCTTTTTAGAACTCCTTCTTTCCTTGAACTCCCTAAGATTATCACGAAAATGTCTCAGATAGGATTTAATTTTCCACTGATAAAATTGACTAAATCTCCCCCTATGCCCTCTCCAGAAAATGAGCTCAGGTAAAATATAAGCTGCCTGATGAGCTGCCACTACATCCCACAAAGAAATTCCTTCAAATTCCAGATAATTCCTAAGGTCTATATCGCCAACTTTTAACGAGCTCCATTTTTTAATCAATTCTGCTGAAACTTTAAATTTTTGGATTGAATCAAACGAATTCTTTTCATTTTTCATAGTTTCTTGGTCCCATAGATTGAATAAACTGTCCCCCAAATTTCTGTAAATTTTGAATTGGAACGATTAAATCTCTTCCAAAGAGGAATCATCCACCTCATCATTTTGACATAAGGACGACGTAACCGCTCAAAAGGTATTGAAGGAAAAGGACTGGTTCCGGTAGCGACAATGTTCTCTAATCTTTCTTCTTCCATAATTTTTCTATAATCTTTAGGGGTTTTAGGGCTTTCGTAAAAAGGAAAGTTTCTCCGGTTTTCTTTAATAGAACCTTTACATTGGAATTTAATTATTTTTAAAAAAACTTTCCCAAAAAAACATAGATTATCAACTAACCCTTGGCCTGAAAAAAACCTTGGTCTGGGAAGGATATCGGCGGCAAAAACTCCGCCTGGTTTTAAAACTCTAACCATCTCTTTAATAATAGGTCGAACATCTTCGAAATGTTCGAGTAATCCGCCACTAAACATAATATCAAAACTTTCATCCTTAAATGGTAGTGCTCTAACATCTCCTATAACAAAATCGCCTTTTATTCCTGCTTTTTCAAAAGCAATTCTGCCATAATTTAAACCAATCTCAGAATGATCCAGCATAGTACACTGATATCCTCTTTTTGCCATATACTGAGAAACTTTAGCAGTTCCAGAACCACACTCAAGCATTTTCTTGCCGGGAGCAAGTTTCTCAAATACCTCTTGCCAATACTCAGAGCTCATCCGCCAGCAAAGGTTTACCCATTCTCTCGCCCATCTTGGAAGAGATCTACTTTCTTTATCTACCCAGTGCTTATCCCATTTTTCTATCAAATTTTCTTTCTTTTCTTTAATTTTACTCATACTCTTTCTCTCCAATAATTTAGTAAATCTTCCATCGTTTTTTCAAAAGGAATTTTTGGTTTCCAACCAGTTTGTTTTCTGAATTTTGAAGAGTCTCCTCGAAGAATTGGAACATCCGATGGCCTCAATCTTTCCGGATCCTGTTTTACTTTGATGTTTTTTACTTTAGTTAAACCCAAAAGGAGATTTAAAACTGATTTTATTGACCTCTCTTTCCCTGAACAAACATTATAAGGTTCTCCAAATTTACATTTTTCTGAGGCTAACCAATAAGCCCTAACCATATCTCTAACATCGTTAAAATCCCTCTTGGTTTCTAAATTGCCAACATAAATTATAGGTTCTCTTTTGCCTTTTTCTATTTCAGCAATTTGTTTGGCAAAGTTAGACGTAACAAAATCCTGACCCCTTCTTGGACCTTCAGTATTAAAAAACCGAGTAAGAACTGTTTTTAGGCCATGACTTTGATGATATTGGTAAGCTAATTTTTCCTGAGTAATTTTAGAAACAGCATAAATAGATAAGGGCCTCAAAGGATTTGTTTCCTTGATTGGCAATTCATTTTTAAATACCAACCCATATTCTTCTGAGCTACAAGCTAAAATAATAACTGGATCTAACTTTAACTCTCTTACTACCTCAAATATATTCAGCTCAGCCATGATATTGTTGAATAAAGTATCTTCAGGTGATTTCTCGGAAGTGGGAATAAAACTTTGAGCGGCTAAATGAAAAATCTTATCTGGTCTTGTTTTTCTTAAAATTCTTTCTACTGCTATTCTGTTTGTAAGATTACATTCAAAAAGTTTAATTCTATCTTCAATGTGTTTGATTCTTTCGAGTTCATCCCCTAAATGATGGGAGAGTACCGTTCCAAAAACTTTTACTCTTGGTTTCTTTAAACAGTATTCAGCAAGATGAGAACCTACAAAGCCGGTAATACCTGTAATTAATATTTTTTTATTTTTCATAAGTTTTTGTGATTATTTTTTTATTATTTCAATTTCTGGAAAAGGAAAAATTATCCCAACGCCGCGTTCTAACATTACTTTTTCTCTTTCCAAAAACTCGGATCTAAAATGCCAAGGCAAAACTAAGTAATAATCTGGTTTCTTCGCTCTCGATTCTTCCTCGCTGATTATTGGAATATTGGTGCCTATGGTCTTGGCCCCATATTTGTCAGGATTTCTCTCAGCAGCAAAATCAATAATAGAATTATCAAGACCGCAAAATTGTAAAATAGTATTTCCTTTTGTCGAGGCACCATAAATATGAATTTTTTTCCCTTCTTGCTTAAGTTTATGAATTAATCTATTTAACTCATCTCGGTGCCTAATTGCATTATCCTGAAATATTTTATAGGGTTCGTTTGTATCTAACTTCAAATCAAATTCTTGCTGGCGCAATTTATTTAACTCATGTTCAAATTTCTCATTTTGATAACGAAAGTTTTCTTTGTGAGTAGCATAACAGCGAACGCTTCCACCGTTTATATTATTTAAGGTTGCTTTAACCATTTTCATTTCTGCCTTTTTAAGAATATATTCCAAAACAGCTAAGCTGTAATACTCTAAATGCTCATGGCAAATGGTATCGTAAGAATTCATTTTTAAGGTAGTTGGTAAATAAGCCACTTCGAAAATCCATATTCCGTCGGAAGAAAGAAGTTTTTTAATATTTTCTACAAAATCCACCGGATCTTCTAAATCATAAAACATTGCTATGCTGGTGATAATATCAAAAGGAACTCCTTTAACCTTTTTTGCTAATCTATCGCTTGGGAAAAAATCTTGAATAACTGTAACATCCTTATTCTCAATTTTTTGAACAGCGCTAGCAGGATCAATTCCAAATTTGCTGTATTCGAGTGGATAATAATTCAATAAAGTACCATCATTACATCCAATATCTAAAACTCTTGCTGTTTTTCTCCCTATAAATTCTATTGATTCCTCGGCAATTTCTTTAAGGTGATTCCGCATAGTATTGCTAGTGCCAGAAACATACCAATAAACCGAATAGAGGATTTCTGGAGGTACACTATAAGAGGCTTGAAGCAAACCACAAGCATTTTTATCCTTTAAAGAGTCGCAACGAACTAAAGACATAGGAAATTTTTGCATCGGAGGAATCTTCATACCTGGTTTAATAAAAGCCCCCTGAATATATTGTTCACCAAGGTCAATTACTTTGGTTAGGGCCGAAGAACCACAGACTCGGCAGGTTTTTCTATATTTAATATGCACATTATTTTCTCTTTTATAGTTCATTATTTATTTTTTAAAACAGTAGGTTGGGCAATTTTTTAAAAGGTAAATCTTTTCTTTGGATTTTTGAAAAAATAAACAATAGAACAAAGCAATGAAATTCACTAATTTGGCAGGAAGATAAGGAATTATTTTAACAAAAATTTTTCTTGGCTTGTGTATCTTATAATTTTGGATATAAGCTTCAATATTATCAGCAGTCAAACTCCCCAAACTTTTAAAGTAGAGAAGTCTCAAAATATCTTTCCATCCTCCGTATAAACAAATCCTTTTCTTGGCATTCTCAGAAAGATTATCAAAAGACCAAATCAAATTAGGCCACTTAAACATCCAGATCTCGAACTTTCTTGAGCTCCAAGTAAAATTGCCATAACGATTTATTATTAGAGGATCAGCAAGAAGTAATATTTTCCCTGGGATGGGTTTCTGAAAAATAACTCCAACATGGAGAAACATTGTCCCATAATACTCTCCTTTTTCTCGAGAGTTCCATAGATCTCTTTTTATTACCACCGAGGGCATAAAACTAAGGTAATTAGCAGTTTTAATAAAAAATTCCTCCCAATTCGTTGTATCATACACTAAATCTTTTTTTATATTTAGTATCCTATCTTTTAACTTTTCAGATAAATCAAAATTTTTTATTTCTGAATTAACAATAATGAGATCATATCCTTTCTCGCAATTCTTTAAAATGGTGGGGATTGCCTCGTCTTTTACAATGTCATCGCTTGACATTAACCAACAGTATTCCCCTTTTGCTAATTCAACGGTCTTAGCCATATCTCGGTCAACCCCGTAATTTTTTTCTTGATAATAATAGCGAATATTATCGGATTTTCTTTGATAAGATTTTACAACTTCAGCTGTTTCATCACTGGAACTACCGTCAACAATAACAATTTCTACCTCTTTGGTTTTTTGTTTTATAACACTTTCTAAGGTTTGCCCAATAAGTTGGCCCCGATTATAAGTAGGGATACATACTGAAAGTTTAATATCCATTTTTTATCTCAAACTCTAGAAATTAAGATTAGGGAACCGATTAAAATTACTGTATAATATTGGTATAATATAATATTTATTAGAATTAAGCAATATTTTTCGCTAAAGTATTTTTGTAACAAACCCTAACTATGTCTTATCAAAAATTTACAAAGGATATTGGCATAGTAGGCCTAACTAATCTAGTAATAACTCTAAAAGGGTTAATTATTTTGCCTATTATTACCAAACTCTTGGGAGCAGAGAATTACGGTACCTGGGCTCAGATTATAGTTACTCTTAATTTAGTGATGCCCCTTGCTACTTTAGGTCTCCCCTATACTTTGGTCAGATTTTTGGCTGCTGAAAAAAATAAAAAAGAAATTCAGGAAGGAATCTATTCGGTGTTAACTATAATATTTGCCGTCACCTTAGTAATTTCTATAATTTTATTTCTATTTTCTGAACCCATCTCAGAATTTTTTGGGGGGGGACAAATTTTAATTCAAATTTTAGGTTTGGCAGTAATATTTGAATGCCTAAATTGGGTGTTTTTTAATGTTTTTCGGGTATTCCAAGAAATGGGAAAATACTCTTCTTTTATGATATTTCAAACCCTCGGAGAAATCGGGTTGGTGGTAATAGCGGTGCTATCGGGCTACGGATTATTTGGAGCGGTTCTATCTCTTTTGATTATAAGGTTAATTAATTTTTTAATAATGGGGGGTAGTGTTGTTAGAGAAATTGGAATTAAAATTCCAAATTTCTCAAAAATAAAAGAGTATTTACAATTTGGCTTACCTACTATACCGGGCAATCTTTCTTCTTGGATAGTAGATTCAAGTGATAAGTATTTAATTGGCTTTTTTTTAGGGGTACTTTTTGTAGGTTATTATGCGCCAGCTTACGCAATCGGGGGTACTATAAGTTTATTAATTGCCCCACTTGTCTTTGTTTTACCACCAGTTTTATCCAAATTTTTTGATGAAAATAAAATTATTGAAGTTAAAATTTATTTAAGATATTCTTTAAAATATTTTTTAGCTCTTGCTATTCCCTCAGCTTTTGGACTCTCCGTTCTTTCTAAGCAATTATTAACAATTCTTTCTACTCCTGAGATCTCTACTCAAGGTTATTTTATTGTCCCTTTTATTGCTTTAAGTTCATTATTATTTGGAGTCTATGTGATTACCTTTCAGATTCTTTCTCTCAAGAAAAAAACAAAAATTATTGGAATGATCTGGATGGGTTCTGCTTTTTTAAATTTAGGATTAAATTTTATATTCATTCCGAAGTTTGGAATAATAGGGGCAGCGATTACCACTCTCATTGCCTACACCCTGGCTTTTATGTTAACTTGGCACTGCTCTTTTCGGTTTTTCCAATTTAAGGTTGACTGGGATTTTATATTAAAAAGTATTTTCGCTTCAATCTTAATGAGTTTAGTTATTCTTTGGTTTAGCCCAGTAGGATTATTAAAAACTATAATGGCTATTATTTTAAGCGCTCTTTTATATGGGATTTTAATCTTCTTATTTAAGGGATTTGATAAAAAAGAACTTAATTTCTTAAAAGGATTATTTAAAAATTAATGTTTAATTTTACAATAAATTTTCTTAGAAAAATTATACAAGCCTACCTTTTTTAATAATTTTACCATTGCAAGTCTCCCATAAAAAATAATATTATCCGGCGTTGGCAAAAATCTATACCACTCCATTCTTCTCAAAAATGACATGGCTTCATTATAATCATTTTCAAACTTATTTTTTCTCTCATATAAATTTGGTGATTTCTTAAAAATACTATAAATATTTGTTACCTCTTCTCCATAAATAAATTTATATCCAGATTTTTTCATAAGATTTTTTAATGTTCTCAAAGTAAAATAATATATATGAGCATTTTGGATCCAATAAAGGAAATCTCCACCACAGTATCTTCTCATAAACTTTAAGCCCGGAACTTCTACATAAACATAACTATGACCTCTAATAATCTGCCTTAATTTCTTCATTTCTTTCAATGGATTTAATAAATGCTCTAATACGTGGGAATAAATTACAATGTCTGGAATCCACGAGATAGTGATATTATCAAGTGTTCCAACTCTTAGATTCAAATTATACTTTTCTTGTCCAAACGTAATATATTGATAATCTAAATCAATCCCAAATACTGCGTTACCTTTTTCTTTGAAATATTGGAGAATTCCTCCTGCGCCAGCTCCTACTTCAAAGATTTTTAGATTACTTAAATTAATTCTTAAATTCTTTTCTAAATATTCATAGATTTTCTTTCCTCTATCATACTGAAATCTAAAAAAATTATCGGTTGGTATATTTTCTCCAAGATATAATTTTCTATATTCAATATCATAGAAATAATTATAAGATTCCTGGGTCATTCTAGGATTTTGCTGGATTAAACCACAATTTTTACAAATCACTACTGGGCAATATAGACCATAACAATCCTTTCCTGATAAAATCTTGAAGTCTCTATTGCCGCAAACACAACAGGGTGCTTTGTTAAAAGAATATATGCCTTTATTGATTTTCTCTTCTATTTTCTTCTTTGTTTCTTTTTGCAACTCATTTAGGTCTAAAATAGCCTTTCCGTTATTTTTAAATCTTTTAGAAAGCATACTACTTATAATCTTTGTAAATTAAAACGAAAATCTGCTATCTTAGGGAAACCTTTCTCTATATCTTTAGTTATTATAAATCTTTCAAAATCTTGCAGATATATTTAATTTCTTTTTCCGTTAATTTAGTAGAAGAAGGTAAGTTTAAACCTCGATAAGCTATTTTTTTTGAAATTTCTAAGTTTTTATTTTTAACTTTGTTTTTGTAAGGAGGTAAATCAGAGATCGGATAAAAGAAAACTCGACTATCGATATTAGCTTTTTTTAATTTTTTAGCAACCAAGTTACGATTATAGCCCATCTCATTATTTACTAATATAGAAAACATCCAGTAAATATTTTTGGCATATTCCTTTTCTACTGGCAGTGTAATCCAGGGTAGATTTTTTAATAAATTTTTGTAAAGTTCAGCATTTCTTCTCTTTATCCATATAAATTGATTTATCTTCTCCAATTGGGCACATCCCAAAGCGGCTTGTAAATTAGTTAGGCGATAATTATAGCCAATTACTTCGTGCCAATATTTTTTTTCTTTTCTCATCCCATGGTCTCGCAAAAGAAGCATCTTTTTGTATAAATTTTCATCATCGGTTAAACACATTCCTCCTTCCCCAGTCGTGATTGATTTATTCCCATAAAAACTAAAACAACTAATATCACCGAAGCTTCCTACTTTTTTGCCTTTATATTCTGCTCCATGGGCTTCAGCAGCGTCTTCGATGACAAATAAATTATATTCTTTGGCAATCTTTAAAATTGGATCCATATTAGCTGGATGCCCATAGGTATGAACTGGTATAATTGCCTTGGTTTTTTTAGTTATTTTGCTTTCAATTTTTTGAGAATTAATATTCCAGGTATCGGATTCAATATCTACTGGAACAATTTTAGCCCCTGTATAGGTAACGGCATTAGCAACGGCAACAAAAGTAAAATTGGGAATAATAACTTCATCTCCTCTTTCAATACCCAAGGACACTAATGCTAAATGTAAAGCAACTGTTCCATTAGAAACTGATACTCCATATTTCCTCCCGCAATATTCAGTAAAATCATTTTCAAATTTCTCTACATAATATCCCAGTGAGGAAACCCAACCGCTTTTTACTGCTTTTAAAACATAAGAAATTTCTTTTTGGCCAATATTTGGTTCAGCGACAGGTATAAATTTATTCATTTTTAAGTGATTTTTCGATTAGATTTTTGTTATTAATTAATTCCTCGATGTTTGAATATTTACCTTCCATTACTAAAGGGGTTTCTTTATTTTTAAAATATTTATTAATAACTTTAAAGCACCAACTATCTTTTCTAAGTTTTCGGTGTTGGTCTATTCTTCCATTGTTCTCATGAATATGGACTGCAAAAACTTTATCTTTTAGCCCCTCAATAAATTTATTTCTATCAAAATTTAACAAATGAGAATTTACTTTCAAGTGTCCAAAATCTAAAAGTATCCCTAAATTCTCTGATGGTATTTCTCTAAATAGCCTTTTAAATTCCCATAATTCAGCCATTAAAAGAAGTTTATTTTCTCCATTTATTAAATTATATTCTGAGACTACATTATTTTCTATTGCTACTCTGACATTCTTTTCCTCGGCATATTTAACTATTTCCTGGACAGAATTTTTAAAAATATTAAAGGATTTCTCATAGTCCGGGATGTTATTAAAATTAAATTTTAAATTTATATCAGGATCAACCCTAAATCCAGCATGAAAACTAAATAAATTTATATTTAAATTACTACAAAAATCAGTTGACTTTTTAATTTGATTTATGCTTTTCCCCAATATCTTTTTATTTTGGGAGGCTAAATTAATAATAAATGGTTTTTTCGGAGGGGGAAAATAATGATGAATTATAAAATTAAAATTATGATTTTTGAAAAATTTTTTGTAATCTTTTCCGTCTTCCCTCCAAACTCCTATCTCAACATTTTTTATATTTAATTTTTCAAACAAATTGAGCGTTTCCAACAAGCCCAATTTAGGTTTTAAACAAGATGTAGAAATATAAAGAGACATTGACCTTGCTAGGTTTTATTTATTAAATTTAATAACTTTTGCTGGAACCCCAACTGCTACTGCATTAGCCGGTATATCTTCCAGAACTACTGCTCCTGCTCCTATAACCGCATTTTCTCCGATCGTTAAAAACTCTTTAACTGCGCTTCTTATTCCTACAAAAGCCCCTTTTTTGATTGTAACCTTTCCAGCCAGAGCTACTCCAGGACATATATGGACATTATCCCCAATAATATCATAATGTTCGACTATCGCTCCAGTATTAATAATGACATTATTTCCGATTGTAGCCCCTCTGGCTATTGTTGCCCCTATAGCAATAACACTTCCTTTTCCAATCTTTACACCAGAAGCTATATTGGCGGCCGGATGGATTGCTATAATAGGCTCCAATTTCATATTCTTCATTTCTTTAAAACGTTGAGCACGAAGTTTATTATCGCCTATTCCAATAATAAAACTGGAAACTCCTTTTTTGATTAACTCGGGCACAATAGAAAAGTTTCCCAAAACAGGTAAACCCAGAATTTTTTCATTTGGTTTTTTAAGGACAGGGTCAACAAAACCAACTATTTCCATATTTCTATCATGCTGTAAAATTTCACAAACCACTCTGGCCTGGCCACCGGCCCCAACAATAACTATTTTCATATTTTAGTTTAATTAAATTAGTTAATTTTATTCCATTTAATTAACTCATCAGCTTTTATCTCTTTAATAGCCTTTCGGCCGATGACTTCATTGAGATATTTTGGAGGTATTCCAATTCCTGGTCGTTTTACAGAAATCATCTTTGCGGAAATCAAAGTTCCTTTTGGAATATTGATTGCCGCAACAATGCTTCTCCGAGAGATTTTCCGATTTTTCATTTCTGACTTTGTTGGAAATTTCAAAAAAGAACCAAAAGCCATTTCGACATTCCTAATTCCTCTAATCATCTCTTTTAACTCACCTGGCTCCAAAGAAGCTTTATGATCTGGCCCCGGCAAACTTCGATCAAGGGTAAAGTGCTTCTCAATCACAACTGCTCCCAGAGCAACCGCCGCGATAGGAACCTCAATTCCCATTGTATGATCAGAGTATCCTACTGGCACCTGAAATTCTTGACGAAGGGTCTCCATCACCCGTAAATTTACCTCTTCGGTCTTAGCCGGATAATTAAAATGACACTGTAATAATATTAAATTTTCAGTCCCGGCAACCCTGATTATCTTGACTGCTTCTTTCACCTCTTCTAAGGTCGACATCCCTGTTGAAAGAATAATCGGCAATTTTTTCTTAGCGACATATCTCAATAAAGGATGATTTGTGATATCGGCTGAGCTTATCTTAAAGGCTAAAACACCCAACTTCTTTAAAAAATCCACGCTTTCTTTATCATAAGGAGTAGATAGAAATAAAATATTTTTATCGTCAGCATATTTTTTCAATTTATGAAAATCTTCCTGAGACAGTTCTAATTTTTTAAGCATTCTAAACTGACTTTCTTTTTTCCCAATATTCCTTTTCTGATAATCTGCCATTTCGGCATCTTTTGCTACTAAATTTTCGGTTTTGAAAGTTTGAAATTTTACCGCATCAGCTTTGGCTTTTTTAGCAGAGTTAATCAATTTTTTAGCCATTGTAATGCTGCCATTATGATTAACTCCGGCTTCGGCAATTACAAAGCAAGGGTTTCCTTCCCCGATTAATTTATTTCCTATTTTTATTTTTTTCATTTTGAATGATTAATTCCGCTAACTTAAAATCAATTTCATAATCTATATCAATACTTCTTTCTTTGGGCATAATATAAGGTAAAATTTTATTAGAATAGAAACTTTTATTTTTTTTAAATAATCCTAATTTCGTTATAAAAATCGCACCGTTTGGTAAGTAAGATTTGGGTAAATCCTGTCTTCTAATTTTAAAATATTTCCATCCTAAAATTGGTCTCAGATATTTTTTTTCTTTTTTGAAAGACCAATAAGAAGGGGGGTTACACTCACAAACGCTAACAACTGATTCACATTTTTCTTTTAAAAAAAGTTCTATTGCCTTATCAATATCCTTTACTATCCGTAATGGCGAAGTAGGTTGCAATAAAACAATAATTTCTGGAATATAATTTTTTTCTTTAAGAACATTTAAAAGATGAAAAATTACATCTATTGTTTTTGCTTTATCTTTGGCTAAAATTTTAGGTCTTTTTATTACTTCTGCTCCATAATGCCTTGAAGTTTCTGCAATTTCTCTATCTTCTGTAGAAACAATTACTCGATCTAAATATTTGCTTTTTAATGCAGCTTCTATAGTATAAGCAATCAATGGCTTTCCAGCTAAAAGCTTAATGTTTTTTCTGGGAATTCCCTTTGAACCTCCTCGGGCAGGAATTATTGCTAATATTTTTTTATTTTTCATTTTTTGAGCCATTGAATGGTTTTTAATAAGCCTTTTTCTAAATTATGTTTCGGTTGCCAGCCGAGTTCTTTTCTTATTTTTCGGAAATCAATCCTTGATTTTATAATTTCTCCCTGCCTTAATGGCTTTAAAGATGGCTTAACTTTTTTATTTAATTTTAAAGAAATTAGTTTGAAAAGATTATTTATAGTAATTTCTTTATTTGTCCCTATATTGTAAATTGAACCAGAGGGAGCTCTTAAAGCTTTAATTGCTGCCAACACAGCGTCATCAACATATAAAAAATCTCTTGTCTGATTGCCATCCCCAAAAATAATTGGTCTCTCTCCTTTTAAAAGTTTATTAATAAATACTGCTATTACTCCTCCCTCTCCAGTGCTTATTTGCCGAGGACCATAGACATTGGAATACCTTAAAGAAACAAAATCTAATCCTTGAGTTTGATAATAATTAAGATATCTCTCAACCGTTAATTTAGTAATTGGATAAGGAGCAATTGGATTTAAGCAATGGTTTTCTTTTACTGGTAAAATTTTTGGCTCACCATAAACTCCTACTGAAGAGGCAAAGATAAATTTTTTAACTTTAAATCGCTGGCAATTTTCCAAAATGTTCAATGTCCCTAAAATGTTGATTTCTGCATCTCTGAGAGGATTTTCTAATGATTTCCGAACATCTATCTGGGCAGCGTAATGGAAAATTATCTTTGGTTTTTCTTCCTTAAAAACTAAAGATATTTTAGGGTCGCAAATATCAATTTTATAGAATTTAGCTTTCTGGTTTAAGTTTTCTTTCTTGCCAGTAGATAAATTATCAATCACTACCACTTTGTGGCCTTTTTTGATTAATTTATCTACTAAATTGGAACCGATAAAACCTGCTCCACCGGTAACTAAAATTATTTTGTTATTTAGAGTCATATTTTGTTATTTTCCTTTTATTGTCCAAACGTCGCCAAAAGAATTTGGAGGAATTCTATTATTCATTCACAAACCAAATAAGGATTAGCATCGGGTTTTTTATGATTATAAATTTCGCTGTCAGCTTCGATAAAATAGATAATTTTATTGTCAATATTTTTCACCGCGTGCGCTATTTTTGGAAAAACAGTAATAACTTTTGGGTTTTTAGAATTAAGTTTTAAGCGGATTTTTTCTTTTGTCTTTGGATCTTCAAGATAATATTCTGCCTTTCCTCCGACTACCAAAAACCACTCAGTTTTATTTAAATGATAATGGTTACCTCTTACCTCGCCTGGTTTTATTGAAGCGACAGAAATTTGTTTTATTTCTCGGCTT
>Ga0210057_1003877_pt1 | contig 20280 bp, 15 predicted proteins | sample CryGeyCG2114_010_2_FD_183968 | JGI IMG/M metagenome (GOLD analysis project Ga0210057, IMG submission 183968) | Groundwater microbial communities from aquifer - Crystal Geyser CG10_big_fil_rev_8/21/14_0.10 (SPAdes) (version 2) | ecosystem: Environmental > Aquatic > Deep subsurface > Groundwater ...
CCAATGATTATCATGATAACCACGATGATGCTGCCGAACTTAATAAACTCGGAGATGAACTTTGCTAAGAGCTTTTCAAAAGTTTGCCCCTTAAGAGGGTCGTCTAATGTAACCTCGGCGTGGGCGGTTTTGATGATTAGGTTTTGGAAAAAGTTTTTTAGCATAGTGTTTTAATATCTTGGCCAATTTGATTCACCTACTGGACTATCAACTGGATTAATCGGCATGGTGTTGGTGCTGGCAGTAGGAAGCGGTGAGTTGATGTCTCCAGACTGGAAATAATTGCCGGGATTAATGCCGAGTACCCTAAATACAGTGTAGACGATTAAGTAAGACAAGAAAACTATCACTAGCCCAATGATTGCCCCTCTGATTATAGCTATTCCTTTTGAAACCTGAGCTGCGTTGCCGGCGGCGGTAAGGATATTGTAGCCACCGATTAGCACAAATAGACTTATTAAGGTGAGGGCAATGCCAATTAGCCAGCGGATAATGCTTCTACTAAGGCCAAATAGTTCATCAAATCCACAACTACCAGTTGCGTTGGGGGGGAGCGATGGATCGCATTTTACGGCAAATATGCCGGTAGTGTCTTCGGCGTGAGCGGTGGTGGTAAGTATGGGGCTTAGCGCAATTACTAGAGTTAGAGCAAAAAGAGTGGCTTTTCTCATGGATTTATCTTAGCGCAGTTTATCGTTAATGGTGGATTGGGCTTCTTGAAGGGCGGAGGATGGGTCTGCTTGGCTATTTAGCACTTGGAGAATTGCTTTTGAGAGTGCGTCAGCCACAGTTTGATTGTCGGGTTGAAGCCACGATTTTGCAGTAAGGCTTTGGCGAACCAAAAAGTTTTTTTCGCTATTGGCACTCATTTTGGCCAGAAGCTCCCTTAACGCTGGTGGTCGGCCGGTGCCGTTGGAGTAATTATTCATTACTTGAGAATTTAGAAGGGTTGATCCAATAAAGTTCCAAGCTAGGCCTTGACTGTCGCTGGTGGCGGTAACGGCTAGGCCAAAATAGTCGGCGTAGTTGATTGCTTTAGCGACTGGTTTTTGGGGAAGGGAGGCGATGCTAAAATTTAGGAAAGGATTTTTTTCTTGGATCTTTTTGGCGTTTTGGGAATAGTCGATAATCATAGCCACCTCTTCGGAAGCAAATTTATTGGTAGCATCGCCAATGTCTTCGTTCCAGCTATATAGATCGTCGGCAGGGTTGGAATAGCGAAGATATCTTTCAAAACTATCGGTGCCGTATTGAGCAAAGGTAACGTTCTCCCCGTTGGCTGAAGTCATTTGCACGCCATCTTGAAGCATAAAGGCCGCTAGGATGTCGCTGGCGTTTGAGATGCTTTGATTGCTCCCTCCAAGGGCGGTTGCAGAAAGGATGATGTTTCCGGCTGGATTTATTTTGGTTAAGATTCGAACTAACTCGTTAAACTTGGTCCAAGTTTCTGGTGAGTTAACAACTCCGGCATCATTAAAAATATCTTTGTTGTAGAAAAGGGAGAGGGTGTCGACATAGAGGGGGAGGGCGTAAGTCTTGCCATCGATATAAAAGTCGTCGGCGGCAACATCGACAAAGTCGTTAACGAAGCTAGATCGAGGATAATCAACTTCATCAATGTAGGCGAGTTTGTCAGAGTGCTTTCTTGCCCAATTGTTATCAATCATCACAACGTCTGGGCCTTGTCCGGCGGCAAGGGCGTTAATGATTTGAGATTCATAATTTTTGGCGGATAGTTGGCGGTATTCGATATCAACGTTCGGGTTTAGAGAATTGTATGGAGCAATAAAGGTTTCATTAAAAAACCTTTCATCATCTAAGCCCCAAACTGTAAGCTTGCCAACTAGCCCTTGGGGTTCGTTTGATCTAAGGCCGGGAAGAATCCCCATAAACATTAAAACGCCAATAAGGATAATGACGAGGATGCCTATAAGAATACCGATCTGGGTGCGAGTAAGTTGCATAGCTATATATTGGAATTTTAGCACAAAAAATAGCTCCTACGGGGGTATGAGCTATTTTTTGTGTGAATGACTAGAAACAGATGATGCCAATGAGTCGATCGTTGGACTTGAGGTTCATCACCCGAACTCCTTGTGTGGCGCGGCCAGCCTTCCTAACGCTCTTGATTTCAGTTCGAATTACCTGCCCCTTGGCTGAGAGAGCGAGAATCTCCTTCTCTTCTTCAACTATCCTAGCTGCCATGAGTTCACCGGTCTTCTTGGTGATGTTGGCGGTCTTAATTCCGCTGCCACCTCGAGACTGGACTTTGTATTGACCAATTGGGGTTTGCTTGCCGTAACCATTACTCATAACCACCAATAGGCGAGCATCTTTGTTGGCGGCTTTAATAATGCTCATAGAGCTAACGAGGTCTTCTTTTCTTAACTTGATCCCCTTTACTCCACTGGCGGTTCGGCCCATGGCGCGCACTTGGCTTTCTTTAAACCGAATTGCTTGTCCCTTGAAAGTGGTTAAAATAATCTCATCTTTTCCCTCGGTTAAACCAACCCATAGCAAAGAGTCATCTTTTCTAAGGTTGATGGCGATAATCCCACTGCGACGGATGTTTTGGAAGTCGTGAACTGCGGTCTTTTTAATTACCCCATGACGAGTGGCCATAACCAAGAAGCTGCCGTTATCTTTTGATAGGTTTGGATAAGTGACAATTGCCTCAACCCTTTCGTCGGTGGGGATTTCTAGGAAGTTGTGAACAGGCTTGCCTTTTGCAGTACGGCTAAACAATGGTATTTCGTAAACCTTAGTTTGAAACACTCGCCCTCGGTTGGTGAAGAAGAGGATGTTGTTGTGAGTGTCGGTGTAGATGATTTGGCGAAGAAAATCTTCATCCTCAACATTTGAACCAATCAGGCCCTTGCCACCTCGGTGTTGAGATTTGAAGCTGTTTGGAGCAACGCGCTTGATGTAGCCACCCTGAGAAAGGGTGATGATGGTCTCCTCCTTGAGGATCAGGTCTTCTTGTTCAAACTTTTTTATTCCTCCAGCGACAACTTTAGTGCGGCGCTCGTCCCCGTACTTCCTTTTAAGCTCGCCTAGCTCGGTTTGAATCAATTTGATTATCCTACCTGGACTCTTTAAGAGATCTTTTAGGTCGGCGATAATGTCTTTCTTTTCTTTTAATTCATCTTCGATTTTCTTTCTCTCTAAGGCGGCCAAGGAAGAAAGGCGCATTTCTAAGATTGCCGAAGCTTGGATCTCGGTGAGCTTAAACTTTTTAATTAAGTTGTTTCGCGCATCGTCCTTGTCTTTAGACTTCTTGATGGTGTCGATTATCTTATCGATGTGGGTTAGGGCCTTAGACAATCCCTCTAGGATGTGGGCGCGCTCTTCGGCTTTCCTAAGCTCATATTCAGCTCGACGCCGAACAACGATTTTTCGGTGATCGACAAACTCAGAGATGATGTCTTTTAACGACATTACTTGAGGGAGGAGCCCGTTGTTGGTGAGGGCTACCATGTTGAAGTTAAACTTTTTCTGAAGATCGGTGTAGGTGTAAAGCTGGTTAAGGATCTTTTGAGGATTAGAGTCGGTTTTTAGTTCGATTGCGATGTTCATACCGTGTTTGTCCGATTCATCCCGAATATCCTTGATACCATCAATTTTTTTAGTCTGGACCAAGTCAGCCATTTTAATGATTAGCTCAGATTTATTTACCTGATAGGGGATCTCGGTGACGCGGATGGTAAAGCGAGAGCGTCCTTTAATATTTTTCTCCTCGATGTCGGCAACGGCGCGCATAACCACACCGCCTTTTCCGGTAGTGTAGGCCTCTTTAATATCATTTTTGTTGAAAATAATTCCACCGGTGGGGAAGTCTGGCCCTTTGATGAATTCAAGTAAGTCTTCGGTGCTGGCTTTTGGGTTTTTACTTAGGTGTAGCGTGGCATCGACAACTTCGGATAGATTGTGAGGAGGGATGTTGGTAGCCATTCCGACAGCAATCCCAGCGGTGCCGTTTAGGAGGAGGTGGGGGACGGCGGAAGGCAGGTAAGATGGCTCCATCTTGGTGTTGGAATAGTTGTCTACCCAGTCAACGGTTTCTTTTTCGATATCATTCAAAAGACCCTCGGTAATGCGGCTCAGTTTAGTTTCGGTGTACCTCATGGCCGCAGCTTCGTCGCCATCAACTGAGCCCCAGTTGCCCTGACCGATACATAATGGATAACGGAAGGAAAAGTCTTGAGCCATTCTAACAATAGTTTGGTAGATAGACTGGTCACCGTGAGGGTGATATTTACCCATAACCTCTCCAACGATATCGGCAGATTTTCTAAATTTAGCATCCGCGTTGGCGCCGCTGTTCCACATACTCCAAAGAATTCTTCTTTGCACTGGCTTTAGTCCATCACGAACATCCGGTAGTGCTCGAGAAACGATAACGCTCATTGCATAAGCCAAATATGAATCTTTTAGCTCCTTGGTTATCTCTTGCTGAGTAAGGTGCTTGTCTGGAGTAACGGACTCTTCTTTTTTTGGTTCTTTGGACTTGGGCATATTTTTAATTTTCTGACTCAATAATTATTTGTTTTTTTTGAGATATCTTTTCTCTGAAAAAGAGGATGGTGTTGGCAGTTTTTAATCTCAGAGTTTGGATCCATTGTGGGGTGCCGGACTCTTCTGGTTGGGGCTCAAGCAGGCTGCCGGTGCTGGAGATAATACTAGAAACGTGCGCCACCCAGAGAAAGAGGACGATAGCAATTGTAGCGGCGGATAAGATAATTACCCAGCGCAGCTTTGTTTTGTCGTCAGACTCTTGAATCTGATGAAGTTTTTCCAGCGGGGTTTGCATTTTAAATCGTTAAGACGATAGCTTGGAGTTTTTCGGTTAAATCTTTTCTTTTTAGGGAGACCTTTTCTTGTGGTTTAGTGTCTTCGAGACCGAGCTCTTTAAGAAAGTCTTTCACTTCGCTAGCTTTTCGTTTTAATCCTTTCACTTTGAAATGGGTGGGGATGACGATTCGAGGATCAACTTGGCGGACGAGTTTAGCCGCTTCTTCGGTACTTAGATATGGATCGCCGCCGCCGGGAATGAAAAGTATGTCGATGTCGCCTAGCTCTTCAAGTATTTCTGGTTCCTTAAAATTAGATAGACTGTCTAAAAATCCCAAGCTGAGATCGTCAAAGCGCACTCGGAATATTCCTCTTAGGCGATCGGTTTGAGAATCTTTTTTTAAAGGCCAACCCTTAATTTGAACTTCTTTAATTTCGTATTCACCGGGGCCATGAATAATATGAGTTTCACCGTCTTGGATTTGACCAAAGTCTTCAGTGGCGGAGATGGCCGGAGTGGAAGTGTGTAAAACTATGTCCGATTTAAAGCGAGGCGTGTTTAAGCCAGAGTCTTTATCGGTTGGGTCGGTCATTATTGTTATGTCGCCAGAGCTGAGTTTAAAGCAGCCCTCGCCATACCATTGAATTTGCATATGAAGATGAATTATGAATCAAGAGGGAAGGAAACGGGAAAGACTAAAGAATGTAGCCGTGGGTCTGGATTTGGGAGAATGGATTACGAATGATTTATAAAATGGTGAACAAAAATCAGTAAATGCAGCCCTGTGTGGAGCTGCAAATTCCCAGTTATTTTAGCAAAAATCGCACCTATTTTCAATAGCCGAAAGAAGGGTAAAATTATTGATTTTTTCTTTTTAATTATGGTAGAATTTAGGGGCTGATGGAACGTGACAAGCGCAAGAGTCCACACGGGGGACACATGCGTTTGTCACGCTCGATCGTCCGCCACACTCTTTTCAAGCCCCGAATAAGGGGTTTTTTGTTTCTGAGGCAATGTTTAATTTATACTCTCGCGAATGGCAAAGAGCCAGTTTCGCTCAAACATAAATTAAACATTGCCTCGTTGGAGGGAGATTGGGGGGTATCGCCCAATTGAGATGAAGCAGTTCTGACCACCGGACGTAAGGTGCGCCAGGGAGCGCAAAGGGTACGGTCCGGCGGGACGCGGCAAGCGTATCCGAAAGTGGTAAAAACGTTGTATAGAACGTGCCACAGCCGCACGGTGTTTAATTGGAGGAATGGGGCCCGAACGCGCGATGCGCGTTCGGGCCCTTTATATTTGAGTTTTTTCTGGAGGAGGAACAGAATGTCTGTATCTCGAAATGCAAGGCGGAACGTGGGCCCGTTTGAGGTCGTAGAGCAACACGATCTGGCGGCCCCATACCTGACAAGGACCTTGCGTAGCGAAGATCAGTTTCTTTCAAGGAGGAGACGGAAATGCCCCGCGAGGGGATGGGTTGGCAGCCCGAATTGGCCCCCAGGCGCGCATCGCGCGCCTGGGGGCTTCTCTATATATGGTTTTTGGAGGATCCCTGGGTTATCCCAGGGATAACCCAGGGATAAGGTTTTACATTTTCTTTTCTTGAATTTCTTTCTGAATCCTTTTGATCAACTTGTCGACAGATTCGTTGCCGAGATCGCCGTCTTTGTAATGCTCTATAGATACTGAATCATTGGATCGTTCTTTCTCTCCAACAACTAGAAGGTAGGGGATTTTTTCTAACTTGGATTGGCGGATACGTTTTCCGAGGGTGTCGTTTGGGTCGGACACTTCAACGCGTAAATCATTTTCTTGAAGTTTGGCTTCAACTTCTTTTGCGTATTTTTGAAACTTTTCAGAAATAGCCAAGACGCGGACTTGAACTGGAGCCAGCCAAACTGGTAGTTTTCCAGCCGTGTGCTCAATCAAGATAGACATAAATCGTTCTAGTGAGCCAGCGATGGCGGCGTGAATCATGACAATCCGTTCCTTTTCTCCGTTTTCATTGACGCAGGTTAAGTCAAATCGCTCTGGCATGACCATATCTAGCTGAATTGTGGCAACTTGCCACTGACGGCCAATGGCGTCTTTGGCGATAAAGTCCAGTTTTGGTCCGTAAAAAGCGGCTTCGCCAATACCTTCAAAGTAGTCTGCTTTTTTTTCTTTAGCGATCTCGCGGAGCATATTTTCGGCTTTTTCCCAGACCGCATCGTCTCCAAGATAGTTTTCGGGTTTCTCTGGATCATGAAGAGATAGACGAACTTGTAACTTAAAACCAAAAGCATGATAGAAGGTGTGAACAATGTCCCAGATTTTTAGAAACTCTTCTTTGATCTGGTCCGTTCGGCAAAATACATGGGCATCATCTTGGGCAAAGGCGCGCACGCGAGAAAGTCCGGAGAGTTCTCCAGTTTGTTCATCACGGTAGCAGGTGGTGGTGTTGGCGTAGCGTTGAGGAAGCTCTTTGTAGCTCCAAGGCCTGCGAACATAGATTTGAGTATGGTGAGGACAGTTCATTGGTTTCATAGCAAACTCATGCCCCTCTCGGGTTTTTATCCTAAATAGCTCATCTTTAAACTTGTCCCAGTGTCCACTGGTTTCATAAAGCTCTTTTTTGGTGATGTGAGGAATTTCTACTTTTTGATAGCCGTGTGGCTTGCGCAGACTCCAGACAAAGTCATCAATAAGGTGGCGGAGTAGAGTTCCTTTTGGCGTCCACAAGGGGAGCCCCGGGCCAACTAGGGGGGAGAAGGTAAATAGGTCTAGCTCGGGACCGAGCTTCTTGTGATCTCGACGTTTGGCTTCTTCAAGCAAGCTTAGGTATTCGTCTAATTCTTCTTTAGTTTTGAAAGCGGTGCCGTAAATGCGGGTGAGCATTGGGTTTTTTTCGTCTCCGCGCCAATATGCCCCTGCGAGCTTAATTAATTTAAAGGCATCAACATTCATGTCTTTAGATTTCTTTGCGTGTCCACCGCGACAGAGATCGGTAAAACAGTCGGTAGTTGGTTGTGAGTAGTGAGTAGATGGAGAGGAGCAGGGACCAGTTTTGTAGAGAGTAATCTTTTCATCCCGCTGAATAATTTCTTCGATTAGCTCCTGCTTATACTCATTGCCTTTAAAAAAAGCTTTAGCTTTTTCTGCTGATACTTCTCTTCCTTCAAACCAAGGACCATCCTGTTTCCACTTTTTCAGAATTTCCCGCATCCGTTTTTCAATTTTTGGTAAGTTGTCCTCACTGATTGGACTCTTAAATTCAAAATCATAATAAAAACCATCGTCAATTGATGGACCGATGGTATTTTTGGTCCCTGGGTACAAATCTAAAACTGCTGCAGCGAGCAGGTGAGCAAATGAATGCCGAAGATCGGCTAGCTCTTGTTGTTTATCTTTTCCAAACATAATAGAAGTATGCGGGAAGCGGGATTTTTTTTCAATAAAGTAAGTCGCCCCGAACCGGATTGTTCCGGCCGGGGCGTTGACTAGCGAGACTCATTGGACATGCCAATCTGCTTGGATGTCCAGAGCCTTGGGGCGGTTGGGCTTGTGATGGCTGATCTTGCTATCACCGTGGACGGTGAGCCAGCGAGATGTTAGCAGGTATTTCAAGGCAATGCGCGGGTCGTGTCTAGGGAAGGCTTGCTGAGCTTTCTGTAGCAGCTCGATGGTCGGGATGGGGCTGTCATACGGCGGCGCGTTGTCAAAGAGAAACTGCTTAATTTCATCCAGCTCTAACTGGGCTTGGTCGGGCGGCTTCCTCTGCTTGTCAGAGCCGTCTTTGGCCATGGCTCTCCCTTCATGCTCCCAGGTCGGGAGATTCGAGCGTGGTAGATTGAATATTGGGCTCAACGGGAAGGTCTTTTACATTGACCCTCTTTTCTTCCGTGTAGCCACATCCGACTTTGCAGCACCGTACGATGGTGACGATCACGGTTTCTCTACCCTCAACCTCGGTCTTAGAGGCCCTGAGGAGGGTGTTGCGCATACACTTGGGACACTTCATCCCTTCTTCCTCCTTCCTTTCTTGACTCGGCGGATTAGCGGGCGAACTTCAACCTTCTTGGTGTAGCCACAGAGCTTGCACTTTTTGTGCTGCACCCGACAACCTCGTCGAGAAACTATTCTGTCTTGATCGATCTGAAATCGATGTTCGCAACGTTTCACCCATCTCCTTTCGTGGTTCCACCACTAGTTTATACAAAAAGGGGGGAGCGATGCAAGGTTTAGACTATTTCTTTCACGTTATCAACGATCATTGAAGTCTCGCCGTTGCGGAAGGAGAGCTTGCCAACCATGGCTAGGATTTTACCTTCTTGCCACATTTCTTTGGTTTTTTCATAAAGGTCGGGGAAGATAACTAGCTCAATGCTGTCGGTTAGGTCTTCAAGCTTGGCAAAGGCCATCGCTTTATTGGATTTGGTGATGATGCTTTTAACCCGAGTGACTAGGCCGGCGATGCGATAACCGCGTGCGCTGGAACGTTCTTTTTTCATAGTTGCGATTGGGGTGGGCTGAACCTTCTCAATTTTTTCTTTGCAGGTTTTGAGCGGGTGGTCACTGACATAAAGACCAAGGAGTTCTTTTTCCCAGCTGAGTTTTTGAGTTGGATCAAGCGGTGGCGCTTCTTTAAGTTTTAGGGACGTGGGGGAGGGGGCGTAGGTGTTTCCAAAAAGGCCCGCTTGGTTTTGAACTGTGCTCTTTTTTATCTGTTGAGAGAATTTTAAAATTTCATCCATGTTTTCCAAAATAGTGTTGCGGTTGATGCCAAAGCTATCAAAAACTCCGGCCTTGGTCATAGACTCTAACGATTTTTTATTTAGATCTTTGTGGGTGATGCGGCTGATTAAGTCGGGGAAGTTTTTAAACTGACCCTTTGCAGAGCGTTCTTCGATAATGGCGTTAACTATGTTGTGGCCAACATTTTTTATTGCGTTTAAGCCAAAGCGGATATTGCCATCTTCTTTGTGTATTTCGCCTTTAAAGTCGGGAGTGAAAACTGCCGAACTTTTGTTGATATCAGGAGGGAGTACTTCGATGTTCATTTTTTTGGCTTCATCGATGAGGAAAGCAATTCTTTCGGTGTCGCCAGAATCGGCATTTAATAAGGCGGCAATGAAGGCAACGGGGTAGTGGGCTTTGAGCCAGGCAGTTTGATAGGCCACCATGGCGTAGCCGGCGGCGTGGGAGTTGTGAACGAAAACATCGTTGGCGACAAAATTATGATCTTTTTCCATGCTAAGATCGTAGGTTGGTTGAGATCCTTTAGATTTTATTGACACAATCCTATCCCAGTAGATGTCCGACTTGCTTAAACTTTCCAATTTAGTGTCTTTAAAGACTTGTGCAGCATAGGCGATAGTTTCTCTTAAGAAACCTATCTTTCTTGTGTCGGCATTGAATAGACGAGGGGCAAGGCCGTAAGTGCTGCTAGTAGACTTGAAATTTCCAGCTTCCACTAGAGCTGCTTGGCGAAGCGCTGGCAATGCTACAGTGAAGGGAATTATGTCGTAGCTACCGCGAGCTGCCCAAGTTTTAATAGAGCCATTTAATATAGGGTGCTCTTTGAGAATTAGTTGGGCGATTTTTTGCTTTTTTCCTATTAGGTGGGGTGAAATTAGGTTTAAGAGGTTATGGATATTGCTGTATCGATTAATAGATACGGTGTAGCCAGTCTTAATCTGTTTGCGGTATTTGAATTTTTTGATATGGACAGTGGAAAGCACCTTGAGACGCAAAAGAAGATGTTGAAGATCTTGAGCGAGTGTTAAAGATGAGGTTGCGTAGAATATTTCGGCGTGCCCTCGCTTGTTCGTGATACATCCGTCTCCTTGAAACATTTTTGCAATTAAAAGAGCTAGATCTTTTTCCCCTAGCTGGAAGGCGAATTCAGGAAAATGCTTTTCAGTCGCAATTTTGCCTCGCATGCCTATAGAATTAACCCAGGTTACCGCCTCCGATGGCTTATTCAGATTTTCTCTTCGAGAGTATACGCTGGTTGCCGACTTGGAGCGATTTATAGTTGCTAGCGTATTGGAAAAACTTTCAAGGGCTTGGCGATAATCTTGAATTTCGTTTTCTTCTTTGGAATAGAAATAGAATCCGTTAGGGTGACAAAGATTACCTTCAGCTAATAGATACCCAGTTAGGGCAACTTTATGTTCCTCGATTTTTATTGGTTGCTCTGGAAGTGGTGCGGTGCTAGGTGTAGCAATGTGGCTATCTTTTTTTAACTTATCTAGAGTTTGCCAACCCGATGGAGTGAAAAAGGGGTGATTGGAAGTAGCGGTAATTTTTCTACCGCTCTTAGTTGTGATTTCGAAAACCTCTTTTTTTCCGTTGTGAATCACGTCGGTAATTCTATTTTTGTAACTCTTTAGTGTCTTTTCATTTAATGAAAGAGTAGATTTGAGACGAGAGGGGTTTTTGTATAGGTTTTCAATACTTATTCTCTGACCCTTTTTTAGGTCTTGTATGAGAGTATCGCCCGTTAAACAGCGGTTGAAGCCGTAGCGGGCAAAAGGAGGGAAGAGCTCCCATATTCTTTTTGCGGTGGCCTCATCTATTCCGGTCTTAATCATTCCTTCGATGAGTTTTACTTTTTGCTCATCGAGCAGCTCTTTAATCTTTTTTCCAATAGCCTTTCTGAGAGTGTCGGCTTCGGTGAGGGAGAAGCCGGCAAGATCAGAAGCAATTCTCATCATTTGCTCTTGATAGATGCCGACACCATAGGTTTTGGACATGATGGGCTCAAGACGAGGGTGAAGGTACTTCACTTCTTCGCGACCATGCTTTCTCGCAATGTAGGTTGGGATAAGCTCCATTGGTCCGGGTCGATAAGCGGCAACCATGACGATGATGTCTTCAAACTCGGATGGCTCTAGCTCTTTTAGATAACGTCGCATCCCACCCGATTCTAACTGAAAGACCCCGGTGGTGTCAGCTTTTTTAAGTAAGGCAAAAACCTTTTTGTCGTCGAGGGGGATTTTGTCGATATCAACTTCTTCTCCATACAATTCACGAACGAGGCGAATTGTCTGCTCAATAATTGTGAGGTTTTTTAGACCCAAAAGATCCATCTTTAAAAGGCCGAGATCTTCGATGGCGTGCATTTCAAATTGAGTTATAACCACGTCGTCTTTTTGAGGGGAGTATTGCAAAGGGACGTATTTTGTCAGTGGCTGGGCGGCAATAACGGTGCCGCAGGCGTGGACGGAGGCGTGACGGGCAACTCCCTCAAGAGTTTTGGCGGCATCAATAATCCGGGTGGCCCGCTCATCTTTGGTGTAAAGATCGTGTAGTTCTGCGGTGGTGCGGAGCGCCTCGCTCAAATCCTTTCCAAAGGGGACTAGCTTTGCGAGCTGATCGCAAAAACTGTATTCAATATTTAGGGCGCGACCAACATCGCGAATTGCGGCACGGGCGGCCATGGTACCAAAAGTGATGATGTGGGCAACGTGATCTATTCCATATTTCTCTTGAAGATAGGCAAACACTTCGTCGCGGCGGATATCGGTAATATCCACATCAATATCAGGCATCTGGATTCGGGAGGGGTTGAGAAAACGTTCGAATAGCAAATCGTATTTAATTGGATCGATGTTGGTGATGCCAACAATATATGAAATGATGCTTCCGGCGGCAGAACCTCTCCCTGGACCAACGACAATACCCCTGTCCTTGGCCCAGTTTATGAAGTCTTGAACAATCAGGAAGTAATCGGGAAAGCCCATCTGTTCGATAATGGACAATTCGTAGTCAATCCTTTTTTTAATAACCTCGTCTACTTCGGGATAACGATTGGCGGTTCTTTGATCAACTAGCTCACGAAGATATTGAGCAGAGGTTTTTCCATCTGGAGTGTCAAATTTTGGAAGCAAGATTTGATCTAGGTTTAGCTCGACATTGCACATTTCGGCAATTTTTTGTGTATTCTCTATTGCCTCTGGGGTGTCGGAAAATTTATCAGCCATTTCTTCCTGGGATTCAAAGTTGTAGTAGCCCTGAAGATAAAAACGTTTTTGATCATCCATAGTTTGACCAGTCTGAATGGCCAAAAGAATGTCGTGAACCGGACGGTCCTCAGAATTCAAATAGTGACTGTCTTTGGTGGCGACTAGGGGAATGTTGGTTTCTTTGGCGACTTCGATGAGCAGGGGATGCACTTTTTGATATTCATCTATCTCTGGGTGGTTGCCAATTTCTATATAGTAGTTACCTTTGCCGAAGATTTCTTCATATTCTTTAGCCAATTCTTTGGCGCGTTCCTTTTTGTTGTTAAGGAGGAGCTGAGAAAGCTCTCCACCGAGGCAGCCGGAGAGGGCGATCAAGCCTTCGCTGTGCTGGCGGAGGAGGTCTTTGCTCATCCTCGGCTTATAATAAAAACCCTCCATAAATGAAAGGGTGACGAGTTTGATTAGGTTTTCCCAACCAGTTTGATTTTTTGCTAATAAAACAAGGTGGTAATAACGATCTTCGTTTTTATTACTGCCCTTGTCTTTGTGGTCTCCGGGGGCAACGTAGGCCTCAACTCCAAGGATTGGTTTGATGCCTGCTTTTTTGCAGGACTTATAAAATTCCACAGCGCCATAAAGATTGCCGTGGTCGGTGATAGCTAGAGCGTCCATGTCTAGCTCCTTCGCCTTTTTTACAAGGTCGGGAATTTTGCTCATTCCATCTAAGAGCGAATAATGCGTATGTGTATGTAAATGGACGAATTTAGACATAGGTTAGCTTGTAGCTTTTAGCTTATAGCTTGGTGAAATAGTTGAATACATTATTGCGCAGGTGAGAGAAAAAATAAACGTTGACGAGGCTTTAAAAACAACGTCCGACCGACCTTTGTATAGTATACTAGTATACTATACAAGGGCAGCGGAGAGGGTTGAGCCTCAGCTTTGCTCACACGCAATTGGCGCGAGGGAAACCGTTAAGACACCTCGCGCCTTTTGATTGACCAAACCCTCTCTGCATGGTATTTTTTATTCACTGGGTTGGGGGGTTTGGCCCCGATTCAGCATCTAATATCTAAAATTTAAATCATGCCAGTACCAAAGAAACGACATTCAAAATCGAAGGTGGGAAGACGCCGAGCCAACCTTGGCCTAAAAAAGGTTAAATTGATGGTTTGCGAGGAGTGCAAGGCTCCAATTCGTCCTCATCGGGCCTGTGCCAACTGTGGCAAATACGGCAAACGCAAAGTTTAGTAACAGTCTGTTTGAAAATCTATATATGGCATCTAGGCAATTAGCCAGATCAATTGTCCTACAGTCCCTGTATGAATGGGATTTCTATGGTCAGCAATCTGACCTTATCTCGATAATGGAGAGGAACTTGAAGGAATTTGGCCCCGGTCTAGAGGAGGAGGAAGAATTTATATTGCGAATTATCAAGGGGGTGGTTGAACACCTAAAAGAGCTTGATGAAACCATTGTGAAATCGGCACCAGATTGGCCCCTCTCACAAATAGCCACGATTGACCGAAACGCCCTAAGGATTGGACTGTTTGAACTTTTGTATGCTGACAAGGCAGAGGTTCCTGAGGCGGTGGCAATTAATGAGGCAATTGAGTTGGCAAAGAACTATGGAGGGGGGAATTCGGGCAAGTTTATCAACGGAGTTTTGGGCAGTGTCTATGCTAAAATTAAGAAGTTGAAGAAGAAAAAAGATTAATAAATAAATATTAGGTTTGGTGGAAAGAGTTTAGGGGCTATCCGTAAATTTTCTCTACTAAGTCTGCAAGTATATATGAAAGCTGGAGATCTTGAGAAGCAGATTGGCTACAAATTTAAAAAGAAGGTTTATCTTGAAGAGGCAACTACGCATCGGTCTTTTTTGAACGAAAATCCGAGGTCAAAAGATAAACACAATGAGCGCTTGGAGTTTCTAGGAGACGCCGTTTTAGAATTGGCAGTTACTGAGGAGCTGTTTAATCGATTTCCAACCAAACCAGAGGGAGACCTTACGGCAATCCGGGCGGCACTGGTAAACACAGTTAGCTTGGCAGAGGTGGGAAGAGAGCTGGAGTTAGATTCATATCTAAGAATGTCAAAGGGAGAGGCAAAAGATACCGGTAAGGCCCGAGAGGCAATTTTAGCCAATGGGGTGGAGGCGCTTATTGGGGGAGTGTATTTAGATGGTGGTTTTGAGAAGGCTAAAAAATTGGTTAATAAATTAGTGTTAGTAAAATTGGATAATGTTATTGCAACTAAGAGTTATATTGATGCAAAGAGCTCTTTACAGGAGAAGGTACAGGCGAAATTTAAAATAACTCCAAATTATCGCGTAATAACTGAGAGCGGCCCAGATCACCAAAAAGATTTCGTGGTTGGGGTTTATTTTGCAGATAAGTTGGCGGCAGAAGGGAGCGGCCCGTCTAAGCACGACGCCGAGGTGGAGGCGGCAGAGAAAGCGCTCAAGGAATTCGAATAACATTTTTTGCTTTGAAATAAATGCTCCATACCCGTATGGAGTATTTTTTTAATAAAACGAGCCTCCGGCAAACCTCTCCCTGTGGGAAAAATTTGCGCGGAGGCTCAAGGATTCAAAGAGGGACAAGCCCTCAAGGAATCAATGCTCAGGACTTCCGGACAGGCGCGACACCGAGGCCGCCAGCGCGACGGCCGTCATCCCACCAGCAGGTAGACGCGGGGGCCGCTCTGGTCGAAGTCGCCGACGCTGACGCGGTGACCGTCCGAATCGATGGAACTGGTGCGGACGTAGACTTTCTCGAACAGGCGCTCGCCGGTGGCGAGGTAGTGGCCGATGATCGTGTAGACCATGACCTGCTCCGAAGGCGTCTCTTCGTCCTTGCCGAGAAGGGTCTGCTGTTCGTCCCAGTTCTTCGAGGTCGAGTTGGGGTCAGCGTGGCCAAATCTTTCTGTTGGTAACAGCAGGAGGGGAACACTGGGTTTTTAACGCCTACGCTTCGGACGCGAAACAGATCATGGCTTTGATCCTAGAGCTAGATCTGACTCCCGGCTATCACGTTCCTTTCGAGGAGACGTCACAGTTCGACGTTGACTTCTGCCTTGGTAGAATGGCCAACCCGGACTGGTGTGTCGATTACGAAGAGGACTAATAGTTTGAGAGAGGACCTGAACTCTCAAACCACGCTTGGTGATGCGTTAATCACCGGACTGCACAGGCCTTAATGTGTGCCAAGCTTTCGAGAAAGAAAGCAATCTCGCAAAAATTGCGATGTCGAAATACCAGGAATGTAAATGAACAGACCTGGTATTTTAATTTGGGCACACTTTTGGTGTATGATAGGGGGGAGTTATATGTATCTAAAAAGACTGGAAATTTTAGGGTTTAAATCTTTTGCCAACAAGACGGTATTGGATTTTCAGTCTGGGGTAACGGGTATTGTTGGGCCAAACGGATCAGGTAAATCAAATGTGATTGATGCTTTGCGCTGGATTTTGGGAGAGTCTAGCTCAAAGAGTATGCGAGCGGATAAGGCAGAAAATTTAATTTTCTCTGGCACGGATAAAAAAACTAGAAGTTCGATGGCGCAGGTTAGCGTTGTTTTTGATAACAGTAAACATTTCTTTCCGGTAGATTACGAGGAGGTGAGTATTCGCCGAAAACTAACCAGAGACGGATCTTCCCAGTATTTTATTAATGAAAGCGAGGTGCGTCTGAAAGATGTGGTGAACTTTTTTTCGCAAGCTCGATTAGGGACAAAGGGTTTTACCATTATCAATCAGGGGAGTAGTGATTTATTTATCCGAGTTAGTCCAAAGGATCGACGAGTGATGATGGAGGAGATCTTGGGTTTGCGCCAATACCAGATTAAGCGGCACGATGCCGAGAACAAATTGGCGGCCACAGCGAATAATTTGGATAAAGCTAGGGCTCTGATTGATGAGTTGATGCCCCATTTGAGATTTTTGCGTCGGCAGGTAAAAAAGTGGCAAAAATATGATGGATTAGTAAAAGAATTGCGCGAGGCGGAAGACGAATATTTTTCTGGGCGGCTTTATGAAATAAATTCTTCTGGGCAGGAGATTGAGCCAAAGATAACCTCTTTGGCAGAAGACATGAAGGCGGCGAAGGATAATTTAAATAAACAGGAAGAGGCCCTAAAAGAGGTGGAGAAGAATAAACCGCAAAAGTCTAGCGATACATCGGAGGCGGAAAAAGAGATCAATGATCTAGAAGATAAGAGACTGGAGATTGCTAGAGATTTGGCAAGAATTGAAGCGGAGCTGGAGTTTGCTAAGAGGCAGACAGCGCAAGGGGGTGGGGCATCGTATGATGAGGTGTTAGACCTACTCAAAGAAGCAAGGAAGCTTTTAGGCGAGATTGGCAAAGAGGCTGATATCGAAAATCTCTTAGTTAGGATTTCTAAATTAACGAAAGAAATCGATACGAGCCTAAACACAGAAGACAGGGAGGATAAGATTCCAAACCAAAAATTGCTCGATCGACAGGAAAAGCTAAATCAGGCACTGCGAGAAATTCGAACCCAAATCGAGGCGAGGAAAAAAGTGATAAGCCAAAAGGATGATGCTTTGTATTCTTTTACCGATAAATTTAAAGCAGCTTTTTCTAAAGTGGAGGAGGCAAAAATAAATCTATCTCGTTTAGAAAACGAAAAGGAAAGGTTAAATCTAGAAAAGGACAGAGCAAAGATGCAGATTGAAGATTTGAAGTCATATCTCGAGGAAAGCGAGAGGGGGATTGAGGATTTCCAATCAAAAAAGATTGATGGGTTTTCGGCTGAGAGAAGTCGTCACCGTTTGATTCAGGTTAGATCGGAGCTTTCTAGTATTGGAGAGATTGATCAAGAGATGGTGAAGGAGGCGGATGAAACAGAAAAACGATATGAAAACCTTTCGACGCAAGCAGAAGATTTGGAAAAAGCTACCGGTGATTTGAAACAGTTGATAAAAGAGTTGAAGAAAAAGCTACACAACGAGTTTGATGAGTCGCTTAAAAAAGTTAATAAAGAATTTGCTCACTACTTTTCTACAATGTTTGGAGGGGGCACAGCAAAGCTAAAGTTAGCCGAATTGGTCCGCAATGTGAGCAATGAAGAAAACGAGGAGGGCGAAGAAGGTAAAGAAGGGGTTGAGACGGAGGAAGCCGGGTTCGAAGAACAGGGATTAGACATCCAACTTTCTATTCCAAGGAAAAACGTTCGTGGATTGGACATGCTCTCTGGAGGAGAGAGGAGCTTGGTCTCTATCGCGGTTTTGTTTGCCCTGATTAGTGTGTCTCCTCCACCATTCTTGGTGTTGGACGAGGTAGATGCGGCTTTAGATGAAAATAATACCAAGCGTTTTGCCAGCTTGATTAAAGAATTTTGCAAACACACGCAGTTTGTTATTGTCACTCACAACCGAGCCACGATGGGTGAGGCCGATGTATTGTATGGAGTGACGATGGGTCAAGATGGAACTAGCCGTATTTTGTCACTCAAATTAGAAGAGGCAAAAGAGGTAGTGAAATAGTTTGACAAAAATGAGAAAATTGCTGTATGCTAGTGGGACTTTATTTAGTAGTAATTGGTAAGTAATTCAATAAGAAATGTTAACGATTAAATTTCGCCGAGTGGGAAAGAGGCATCAACCAACTTATCGTTTGGTCGTTTCAGAAAGAGGTAGCAAACTTCAGGGACGACATCGAGAAGATTTGGGTTGGTATCACCCACACCTAAAGACCTCCGGTCTTAAGGATGACAGAATTAAATATTGGCTAAGTGTTGGAGCAAAACCAACCAGCACAATTCACAACCTTTTGATAAACAAGGGGTTGATTGATGGAAAGAAAATTGCAGTTCACTCTCAATCAAAGAAAGAGCCGGTGGTTGAGGCGCCAGCAGAAACTGTAGAAACCCCAGCAGCCGAGGCTACAAAAGGGGAGGCTCCAGTAGAATCCGCTCCAGAAGTAGTAGAAGCCACACCGCAAGTAAAAGAGGGGGCTCCAGTAGAATCCGCTCCAGAAGTGAAAGAGGAAGTTCCAGCAGAGGGTGCTGAGCCAGAGGTAAAAACAGAAGAGCCAGCTTCGAACGAAGTCGCAGAAGGGAAGCCGGCAGAAGAGCCAAAAGAATAATTAAAGACTAAAAGGTCGATCCGAATATCCGCATTTAACGAATGAATATGGAAGAGAAAGATCAAGTATTTCTAGAATACCTCGTTAAGAACATTGTTGATCACCCAGAAAGTGTTCAGGTTGAGCGCAAAGTTGACGAGATGGGAGTGCTTCTCACTCTTAAAGTTCACCCAGAAGACATGGGTCAAGTAGTTGGCCGACAAGGAGCAACTGCTCGATCAATCCGAACCTTGCTCAGAATAGTTGGTATCAAGAGCAATGCTCGTGTGAACCTAAAGATTGAAGAACCAGAAGGATCTACTCGAGGTCCACGAGCTGCTGCTCCTGAAGCACCAGCCGTCGCACCAGCCGAGGAACCCGATCCAATTGCTGACGAAATCAAGCTCTAAAAATAAAAAAGACCCTACGGGGTCTTTTTTATTTTTAGAGCAGAATCATGAATTTTGAATCATGAATTATGGGTGCAGACCTAGAGAAAATAAATGCTCCATACGGGTATGGAGCATTTATTTTTAGTATTGACAAGTCTTGGCTTTTAAGTTATCGTCATATAGTCCAATTTCGGACTGGAGAGATGAATCACCTTGTGGGCGTTTCAGGGATTACCAGCTCAAATACCTCCACCCTGACAAAAGACTCCCACGCATGCCTTCTAGAACTGAAAAGGACTAGGAGGTACGGTTATGAACCGCGAGCTGGAACTTGCCGCAACTAAGCTGCTCAGGAAGCACGGCTTCACCTGGGCGGGACGTACTCGCAAGGCGGCGAAAGCTGCCAAGCAGGACGCTTTGCAAAAAGCCATCCGTTGTCCTTTTGGCGGCTACTCCCGCAGAAAGCGGGGTCGCTGCTAAGTGGACTTACAGCAGTCAGTTCCGGAGGGGACTGGCGGCTTGTCATTTATTAATGCATTTTTTTTTGTTAGAGTTGCGATATATGAAATTTGATGTACTTACAATTTTCCCACAGATTTTTTCCGCGAAAGACGGTTATTTAAATCAGTCGATAATTAAGCGGGCGCAAGAGAAAAAATTGGTGCAGGTAAAGGCGCACGATATTAGAAAGTTTTCAAAGGATAGGCACAAGAAGGTAGATGATCGACCTTTTGGTGGGGGAGCGGGAATGGTACTACTTTTTGAACCAATAGCACGTGCGGTTCAAAAAGTAAGAATCAGGAATCAGGAATCAAGAATCAAGAATGGGGCAAAGGCGAAAAAAACAAGAACTATTTTATTTTCAACAAGGGGGAAGAAATTTACTAATAAAGAAGCGAAGAGGTTGGCGAAATACGATCAGTTAGTTTTGATTTGTGGAAGATATGAGGGAGTGGATGAGCGAGTGGTAAAGACTGTGGCAGACGAGGAGATTTCAATTGGCGACTATGTTTTAACTGGCGGAGAATTGGCAGCGATGGTAGTGATCGATTCGGTCAGCCG
>Ga0210057_1003878_pt1 | contig 20276 bp, 20 predicted proteins | sample CryGeyCG2114_010_2_FD_183968 | JGI IMG/M metagenome (GOLD analysis project Ga0210057, IMG submission 183968) | Groundwater microbial communities from aquifer - Crystal Geyser CG10_big_fil_rev_8/21/14_0.10 (SPAdes) (version 2) | ecosystem: Environmental > Aquatic > Deep subsurface > Groundwater ...
AGTTGTTTTTGTTTCATATAGTTATCTAAATTAATGGTTTTTAATTTAGATCTATTATTACACAAAATTACTTAACTATGACATTTCTATTTTGCTAGCCCTATGACATTATCATATGGGCGGGACATGGTTGATTTTTTAGCCAGATTTGCTATTATATAAGAGATAAGGATTAAGAATTAAGGATTATGGAGAACAACTTGGGAAAATTGTACATAGTAGCTACCCCTATTGGAAATTTGGGTGATATTACTTTGCGCGCTTTGGAAACATTGAAAAATGTTGATTTTGTATTGTGTGAAGATACGAGAGTTACTCAAAAGATTTTGAATCATTATGAAATAAGTACCAAGACTATTAGTTATCACCAGCATAGTGATGAAAAGAAAGTTTCTGAAATAAAAAGTTTATTAGAAGAAGGAAAAAAACTAGCTCTTGTTTCTGACGCTGGAACTCCTGGCATCTCTGATCCAGGCAATAAATTAATTTTTGAAATATTAGAAAATAATTCTGAAATAGAAATTATTCCAATTCCTGGAGTCTCTGCTGTAGTCACAGCTCTTTCAATTTCTGGCTTTCCAACTGATAAATTTGTTTTTCTTGGTTTTCCTCCCCAAAAAAAAGGCAGACAAATTTATTTCAAAAATTTACAAAATATTGAACATACCACAGCTTTCTATGAATCAAATCATAGAATTCTGAAAGCTGTCTCAAGTATACAAGAGTTTTTGACTCCGGAAACTAAGATTTGTATTTGTCGTGAACTGACGAAAAAATTTGAAACTATTTATCGTGGGACTGTTGGTGGACTTGGTGATATGCAGGTCAAGGATAAAGGAGAGTTTGTTGTTGTTATAAATAAACGCGGATAAATGCGGATTTTTATGCGGAATAACACAGAGATATTATGAAGATCTTATTTATGAGCAAGAAACTTAAAAATTAAAAGACGTATTTACGATATAGCAAGAGAAAATCAGCGTAAATCTACGTTATAATCACTTTAATCAGCGTTTTATATGAAAAATAAATATTACATTTCCACAGCCATTCCTTATATCAATGGTAAACCTCACATTGGTCATGCTTTAGAGTACACTCAGACTGATGTTGTGGCACGCTATCAAAGGTTAATTGGCAAAGACGTCTTCTTTTTGTCTGGTACTGATGAAAATTCTTTGAAAAATGTGCATGCAGCCGAGAAAGCTGGCAAAGGCGTCCAAGAATTTGTGGATGAGTATTACAAAGAGTTTTATAATTTCAAAGATATTTTGAATATTTCTTTTGATGATTTTATTCGTACTAGTGAAGCAAGACATTTTGTTGGTGCCAAAAAACTCTGGCAAAATTTCAAAGCAGAAGATTTGGAAAAAAGAAAATATAAAGGTTTGTATTGTGTAGGTTGTGAAGCATTTTACAAAGAAGAAGAATTGGAGGATGGCAAATGTCCAGAGCATAAGACTGAGCCAGAAGTAGTGGAAGAAGAAAACTGGTTTTTCAAATTATCAAATTATCAAGAAAAATTAAAAGAATTATTGGAAAAAGATATTATTAAAGTTGTCCCAGACTTTCGTAAGAATGAGTGGTTAGCTTTTATTGATAGAGGATTGGAAGATTTTAGTATTTCTCGTAGTGCGGAGCGTGCTCACAATTGGGGAGTACCAGTGCCTAGCGACGAAAGTCAAATTATGTATGTGTGGGTAGATGCTTTGTCCAATTATATTACAGCTCTAAACTATGGCGAAGAAAATTCAGAACTTTTTCAAAAATATTGGAATCAGACAGGACAAAATAATAGAGAAGTAGTTCACGTGATTGGTAAAGGTATAGGAAAATTTCATGTGTTATACTGGCCAGCTATGCTTTTGTCAGCTGGATTAGAATTACCAACAGCAGAATTTATTCATGGTTATTTGACTATTGAAGGTGAAAAAATGAGTAAATCTCTTGGCAACGTGATTGATCCAAAAGATGTGGTAGAAAAATATGGTACGGACGCTGTGCGTTACTATTTGTTGGGAGCGGTATCAGCCACCAAAGATGGAGATTTTTCAGTAGCTCGTTTTGAAGATTTCTATACTGCACATCTAGTAAATGGCATTGGCAATCTCACTTCTCGCATTTTGACAATGATAGAGAAATATAATGAAAATAAAATTCCAGTAGTTACCAAAGATATTTTTGAGATAAATAAATTTTGGGAACATTATGAAATTTCTTTTATTAATTATGATTTTGAAGAAGTTGTCAAAACTATCAATTCATTAGTTTCCAAAATAGATGTAACTATTTCTGAACAAAAACCTTGGGAAAAAGTAAAAGCTGGTGAAAATATTTCTGTTTTGCTTTATCAATTAGTTGAAGGACTTAGACATCTAGCTTTGTCTCTGGTACCTATTATTCCTGAAACAGCTGAAAAAATATTGAAACAACTAAATTGGGAAGTTTCAAATAATTTTGAAGAAGAAAAAAAATGGGGAATATTATCAGAAGGAAAAGAAATAAAGAAAACTGAAATATTGTTTGCAAGGCTGGAAAAACAAAAAAATTGACTTATTTAGTAATATTGACTAATCTACTGTCTTACGGGTGGCGCGAGTTTGACACATGACCTTTTTTGGGGAAGAAAGGTCGTCATACCTCCACCACCTTTACCTTCATTATAATATAAAGAGAAGATTGTTCATTTAGGGCAATTTTTTTTGTTAGCAAACTATTGACAGGATTACTAGAGTAGTATATGTTTTTTATGAGGAGACGGTGGAGAGCTCACGGGCATAGTTTTCCGGCTTGCCGAAAAAATGTAATGCTGGCTCCCTGTTGTGAGCGGTGTTGGTGTACCTCCTTTGCACCAGTACCTACAACGGGTGAGCAAACGTGAGTCCCACCGTCTCCTCCTAACTCACAAAAATCAAAATCCCTAAAAAGGGATTTTTTACTTTTTAGCTTTTTTGTAGTACAATAAAGTCATAATTTTTAAGTTCTTCTATGAATTTTACAGACATTATTTTCATAATAATTATAGGTGGTTTTGGAATTTATGGTTTTTGGACAGGATTTGTACGAGCTTTTGGCTCTCTTATTGGTACATTTTTGGGTGTTTATCTCGCTGGTAGATATTATCAAGATTTGGCCAATTGGCTCTCATCTTTTACTGGTTGGCAACTAAATACCAGTAAAGTACTTATGTTTATTATTGCTTTTTTTGTTATTTCAAGCGCTCTAGGTGTTTTGTTTTGGTTTGTAGATAGAATTTTCAAAATTGTTTCAATTATTCCTTTTGTAAAAACTTTCAATCGTCTTTTTGGTCTAGGTCTTGGTTTGATTGAAGGAATACTTAGTGTTGGTTTGTTTGTCTATTTTGTGGAAAGAATTCCTTTGTCAGAAAAGATAATGACAGGCTTGGTGCATTCTATGTTAGCTCCAATTTTGAGTGATATTGCTTCTATCTTTATTCCACTTTTACCTCAAGCTTTACAACTCTTACATTCTACAGTTGATTACGCTGAGAATTTAGTACGTTAGCTACAAACTAATAATTAGTAATTAATAACTAATAAAAATTACCTTATTTTTGATAAAATTTTAATTTTGTAATTTGTAAGTATATTGATATAGGTATTATTAATTGCTAGTTACTAATTGTTAATTTCTATTTATGATTTTAGATTCACACTGTCATCTCCAATTTCGCGGTTCAGATGAAGAGCGAGAAGAAATTCTCTCAATTTGCAAAGAAAGAGAGATTGCTTTGAATTTGGTAGGTACACAAAAGGACACTAGTAAACGTGCGGTGGAAGTTGCTGAAAGTAGAGAAAATATATTTGCGACGATTGGGATTCATCCTATACATTTATTTCCGACTCACGTGGACGAAGAGGAGTCTTCTTTTATGTCACGTGAGGAAAATTTTGATGGGGAGTATTTTGCAGATCTAGCTAAGTCAAAAAAAGTGATAGCAATAGGGGAGTGTGGATTAGATTTGTATCACGTACCAAAAGACAAACCTGTTGAGGAAGTTTTGAAAAAACAAAAAGAAGTTTTTTTACAGCAATACAATTTTGCGCAAAAACATAATTTGCCACTTGTTATTCACGTGCGTGATGCCCACAAAGAGCTTATTAAAGTATTGGAAGCTTTACCAAAGCCTATTTCTGGAGTAGTACATTGTTTTAGTGGTGATTGGTGGGCTGCGGAAAAATATTTATCTTTTGGATTGAATTTGGGTTTCACAGGTATTATCACCTTTCCCATCAAAAAAACTCAACCACAAATTCAAGAAGATCTTTGGGAAGTTGTAAGGAATGTTCCTTTGGATAGATTTTTAGTTGAAACAGACTCTCCTTATTTAGCCCCACAAAAATATCGTGGCACGAAATGCAAAGCTTGGATGATTGAAGAGGTTATAGCAAAGATTGCCGAAATGAGAAATTTGAGTATAGAAGAAGTAATGAAATTATCTTGGAAAAATAGTTTGAAAGTTTTTGATAGGATGAGAGTTAATTGATAACTAATAATGAATAACTAATAAAAAACCAGTCTCTTTCAGGACTGGTTTTAAAGTTGAGTTGGTGAGGAGAACTTGTACGCGTACAAGTCCTCCTCGGGGTTTGTGAGGACAAGGTTCTAGAATTGTCCATACACAGTGATAGCGTCGAGCTGGCTTTGAGCTACCTCACGGAAATAACGGTCAGACCGTTTACCTTCAGGTGTGTTCGAATTCACGCCACAATCTTGCATAATGATTAAGTTTTGTCAAGGGTACTGTGATTGACAGAGGATTCACCTGTGGTAAAATTTTCGCGTGTTAATTTTGTGATATATTTTGTCTAGGCAAATTATACACAACAAATTTTGTTCTATAATTGACTATTTAGAGTAAAGACTGTATAATAGCACCGTTTTTCATTATATTATTCTTTCAAAAAATATGTCTCTTTTGCCAACAGATTCTAATGATAGAAAATATATAATGTTGGGTTTGCGTATAGTGGGTGATTTTGGAGCTATAATTGCCGTACCTATTGTCGTCTTTGTGCTTTTTGGTCAGTGGCTTGAGGGTAAATATGGTCATGCTCCTTGGTTTACCATATCAGCTTTTGTTTTGGCGGCCTTTTTGTCAGGCAAAATGATTCACAAAAAAGCGAAACTATATGGAGAAGAGTATAAAAGGTTAGATAAAAACGTTATTATTGACAAAAAAGAAAAAGACGATAGAGAAAGTTGAATTATTAGCTAGTCAGCAGACACAGCAGATTCAGCTAATAAGCTAATAATCACTATTTTATTTCAATTATTTCTGATGAGATTATTGCATAGTTGAAATCAATGAAATTTTATGTCTGAGATTCACATTCCTACATTTGCGCCAGAAACAATTTTTCATATTGGCAATCTTGCTGTTACCAATACTGCTATAAATGCTTGGCTTGCAATCGTCATCTTTTTGGTATTGGGAATTCTTATCAAGAAAAGTGTCAAGAATAAACCTAATAAGTTGCAAAATGCTGCTGAATTTTTCTTAGAAATAATGCTTGGCTACTTTGATCAAGTGACAGGAGATAGAAAAAAGACTATCAGATTTTTGCCCATAGTTGGTTCTATTTTCTTTTTTATTTTGTTGTCAAATTGGTTAGGTCTTTTGCCAGGTACAGGAAGTATCCATGTTGGTGAAAATATGTTGCTTCGTCCAGCCAATACTGATCTAAATCTTACTTTGGCCATAGCTCTGGTATCTGTAATTAGTTCCCATGTTTATGCTTTTATTACTATTGGTGTTTTTACACATTTGGGAAAGTTTATACAAATTAAAAATGTAATAAAAAGTTTCAAAAAAGGTCCGATGGCAGTATTTACTGCTATCATTGAATTTTTTGTTGGCTTGCTAGAAATAATTTCTGAAATCGCCAAAATAATTTCTTTGTCTCTTCGTCTTTTTGGTAATATTTTTGCTGGTGAAGTTTTGATTTCAGTTATCTCTGCTTTGGTGGTAGCTATTGTGCCTACACCATTTATGTTGTTGGAAGTTTTGGTTGGTGTTATCCAAGCAGGGGTATTTGCCATGTTGACTTTGGTTTACTTGCATATAGCTACTTCAGCTCCGCACGGTGAGGAAAGTCACTAATTATTTTTACTAAATAGTGGTTAAATTTTGACTGCTATTTAGTCTAAACAATTAGACAGTTTAATTAAAAAGATACTTAGTAACGACTTTAACCACCCCCCCCAGTCGTCAAAAAAGTATCTATAAAGATAAACTTATGCCTTTAGATCACGCGTCTATGGTGGTATTATCCAAAGCCATAGTAATGGGTATTGGTACTATTGGTCCAGCTCTTGGTATTGGTCGTTTGGTTGCTGGAGCTATGGGAGCTATTGGACGTAATCCAGAAGCTTCTGGAAAAATATTTGTGCCTATGTTATTGGGTGCAGCTTTTGCCGAAGCTATTGCTATTTATGCTCTAGTGGTTGCTTTCACTCTAAAATAAATCATTGAAGACCAAGTTTGCCAATATAATGGTAAACTTGGTTCCATTGGTTTATTTGTTTATAAGAGGATAACGCGAATGTTAGACGAATATACACTAAATAAACTCTTAATTTTATTACTTAATTGTTATTTCTTAATATATGAATGAAGAAGCTTTAAATACAAATACTGAAAGTACTGCAAATGAACAAAGTTTGCCAGCATCTTTGGGACTCAACGCTCAACTTTTTGTATTTCAACTTATCAATTTTGCTATTGTAGCTGTTATTCTCTGGTTTCTTATTTTGAAACCATTGACCAAAAAGCTGGAAGAACGCAAAAAAATGATTGACGAAAGTATTGATAATGCCAAAGAAATTGAAACCAATTTAGCTCTTAGTGAAAAAGAATATCAAGACAAATTGAAAGAAGCCAAAGCTGAAGCTAGCAAAGTAATTGAAAAAGCTCACACTGAGGCCAAACAACTTGGCGAAGATATGAAAGTAAAGGCTAAGACTGAAGTAGAAGGTATCATAGATCAAGCCAAAAAAACTATTAAAAATGAAAAAGTACAAATGATGGAAGAAATTAGACAAGAATCAGCTACACTTATTGTGACTGCTCTTGAAAAAATATTGAATGAAAAAATGGACGGAAAAATTGACAAAAAAATAATTGAAGATAGTTTGAACAGTTTAAAAAAATAATTATGAAAAAAATTTCTAATAAACAATTTGCTGAGGCTCTTTATGAATTGACTGCTGATTTGAATGTTAGTGATTTGGATGTTGTTTTGAAAAATTTTGTGAATCTCTTGGCTAAGAAACATAAAATAAAACAAACCAAAAATATTATTGCTGAATTTGAAATTATACTAAAGAAAAAACAAGGGATAGTGGAATTAGAAATTACTTCTGCTCGTGAATTGGACAAAGGCGTTGTAGAAAAAATAAAACAAGCTTTTGCAAAAGAAGTAGAGTTAATTGAAAAAGTTGATAAAAGTTTGATTGGTGGTATAAGAGTAAAAATTGCAGATAAAATTTTGGATGCTAGTGTGAAGACGCAGTTATCAAATTTAAAAAAAAGTTTAACTGTTTAAAAAATTAATAATTAGTAACTATTAACTAGTAATTTTTATAAAAAACAGAGATAGGTTTGAAAGATAATTATTATTTCTATGTATCTCAATTGTATTTCTATTTTATTAAAAAAAATTTAAATTAAAAACAGAGCTGGCAGGGTCTACAGATCTCTCGCTCCGCTCAAGATTATCAAAAAAATATGTCTACAAATCAAGTAATAGAAGAACTAAAAAAACATATTTCTGCTTTTGAAAAAACTGTGGAAGTAGAAGAAGTGGGTACTGTTATTGAAGTGGGGGACGGTATCGCTCGTATGAATGGTCTGACAAGTTGTCAATCTCAAGAGATGCTTGAATTCCCAGGTGGTATCATGGGTGTAGCTTTGAATTTGGAAGAAGAAACTGTTGGTGCCATGATTTTGGGTGAATATGAAAAAATCAAAGAAGGTGATATTGTCAAAAGAACAGGTAGAATTTTGTCGGTACCAGTTGGTGAAAAAGTAATCGGTCGTGTGGTGAATGCTCTTGGACAAGCTATTGATGGAAAAGGTGATATTGTAACTAAAGAATTTTATCCTATAGAAAAGACTGCTCCTGGTGTGATGAGTCGTCAACCTGTAGCTGTGCCAGTACAGACCGGTATCAAAGCTATTGATGCTATGATTCCAATTGGACGTGGACAACGTGAACTTATTATTGGTGATCGTCAGACTGGTAAGACCGCCATTGCGATTGACGCTATCATCAACCAAAAAGGTCAAAACATGAAATGTATTTATGTAGCTATCGGCCAAAAAGAATCAAAAGTAGCTCGTATCGTAGCCAAGCTCGAAGAAAATGGTGCTATGGAATATACTACTGTTGTAGTTGCTGGCGCATCTGATCCTGCTGCAATGTCTTTCATTGCCCCTTATGCTGGTGTCACTATGGCTGAATACTTCGCTGACAAAGGTGAAGATGTACTTATCGTTTATGATGATCTTACCAAACAAGCTTGGGCTTATCGTGAAATTTCTTTGCTTCTAAGACGCCCACCAGGACGTGAAGCTTATCCTGGAGACGTATTTTATCTTCATTCTCGTCTGCTAGAACGTGCTTGTAATTTGAACAAAGAACATGGTGGTGGATCAATTACCGCTCTTCCTATTATTGAAACTCAAGCTTCTGACGTGACGGCTTACATTCCTACCAACGTAATTTCTATTACTGATGGTCAGATTTTTTTGGAAACAGATTTGTTTTTCAAGGGTATTCGTCCAGCTGTCAACGTGGGTATTTCAGTTTCTCGTGTTGGTGGTGCTGCTCAAACAAAACCAATGAAAAAAGTTTCTGGTAAAATTAAGCTTGCTCTTGCTCAATATCGTGAGCTTGAAGCTTTTGCTCAATTTGCAAGTGACCTTGATGTTGAGACTAAGAAGCAATTGGATAGAGGTGCCAGAGTAGTAGAACTTATGAAACAATCTCAATACAGTCCAATGGCTGTGGCTGATCAAGTTGCTTCTATTTATGCTGTTGACAATGGTTACTTTGATGATGTTGCTGTCACAGATATTTTGAAAACAGAAAAAAAATTATTGGATTTTTTAAGAGGTAGTCATTCTACACTTCTAGAAAAAATTTCTAAAGGTGATTGGGAAGATAGTACTATCAACGATTTACGTGGAGCCTGTGAGGACTTCAATAAATAAACAAATTCTAAATAATATACAAATCACAATTTTGTAATCCGTAAATCTGGATTATCCGGATATCCGAATTATTTAAACTAATAAATCATAAATATGGCAGTGTCCGCTAAAGCAATCAAAACTAGAATAAAATCAGTTTCCAATACCAAGAAAATTACCAAGGCGATGGAAATGGTTTCTGCTGCCAAAATGCGCAAAGCTGTGCAGGCTGCTTTGGATACTAGAGAATATGCTACTACAGCTTGGGATCTATTAATAAATTTGTCCAAAACTCAAAAAGAAGACATACCACTTTTGGAAATCAGACAAGTAAAAAGAATTCTTGTAATACTTATTACTTCCAATCGTGGTCTTTGTGGAAGTTTCAATTCCAATATTATCAAAAAAACTGCAACCCAACTAAAAGATCCAAGAAATATTAGTTTTCAACGTGCTCGTAATAAACATACCCAACCAAGTGATCATGTAGAAGTGGATGTAATTGGTATTGGTCGCAAAGGTGCTGATTTTTGTAAAAAACACGGGTTTAATCTGATTGCTTCTTTCAACAGTATTTCTGACAAACCAGTTTTGGAAGATGTGATGGTCGCTTCTCAGATGATAATTGGTGATTATATTACCAAGAAATATGATAAGGTTGTAGTATCTTATACTGATTATCGTTCGGCTGTAGTTCAAGAAGCTAAAATTCGTCAAGTATTACCAATCTCAGAATTTGATTTGGAAAAGATGATTACCGAGCTTGGCCGTGATGAAGATTTGCAAGACAGAACTCTTAGTAAAGAAACACAAGAACAATTAAATGAATATTTATTTGAACCAGGAAAAAAAGAAGTTTTAGAAACAATTTTGCCTAGATTGGTAGAAATGCAAATTTATCAATCTTTGTTAGAAAGTTCAGCTAGTGAACATAGTGCCCGTATGATAGCGATGAAAAACGCAGGGGACTCTGCGAGTGATATGATAAAAGAATTGAATCTTACTTACAACAAGACTAGACAAGCAGCGATTACGCAAGAAATTGCCGAGATTGCTGGGGGTGCTGCGGCATTAAGTTGATTGGTTTAGTGGTTAATTAGTTTATTAGTTATTATATGGAGGGAAATAATAAGTATAAAGACTTTACAGAATTGGATGCTTGGAAATTAGCACATGGGTTAAGAACAAAAGTAAATATATTATGTAAGTTTTTGCCAGATTATAAAAAATATAACGTAATTGACCAAATAAGAAGATCATCTTCATCAGTGGCTGCTAATATAACAGAAGGACATGGAAGATTTCACTTTCAAGAAAATATACAGTTTTGTAGACAAGCTAGAGGTTCACTATCTGAAACAAAAGATCATTTAATATTTATAAAAGATTTAAATTATATAAAAAAAGTAAGTAGCGTAGAACATTTGATTGAACTTTGTGAAAAAACAAATAAAAAATTGAATGGATACATTGCTTATTTGAAAAAATGTAAACAAAATGAAAACTAATAAACCATTAAACAAATAAACTTATTTTTATGAAAAATACTGGAAAAATATCTCAAATTATCGGTGTTGTGGCAGACGTCAAATTTGATTCGGGAGAGCTTCCTGCAATTTATAATGCACTTGAAACCAAAATACCAAATGGTGAAACTTTGATTTTGGAAGTTCAACAACACTTAGGATCTGGTACTGTGCGTGCTATCGCTATGAGTAGTACAGACGGACTTGAACGTGGTGCTGAAGTGTCTGACACTGGTGCTCCAATTTCTGTCCCAGTTGGGCCTGAGACTCTTGGTCGTATGTACAATGTAGTAGGTGAAACAATTGATGGCAAAGGCGCAAGTAAAACCAAGAAAAAGTATTCTATCCATCGTAAAGCTCCAAGTTTCAAAGAACAATCCACAAAATCTGAAGTATTAGAAACGGGTATCAAAGTTATTGATTTGTTTTGTCCATTCTTGAAAGGTGGCAAAGTTGGTTTGTTTGGTGGTGCTGGTGTTGGTAAGACTGTTATTATTCAAGAACTTATTCGTAACATTGCTCAAGAACACGGCGGTTATTCTATGTTTGCTGGTGTTGGTGAACGTACTCGTGAAGGAAATGATCTTTATCGTGAAATGGAAGAATCTGGAGTTCTAGATAAGACTGCCTTAGTCTTTGGTCAAATGAATGAACCACCAGGGGCTCGTGCTCGCGTAGCTCTTACCGCACTAGCCATGGCTGAATATTTTCGTGATGAAGAAGGAAAAGATTTGCTTTTGTTTATTGATAATATTTTCCGTTTTACTCAAGCCGGTTCAGAAGTTTCTGCCTTGCTTGGACGTATGCCTTCTGCTGTAGGTTATCAACCAACTTTGGCGACAGAAATGGGTGCTTTACAAGAACGTATCACTTCTACAGATAAAGGTTCTATTACTTCTGTACAAGCTGTTTATGTGCCAGCAGACGATCTTACTGATCCAGCTCCGGCTACTACTTTTGCCCATCTTGACTCTACTGTTACTTTGAATCGTTCACTTGCTTCACTGGGTATTTATCCTGCAGTTGACCCACTTGATTCTGGTTCTACTATTCTTGATCCAAATATAGTTGGTGAAGAGCATTATCGTACAGCTCTTGAAGTTCAAAGAGTCTTACAACGTTATAAAGATTTGCAAGATATCATCGCTATTCTTGGTATGGAAGAATTGTCCGATGATGATAAATTGACAGTTACTCGTGCTCGTAAACTTCAAAAATTCTTGAGTCAGCCTTTCCATGTTGCAGAAGTATTTACTGGAAGTCCAGGAAAATATGTCAAACTTGCTGATACTGTACGTGGTTTTCGTGAAATTCTTGATGGTAAACATGATGACAAACCTGAACAAGCTTTTTATATGAAAGGATCTATAGATGAGGTCAAATAAATAAAACTATATCTCTAATTATCTCCATTTATCTCCTTATAATAAAATAGAGATAAAAAAAAGAGATATATTGAGATAAAATTGTATCTATGTCAACACAAACTTTAAAATTTATAATAATCACCCCAGAAAAAAAAGTATACGAGAATGAAATTCTTCAAGTAACTATTCCTACTACTTCTGGTGAAATCACAGTATTACCAGGGCACATTCCTTTGATTTCTGTTCTTCAGGCTGGGGAAATGAAAATAAAAGATAAAGACGGTGAACATCCTTATGCTGTGTCTGGGGGTTTCTTGGAGGTAAGATCTAATAGTGAATTAGTTATTTTGGCTGACCGCGCAGAAAGAGCTGATAGTATTGATATTGAACGGGCGCAAGAAGCTCGTCAGAGAGCAGAAGAAGAAATGACCAAAGCTAAAGCAGGTGAAGATGTAGACTATGCTAGGTTGCAAGCTCTTATTGATAAAGAAATGAACAGAATAAGAGTAGGTAATAAATACAGAAAATAAAAGATAAAGACCACTTTTCACAAGGTGGTTTTACAATATTGACAGATTGTGAGTTTAGTGAGAGAATATGCTTCATATTTATAATTCAATTAATTTTTTAGATTAAAATAACAAGATTCATTCAAAATTTTTATGTTAAAATTTTTTGCAAAAATATTTAAAACACCAAAAAATATAATTTCTTTTTCCAAAAACGATCTTAATCAGATGGATTTTTTTGAAATTGGAGAAAAAATACAAGATAAAGTCAAAAAACTGTTTAGAGGTTCTCTAGCTATTAGACAAATTGATGCTGGATCTGATAATGCTTGTGAGCAAGAGCTGATAGCTTTGTCTAATAGCTTTTATGATGTTGAACGTTTTGGTATTCATTTTGTAGCTTCGCCAAGACATGCTGATATGTTGCTTGTAACTGGTCCTGTGACACGCAATATGGCCAAAGCTGTCAAAGATGCCTATGATGGCACACCAAACCCTAAGATTGTAGTAGCAATAGGTGATGATGCGATTGATGGTGGAATATTCAAAAATTCTTATGCAGTTTTAAATGGTGTTGATTCTGTTGTGCCTGTAGATTATCAAATTCTGGGAGATCCTCCTACGCCAACTATTATACTTTATTCATTACTCAAGATTCTTGAAACAGTAGAAGATAAAACTTTACAGAAAAAATAATATGTTAGAAATTATCGCATCACCTATTAGTTTTTTTATTTTACTTTCATTATTTTTTGTTGGGGCGATAGGCTCTTTATTTTTTTATAAAAATAATAACCAAGCCAATGCTTGGAGTAGTTTTTTCGTTATTAGTGGCTCATTAGTTGGATTAGTTTTTTCAATAGTAAACATTTTGACGAAAAATAGCCTTTTATTTGGTTTAAAAACATCATTTTTTTCATTCTTTACTATATCCTTTCATATTGATTTATTGTCTAGTTTTTTTGTTTTTGTTATTTCTTTGTTAGCTTTATTTTGTTCTATTTATGGAATAGGCTATGTTAGACACTACTATAAAAAATATAATATTGGTGTTTTGGGATTTTTTTATAACTTATTTATTGGTAGTTTAATTTTAGTTGTTACTTCTTCAAATGGAATCCTCTTTCTTATTTTTTGGGAAATAATGTCAATTAGTTCTTATTTTTTGGTTGTTTATGATAACCATGATGATGACAATGTAAAAGCTGGTTTGTTGTATTTAGTAATGACTTATATTGGTACATCTTTTATTATTTTGGCTTTTTTACTTTTATATAAATATATTGGTTCTTTTGATTTTTTAGTAATAAAAGATAATATAGCACTTATTCCTGCATCTATAAAAAACATCGTTTTTGTTTCAGCATTTATTGGTTTTGGGTTGAAGGCTGGTATTATTCCTTTGCATATTTGGTTACCAGTGGCTCATCCAGCGGCTCCTTCTCATGTTTCAGCATTGATGTCTGGTATTATGATTAAGAGTGGTATTTATATGATGATAAGATTATTTTTGGATATTTTACAACCAGTACCATTTTGGTGGGGATTGATGGTGTTGGTGGTTGGTTCAATCTCAGCCTTACTAGGAGTTTTATATGCACTTACCGAACATGATATCAAAAGATTGTTGGCTTATCATAGTATTGAAAATATTGGTATTATTTTACTTGGTCTTGGAAGTGCTTTGACTTTTTATTCTCTTAATTTGCCAGCTCTAGCTCTACTTGGTTTGATTGCAGCCTTATTTCACACACTTAATCATGCTATTTTCAAAGCTTTGCTTTTTTTGAGTGCAGGATCAGTCATCAACGAAGTGCATACTCGTAACATGGAAGAATATGGCGGTCTAATAAAATACATGCCACAAACAGCTTTGTTTTTTCTTATTGGTTCTGTCGCTATTTCTGCTTTGCCACCGTTTAATGGTTTTTTTAGTGAATGGTTGACATACCAAGCTTTATTTCAAGGAATAGCTCAGATGAGTTTTGTAACTCAGTGGATATTTATTTTGGCAACAGGTTCTTTGGTATTTACTGGTGGGCTAGCATTAGCTTGTTTTGTCAAAGCTTTTGGTGTCACTTTTTTGGCTCGTCCACGTAGTAAGAAGGTAACATGTGCTAAAGAATCTGCTTTGTCAATGCGTCTTGGTATGGGGGGGCTAGCATTATTAACACTTTTGTTTGGAGTTTTTTCTGGATATATAATTAGTATTATCAATACAGTAAGCCAAAGTTTGGGTATTTTCAAAAATTCATCTTCTGCTATAAATATTTCCTCTAGTCAAAGTATGAGTGTTTCTAATGGATTTTCTTCAATTTCTGGTCCTTTAATTTTTGTCTTGTTTGTTGTTACTATTTTTTTGGTAGTCTTCATTTTCAAAAAAATAATTAATAGAAAACAAAAAGAATGCACTACTAATACTTGGGATTGCGGTACAAATTTTACTCCACGTGCTGAAATAACTGCAACTGGATTTTCACGATCAATAATTTTGATTTTTAAAGGTTTACTCAAACCAACTATTCAACATAATATTGAGTATTATGATGATCAAAATAGGTATTTACCAAAATCAAGAACAGTAACTTTAAATATTGGTAATGTGTATCATACTTATCTTTATCAACCTTTACACATAGTAATTAACAAATTATCAGTAAAAGCTAAAACTATACAAAACGGTAATATTGATCTTTATATTTCTTATATTCTTGTTGCACTTATGCTGGCTTTATTAGTAATATTATAGTTTTATGTCAATATTTATTTTGGTAATACAATTAATTTTTATACCAGCTTTTTCACCATTGTGTGTTGGTATCATCAGAAAAATAAAAGCTAAGCTACAAAATCGTCAGGGTGCAAATATTTTTCAACCTTATAGAGATATTTGGAAACTACTCCACAAAGATGAAGTGCTAAGTCGTGATGCTTCGTGGATTTTTAGATTTACGCCTTATATTGTTTTTGCTGTGACACTAGTTGTCGGTATGAGTATTCCTCTTTTTGTTCCCCATGTTTTTGGTTTTATGACTAGTGATATTTTATTTATTGTTTATACTTTAGCTATTGGGACTTTTTTTATGGCTTTGGCTGGCATGGATACTGGTAGTGCTTTTGGTGGATTTGGTTCAAGCCGTGAAATGACTATTTCAGCTTTAGCTGAAGGTGGTTTTATTTTTTCATTATTGACTATGGCTTTGATAGTCGGCTCTAGTAATTTATTTGATATAACGAGCTTCACCAGATCAATAAATAGTCAATATTTTTTACCAATGATACTCGCATTTTGTGGTTTTTTTATTGTTTTACTGGCTGAAACTACTAGATTTCCTTTTGATAATCCTGCTACTCATTTAGAATTGACTATGATTCATGAGGCTATGATTTTGGAATATTCTGGTAAACGTCTGGCGCTTATGGAATGGGCAGCTAGCAATAAACTACTTATTTTCATTGCACTTGGTGCAAATTTATCTTTTCCATTTGGATTTCCTATGAATGTTGGTTTTGTGGCAATAGCTCTTGGTATCTTTTATTTTCTGATGAAAATGTTTTTATTTTGTGTGATTATTGCTGTATTAGAATCGAGTATTGCTAAATTCAGATTTTTTAGATTACCAGATTTATTGTTAATTTCTTTTATTTTTAATGTCGTGGCAATCGGACTTATTTATTCAATTAAATAAAACATTTACCTTTGTTTTTATAGTGATAATTTATGAATTTATTAACTTTACAATTTTTATCTGAGATAATATTATTGTCTGTGATTTTTTTACTTATCATGAAAAAAAATTTTTCAGCTGTATCCTTTTATAGCCTACAATCATTAGTAGTTGTGATTATCCTGCTTAATTCTTTTTTTGAAACCAAAGAACTCTTGATGTTGCTAGTTATATTCATAATGTTTATTGTTAAAGTTATTATTGCACCACTATTTTTTATTCGTTTAATAAAAAAATATGCTTTGTCTTTTTCTGCTAGTACCTACCTTAGTACACCAATCACCTTGATTATTATTACAATTTTAGTTTTTATAGCTCACTCACAAAGACTGCTTCCTTTGACCAGTATTGTAGCAAATCACCAAATTTTATTGTCTCTGGCTTTGTCGTCCATGTTTCTTTCTTTATTTTTGATAGTCAACCGCAAAGGCGCTTTATCACAAATTATTGGTATTTTGTCTTTTGAAAATAGTATTGTGGTGTTTGCTGTTTTCGCCAATTTAGAACAATCAGCTTCTTTGCAATTGGGAATTATTTTTGATATTTTTATTTGGATTATGATTGCTTCTATCTTTATTTCAATGTTGTATAAACATTTTGGAACACTAAATGTGTCTTCTATGAAAAAATTAAAAGATTAAAAATATGGAAATTTTTTTTATAATAACAACCTTATTTATTACTGCTATAATAAATCTTCTTAGCAAAAGAAAGGTAATTATTGAAGTTGTTTCAGTAATTTCTTCATTAGTCTCTTTGATATTGTCTGTTGTAGTGGCCTTAAAAGTAGCATCAACAGGAATTTATATACCAGGCTCTGGAAGATTTTTTTCAATTGATGCTTTGGGAGGTATTATCGTTTTGGTACTTGGTTTGGTTGGTTTTGCTACTACTATTTATTCTGTAGAATATTTACGTCAGGAAGTACACAAAAATGTCATTGGCTTTACACGTATGAAGCAATATTTTATTTTGTTGAATATATTTTTTTTAGCTATGTTTTTGGCAGCTACTTCAAGTAATCCTATTTTTGCCTGGATTTCTATTGAGGCTACGACATTGTCCACAGCCTTTTTGATAAGTTTTTATGACAAACCTTCGGCTATTGAAGGGGCTTGGAAGTACTTGATTATCAATTCTATAGGGCTACTTTTGGGATTTTTTGGAACTTTATTATTTTTTACTTCTATTGATTTGTCTAGTGCTGGTTTGGTAGATTGGCATTCGCTAGCTATCAATGCGACGCATCTTGATCCGTTACTTGCCAAAATTGCTTTTGTTTTTGTACTTATTGGTTATGGAACAAAAGTTGGTCTTGTGCCAATGCATACTTGGAAACCCGATGCTTATAGCAAAGCCCCGGCACCTATTGGAGCCTTGCTATCTAGTGCTTTGTTGCCAATTGCTTTTGTAATTATCTTGAGATACAAAGCTATTACAGATATGGTGGTTGGTCCTTTGTTTAGTCAAAGATTATTGATTACTTTTGGAATATTGTCTATTGCTGTAGCCGCTTTGATTATGTTCAATGCCAAAAATTACAAACGATTACTTGCTTATTCTAGTATTGAAAATGCTGGAGTAATGGCACTTGGTTTTGGTTTTGGCGGCTTGGGTTTTTTTGCAGCGACGCTCCATTTGATTTATCATTCTTGTGTAAAAGTTGTGCTTTTTTTGTCTTCAGGTAATTTGTTACTCAAGTATAATTCAGCTAAAATTTTCAATGTCAAAGGAACTTTAAAAGTTATACCGATTACTAGTGTACTTTTTATTACTGGTTTTTTGATTGTGACGGGTGTACCTCCATTTGGTATGTTTATGACCAAACTTTACATTTTGTCGGCTGGGATGAAAGACTATCCCTTTGTTAGTTTGATTGCTTTATTTTTTCTCTCGTTGGTTTTTGTAAGTTTTTTGAAGCATGTTACTGCTATGTTTTTTGGAGAGAAACCAGAGGGTATTAAGAAAGGTGATAATAATATTTGGTTGCTTATCCCACAAATTTCAATGGTAGTTATTATAATTATTTTGAGTTTTTATTTACCACCTTTTTTGAAGACTTTAATTAACGAAGTTGTTTTGCAATACTAATATGATAAAAGAAAAAATAAAATTATACCTTCCAAAAAATGTCAATGTGGAATATCACAATAATTTGGCTATTTTTGAAGTGTCTCCTGCACAAATAGAAAATATTGTTGAAGAATTACATAATCAAAAAAAACTTTCATTAAAATTAGTTACCGCTACTGACGAAAGAAAAGAAAATGGTGTGTTTAAAATTTGGTATTTATTTGGTGTGCCTGGTGATAATTTTTTTATTTGTCCTTTTATTGAGTTGAAAAATACTTTTGAATTTCCTTCACTGGCCAATCTTGTACCTGAAATACTGAACTACGAAAGAAAAATACAAACTTTTTTTGGTCTCAAGGCACAAGGCATTCTAGATAATAGAGCAATTATTTTGCATGAAAATTATCCAAGTGAGGCTTTTCCTCTACGTCAAGATTTTGATTGGAAAACAAAACTAAAAGAATCTAGTGGAAAATATGAGTTTCAAAAAGTAAAAGGTGAGGGGATTTATGAAATTCCAGTTGGACCAATTCATGCTGGTATTATTGAGCCTGGGCATTTTCGTTTTAGTATGGCCGGAGAAAGTATTGTACAACTTGAACCACGTTTGGGCTATGCCCACAAAGGTAGTGAAAAATTATTTGAAATTTTATCTCTAGAAAATAAAGTGCGTTTGTCAGAAAAAATTTCTGGCGATAGCTCCTTTAGTCACTCCTTAACTTTTTGTCAAACAATAGAAAAATTAGCTGAAATTAATGTGCCAAAACGCGCTTTATATTTGCGAACTATTTTTGCTGAATTAGAAAGATTGTCCAATCACCTTGGTGATATTGGTGCTATCATGATGGATACTGGTTTTAGTTTTGGAGGAGCTCATGGATCACGTCTGCGTGAGATAATTATGCAAATCAATGAAAAACTGACAGGAAGTAGATTTTTGCGTCAAGTCAACACTATTGGTGGAATAAAAAAAGACTTAAGTAATGACAATAAAGAATATTTAAAAAATAGATTAAATGAGATTAACAAAGATTTTGAAGAAGTAATAGCTGTTGCTGAAAATAGTGCTTCACTATTGAATCGTCTCAAGGGTACTGGTGTAATTTCTTCTGAAATTGCTAGTAACTATAGCGTGGTAGGTGTTGCTGGTAGAGCTGTAGGTATAGAACGTGATATACGTATTGATTTTCCATACGCTGCTTATGCAGAATTGTCTATGGGTTCAATACCTGTAGAACAAGACGGCGATGTCAATGCTAGATTTCAAATACGTATTAGAGAAATTCGTAAATCAATAGAAATAATACAAGAATCTTTACAAAAACTTCCAGAAGGTGCTATTTGCATGGTTGATAATTCTATACAATTAAAAAAGAACGCTTTGTCTGTCAGTATTGTAGAAGGTTGGCGTGGGGAAATAGTTTATTTTGTGGCTACAGATTCACAAGGTGAAATTAGTAGGGTATTACCTCGCGATCCATCATTTATCAATTGGCCAGTACTTGGTGAAGCTGCTTTGAATAACATTGTGCCAGATTTTCCTCTAATCAATAAGAGCTTCAATTTGTCTTATACAGGAAATGACCTATAAAGATAAAATGTTTAGCTAGTGTGTAGTACTTTTTATCTAAAATTTACAAAAACAACAGTTATAAACTGGTGTTTTTTGTTGTTTGAATATTTATCCACCGTTACCATTGAAATTAATACAAAAATAGCATATAATATGGTCTGGTTAAAATAAAAAATTAAGGCAAAAAGCAATTTTTAATTTATAAATAATAAATAATATATGACAGAACAAGAAAAATATCTTGTCAAAAATAACATGCAAAATGTAGTTACTTCTGTAAATG
>Ga0210057_1003879_pt1 | contig 20275 bp, 12 predicted proteins | sample CryGeyCG2114_010_2_FD_183968 | JGI IMG/M metagenome (GOLD analysis project Ga0210057, IMG submission 183968) | Groundwater microbial communities from aquifer - Crystal Geyser CG10_big_fil_rev_8/21/14_0.10 (SPAdes) (version 2) | ecosystem: Environmental > Aquatic > Deep subsurface > Groundwater ...
TTCCGGTTCTGGGGGAGCGGTCAACTGGACAAACCTGAAAGAGGAGATTAAAAAGAAAATAGGCCAATTTCTCTTTTCTAAAACCGAGAGAAGGCCCATCATATTACCTGTAGTGATTGAAGTCTAAAATAAATTAAAGTTCGGTGGTCGATGAAATTAAAAATTTCATCTCCACCTTCGCCCGTTAAAACGGGCTCGGTCTATGAGGATATTTTCTGGAATACAACCTACTGGAGCCATCCATATTGGAAACTATGCCGGCGCCTTGCGCCAGTGGACGGAGCTCCAAAGAGAGAATGAGTGTATTTTTTGCATTGTAGATTGGCACGCTCTTACAATTCCCTATGACCCAAAAGCTCTCCAGGATTCCATTATTGAAAAAGCTATTGTTTATCTGGCAGCCGGCGTTGACCCTGCCAAATCCATTATTTTTGTCCAGTCTCAAGTCAAAGAACACTCAGAACTCTGCTGGTTATTAAACACCGTTACCCCAATTGGAGATTTAGAAAGAATGACTCAGTACAAGGAAAAATCAAGGAAGTTTAAAAACTATCTTAACGCTGGCCTCTTGAACTACCCAATATTAATGGCAGCTGATATTCTTTTATACCAGACAGAAATGGTTCCAGTGGGAGAAGACCAAAAACAGCATGTAGAATTAGCTAGAACTCTAGCCAGAAAGTTCAACCAAACCTTTGGCCAAACTTTCAAAGTGCCGGAGGTTAAACTGCCAAAACAGGGAGCTAGAATTATGAGTTTGCAAGATCCTCTAAAGAAAATGTCAAAGAGCGACCCTCCTGAAACTTATATTAGCTTGTTTGACGAGCCAGAAGAGATAAAAAAGAAAATAATGAAAGCTACCACCGACACGGGTAAGATAATTAAGTATGACCCGAAAAAGAAAGCTGGCATTTCTAACCTTTTAATAATATATTCCCTCTTTTCTGGGAAAACAGTTGGGGAAACGGAAAGAAAGTTCAAAGGAAAGGGCTATGCTGATTTCAAAAAAGCTCTGGCAGAACTGTTAGTTAATTATTTACAACCTTTCCGCAGAAAAAGAAAAGAGCTCCTGGCGAGAGAAGTCTATGTCAAAGAAGTTTTGAGCCAAGGAGCTAAACGAGCCCAGGTTCTGGCTACCTCAACCATGCAGGACGTCAGAAAGAAGATGGGGCTGGTATAGCCCAGCCCTATTCACCAAGAAGGGCTTCAATGTTAACATTTATTTTTGAGGCCCAATCCACTTCTTTGTAGTTGTGGAGTAGCTCCTTAATATAATTTCTTAAAAAGCTGTAGCGATCCTCTGTTTTTGCCTCAAATTTGACTGTCAGATAGGGACCGTTCTGGGAATAGCGAACCACAAACATTGCATCAGGAAAATCAATCCTTACCCCATCTCCTGCCCGTTCATCATCTATAACTTCTGCCCCCGGGAAATTCTGCTTAAGAACCGGGCTTATTTTTTTGATCAGCTCTACTTTCTTATCGTCAGCACAGTATAATTTAATCTCTGGGCTGGATAAATATTTAGGCAAGGAGTCAAGGGCTTCAGAGAGAGATTGATTGCTTTTAGCCAAGTAGCTCAACAGTCTTAAGGTTGAATAAAGACCGTCATCATGCGGATAAAATTTGTCTAAGAAATAAAAGTGGCCTGATAATTCTCCAGCGAATGAAGCTTTTTCTTGTTGAGCTTTGGCTTTAATAAATGAATGGCCGGTTCGCCACATTACGGCTCTACCCTTTTTCTCTTTAATAATATCGTCAACCACTTTAGAACAAAGAGTATTAAAAACGATTTTAGCTCCGGGCTGTTCTTCTAAAACAGCTGCTGAAAAAAGAGCTACTAAAACATCATTCCAAACAATATTACCCTTCTCATCCACCACACCAATTCTGTCACCATCAGAATCATAAGAAAACCCGAGAGCAGCTTTTGTTTCTAATATTTTTTTAGATAATCTTTCAGCTGTTTTCCTTTCGGTCGGATCGGGTACACCAATTGGAAAAGAGCCATCCAGTTCGCAATGATTGCAAATGACCTGACAGCCAGCTTTTTCCAAAAGCTCAGGAGCAAAAGCTCCAGCGGTTGAATGAGCGGGATCAACCACTACCTTGAATTTTAAAGGAAGAGAAAATCTTTTAAGTAAATCTTTAAAATAAGGTTTTTTAACGTCTTTTTTTTCTACCCTGCCTTTTCCCTGTTTAAATTCTCCCTTCTCGGCAATCTCTCGTAATTCTTGAACCTCTTCACTCAGCATAGTTTGAGAGAGACCAGTAGCCAGTTTAAAACCATTGTACTCTACTGGATTATGAGAACCAGAAACTGAAACACAACCGCGGACATCAAAGTAATACTGAGCCCAATATATGGTACCAACTAGTGCTAATCCAATATCAATAACATCAACCCCAGTACTACAAATTCCCTTAATTATCGCCTGACTATAAGACTCACTACTCAAACGGCAATCACGACCAACAATTGTTTTTTTGATTCCTCGTTTTAACAAAAAGGTGCCATAGGCTTTACCTATACATTCAATAACCTGAGAATTCAAATCTTTGTCAACAAGACCTCGTATATCATAGCCACGAAATATATAAGGGTTGATTTTCATACTGATTTATTATATCATAACTTCATGAGTTTTTCAGTGGGCATTGTGGGCTTACCAAACGTTGGTAAATCAACCTTGTTCCAAGCCTTAACTCAAAAACCGGTAGATATTGCCGATTACCCCTTCACCACGATAGAACCAAATGTGGGCATAGTTCGGGTGCCAGATGAAAGATTAGAAAAGATAGCAGAAGTTATAAAACCGGAAAAAATAACCTCTACCATAATTGAATTCATAGATATTGCCGGACTTGTAAAGAATGCTCACAAAGGAGAGGGTCTGGGTAATCAGTTTCTAGCTCAAATCAGAAATTGTGATGCAATTTTGGAGGTAGTCAGAGCTTTTGGCCAAAACCCAAACCCAAAAGAAGACATTGAGACGATTAAGACCGAGTTTGAAATGAAAGATTTGGAAAGTCAGGAGAAAGAGAACCTTCTTTCAAAAAAACCTGTTATCTACGTCTTAAACACAGACGGCCAAACTCAATATCAACCCCCGGATGTTGAGCATTTGGTCTTAAACCTGAAAGAGGAATTAGATATCTCTGAGTTGTCAGAAGAAGAAAGAAAAGAACTAGGCCTTAAATCTAAACTTGACCAGTTGATTCTGGCAAGCTATAATATTCTTGACCTAATCACCTTTTACACAATAAAAGGAGGTAAGGAAACCAGGGCTTGGACATTAAAAAGAGGAGAAACCTGCCCCCAGGCTGGAGGAATTGTCCACTCTGACTTTCAAGAAAAGTTTATAAAAGCTGAGGTGATAAACTGGCAGAAGTTGGTGGAAGCTGGTTCCTGGTCAAAAGCCAGAGAAAAAGGCTGGCTCCAAACAGCCGGCAAAGAGTATATAATTCAAGAGGGTGATGTATTAGAGTTCAAAATATGAAGAACTACGAATTAACTTACTTAATATCTTCGAACTTGACAGAAGAAGAAGCAAGGGACCTTCAAGGAAGAGTAACAGCCCTTATTCAAGAAGAGGGAGGACTTTTGGATGAAAAAAGCACTCTTTTGAAAAGAAGGTTAGCTTACCCAATAGCAAAACAGGACCAGGCTTATCTCTCTGTTTTGAACTTCCAACTCTCTCCAGAAAAGCTCTCTAATCTGGAAAAGAAACTGAAAGAAGAGAGCCAGATTCTCCGTTATTTGATCGTTGTCAAAGTTCCTACCAGAGAAACTGCCATCCCTATCAGAAGGAGAATTCAACCAGTTCCTCTTTCTTCGGCTCCGGCACCAAGCGAGCCAAAAGAGAAAAAGGTCGAACTAAAAGAGATAGATAAAAAGTTAGAAGAAATCTTAGAAGAAAATTTATGAATCCCGTTAGAAGTCCTTGGCAGAAAAATTTTAATAAGATTTTTCTGTACCGAACAAACGGGATTATGAGAAGAAAATGAAGCTGTCTGAAGTTGACTGTTCTGGTCATATAAAGACAGACTTCTAACGGGATGAATTTTAATAAAGTAATTTTAGCTGGCCGTCTAACTAGAGACCCGGAAGTCAGAGCCCTGCCTTCAGGCCAATCAGTCACTTCTTTTGGTTTGGCTACCGATCGTTTCTATACTGACAAAGCCGACCAGAAACAACAACAAACAGAATTCCACAACATTGTCCTTTTTGGCAAATTAGCTGAAATAGCCTCCAAATATCTTAACAAGGGAGCTTTAGTCTTGATAGAAGGAAGGCTCCAAACAAGAAACTGGCAGGATTCAGCTGGCAACCGGCGCTCCCGAACAGAGATTGTTGGTGAAAGAATACAACTAGGACCGAAATCGGCCAGAGCCCAAACTGAGAACCAAAACCAAGAAAAACAAGCTCCAGCCCAAGAAGATATTCCTATTATCGAAGAAGACAATATTGACGTCAAAGACATCCCTTTTTAAAACATGGAGTGTTATTTTTGCCAAAGAAACATAAAACAGATTGATTTTAAAGAAACCCAACTTCTGCGTCGTTTTATTTCAGCCGCCGGAAAAATAAGGCCAAAAAAAAGAACTGGAGTCTGTTCCAGCCACCAAAGAAAATTAGCCAGAGCTATAAAAAGGGCTCGTAATCTAGCTCTCTTGTCACCGAGCTCTAAATAAGTAGAGCGAAGGTAAAGAAGAGGACTCCGTTCTCTTCGCTACCTACTTCCAAGTAAGAGACCAACTATCTTTTTAGCCATCTGAGGGTTCCCTCTTAGAAACTCTTTGCTCGCTTCCATCCCTTGACCCAGTTTTGCGTCTTCAAACTGAAGCCAACTGCCGGCTTTTTTTATTACCCCGGCTTTTATTCCGGCATTTAAAACATCACCATAATAAGAAATCCCTTCGTTGTAGTAAATGTCAAACTCAGCTGTTTTGAAAGGAGGGGCAACTTTATTTTTAACTATTTTAGCTTTTATTCTGGAGCCTGTAATCTCATCTCCCTGTTTTATTTGGGCTATTCTTCGTAAATTTATCCTGACTGAAGCATAAAATTTTAGAGCTAATCCGCCCGGCGTTGTTTCGGGATTGCCAAACATCACTCCTATTTTCATTCTAGTTTGATTTAAGAAAATAACTACTGTCTTGGTTTTAGCAATAATACCAGACAGCTTCCGGCACGCTTGACTCATCATGCGGGCTTGAAGACCAATCTGAAACTCTCCCATTTCCCCTTCTATCTCAGCCCGGGGGACTAAAGCTGCCACAGAATCAATAACAATAACATCTACCTCGCCAGACCTGACCAGTGTTTCCACTATTTGAAGGGCTTGTTCTCCTGAATCTGGCTGGGATATTAAAAGATCGTCTATTTTAACTCCAAGCTTTTTTGCGTAATCAGGGTCTAGAGCGTGTTCGGCATCAATAAAAGCCGCTACCCCATTCTTTTTCTGGGCTTCCGCACAGACATGGAGAGCCAAAGTGCTTTTTCCCGAGCTTTCCGGACCAAAAATCTCAATTACCCTGCCCCGAGGCACGCCCCCCACTCCCAAAGCCAGATCAACAGAAATAGAGCCTGTAGATATAGCATCAACATCTACTGCCCTCACCTCTTTCAGTTTCATTATCGCTCCTTCTCCAAATCTTTGCTGGATTTCAGCCATAGCCTCTGCTAAATCCTTTTCCTCTTTCTTTTCTTTTTTCTTTGGCATAGCTATTATATTTTAAAGCTTTTTTAAACCTTTTGCCAATCTCCCTCGTCCTCTTCTATCTTATCAGTTCTCATTAATATTTCTCTGGGCTTGGCTCCTTCTCCAGGCCCAACCACTCCCTGCTCTTCTAACATGTCCAAGAGCCTGGCAGCTCTGGCGTAGCCTACTCTTAACCTTCTTTGTAAAAGAGAAGCAGAAGCTTTATGAGCTTCAAAAACTACCCTTTTAGCTTCCTCGTACAAAGGATCGTCTCCTGCCTCAAACTCGCTTTCAAAACTAGCTTCCTCTCCGGCTAGGGTTTTGGCCAAATCCTGAGCCAGATGGTTTTCAAACAAACCCTCTTCTATCTCAGCTTGGTACTTTTCTGCTTTAATAAAGTCTATTACTCGCTTTATCTCTTTTTCTGAAACATAGGCTCCCTGAATTCTTCTTGGCTTACTGTTCTCTGCAGAAACAAAAAGCATATCTCCCAAACCCAAAAGTTTTTCCGCTCCTGCCATATCCAAGACGGTTCTTGAGTCAACCTGGGAAGCTACTTGAAAGGTAACCCGAGAGGTAATGTTAGCTTTAATCAAGCCAGTAATTACTTCGACCGAAGGCCTTTGGGTAGCTACCACCAAATGAATACCTACGGCTCTGGCCATCTGGGCTAATCTGACAATGCCAGCTTCTATCTCCCTGCCACGAGCTGCCATCAAGTCTGCTAACTCATCTATTATTAAAACAATGCAAGGCAAGGGAGCCTCTTCCCCTGTTCTCAGGACTTTTTCATTGTAGCTCCTAATATCTCTTGAGCCGTTGCCTGATAAGACCACAAATCTTCTTTCCATCTCAGAAACCAGCCAGCGCAGAGCATTTATTGCTCTTTGGGCATCAAAAATAACAGGAGCCAAAAGATGAGGGAGTTCTTTGTAGGTTGTAAACTCTACTCTTTTTGGGTCAATCAGAATAAACCTTAAAAGATTGGGTGAGTTTTGGTAGAGCAAAGATAAAATTAAACTGTTTAAAAAAATAGTTTTCCCGGTTCCGGTCGAACCAGCTACCAACAAATGAGGCATTCTAGACAAATCCGCATAACGAGGACTGCCAGCAACATCTTTGCCCAAAGCCAGAAACAAGTTGGAAGATGACTGTTGGAAACTGGGGCTGGCTAACAAGTCTCTCAAGCGAACCTGGCATCTTATTTTATTGGGCACTTCTATTCCAACCAGGGATTTCCCTGGAATGGGAGCCTCAATGCGAATTGGGTGGCTGGCCAAAGCTAAAGACAGGTTATTGGAAAGAGTAGTAATTTTAGAAAGTTTTATACCCTCAGCTGGTTTCAGAGTATATTGAGTAACAGTGGGGCCTATGCTTACTTCTGACATTTCAACCCCTATGCCAAAGTTCTCCAAAGTCTTTTTAATAATAGCTGAGTTGGTCACAATGTCTCCGGCTGTAGGTTTTCCTTTGTCTGTTTCAAGCAGGTCCAAAGAAGGAAGTTTATACTCCAGTCCTCCAACGCTCAAGCCAGGCTTTGGAACTGGCTTTGTTTTCATTTCCAGACCAGGCTCCTCTGCTTTTTGAAAGGCTTCTTTAGGCCTGGACTCAATCTCCTCTACCTTAAACTTTGGGGCAAAGATCTTCTTGATTAAAGAAGGCTTTTCCTCTTTCCCTTCTTTCAAACCGGTTTTTGGTTCCTTTAATAAGTGCCAAAAGATAAAAAGGCTGGAACTGATGACGAAAGCGAAGATGATTTTAGCTACCAATCCTCCAAAAAGGCCTAAGAAAGGAAAGCCAACAACGAAACCCAACCAACCACCTTCTTTCACCCCAGGGTAAAGGCTTTCCAAGATTCCAGAAATGCCGACAATCAAAAGAAGAATACCCAAGAGAGCAGGTCCCAAAGCGTTTTCATAACGAGCCCGGAATAAAACTAGCCCCCCTAAAGTCAATATCAGGGGGATAGCAAAAATAGCCTTACCTGCCAGAAAAGTAAGACCTGTAATAATTGCTCTCCCTGCTACCCCGGCTAAGCCAAAAAAGCTCAGGCTAACAATAAGAGCCACCAAGAGAATGACTAATCCTAAAATCCATTTCTTAACTTCATGAGAGAAGAAGTCTTCTTTGTGATTAGAGTTCTTTCTTTGTTTTTTTGCTTTCTTTTTCCTGGCCATCTTTTTTCATTTTACCCCGTTAGAAAGCCCTTGTCTATTTGGTTAATTAAAGCAAAAATGATTCTAGCTTTTTGGTTTTGTTCTTTCTAACGGGGTTTTAGCATTTTTCCTAGTAAGGAAGCCAGTTCCAGCCGGTATCAGTTTTCCAATAATAACATTCTCCTTGAGTCCTCTTAATTTATCTTCTTTGCCTTCCAAGGCAGCTCTGATTAGAACTCGGGAGGTTTCTTGAAAAGAGGCGGCTGAAAGGAAACTGTCTGTAGTTAAAGCGACTCTGGAAATGCCAAGTAATATGGGAACTGCTTTTATTGGGTTTTTCTTTTCTTTTTTAAGTCTGGCGTTCTCTTCCAAAAATATAGCTCTTTCAATCACATCACCTGGCGAAAAGACAGAACCACCTTGATCCCCGACCCGCATTCTGGAGAGCATCTGGCGGCAAATGGTTTCAATATGTTTATCGTGAATCAAAGCTCCCTGGGAAACATAAATCCTTTGGATTTCTTTGATAATGTAGCGCTGAGTAGCCTCTGCCCCTGCCATTCTAAAGAACTCCTTTAAATCCAGACTTCCCTCGCACAGCTGCTCTCCCTTTTTTACCTCCTGACCAGGCTCTACCCAAGGAGTAGCTTTAGCTGGAATCTTGTATTCTATCACCTCAGCTTTCTGGCCTGTGGCTTTTGAGTTTTTGGCTTTTATTCTCACTATTTTTTCAGGGGTAATTTCTAAAACCTTACCCTCTACCTGGGAGATTTCAGCTTTGCCGCCAGGAGTTCTAGCTTCAAATATTTCCTGGACTCGGGGAAGACCAAAAGTAATATCTCCACCGCCTGCTACCCCTCCAGTGTGAAAAGTTCTCATTGTTAATTGGGTGCCAGGTTCCCCAATAGCTTGGGCAGCAACAATTCCAACTGCTTCCCCAATCTTTATCATTTGGTTGTGCCCCAGGTCCCAGCCATAACATTTTTGACAAATCCCTCGACTGGATTTACAGGTTAGGGGTGTTCTGACCCTAACTTTCTCAATCTTTTCATTCCCTGCTATCTTTTCTGCTTTCTCCCAGTCAATTACCTCTCCCCGCTTTAAAACCCCCCTAATATTCTCCAGACTAATCCTGCCCAAGATTTTATAAACAAAGTTTTGGCCAATATCATCTGCTTCTTGCTTCAAAATCTCCAATCCCTGGTCATCCTTACAGTTTTCTTCTGTAATTATCAATTCGTGAGCCACATCTGCCAAGCGGCGAGTCAAGTAACCTGCGGTGGACGTTCTTAAAGCAGTATCAGCTGTTCCCTTTCTGGCACCATGAGTGGAAATAAAGTATTCCAAAACCCCAAATCCCTCTTTAAACGAGCTTTTGACCGGCAACTCAATAATTTGACCGGCCGGATTAATAACCAGACCCTTCATCCCTGCCATTTGAACTGGCTGGCCCCAAGAACCTCGAGAACCAGAATCAATAATCTGAAAAACAGAAGCATCTTTGGACAAGGTCTTGGGAACTAAATCCTCAATCTGGGTCTTAACCCTGCTCCAAATCTCAATAACTTTGGCAGCTTTCTCTTCCGGAGAAAGAAGTCCCTTTTTAAAGTGGCCCTCTATCTTTTCTACTTCCTTCTCAGCCTCTGCCATAATCTTTTCTTTTTCTGGAGGGACAATTAAATCATCCACTCCCCAAGAAACGCCAGACCAGGTAGCGTATTCAAACCCAAGCTCTTTTATCCCATCTAAAATCTCAACTGTTTTTTCTCCTCCGTAATTTTCAATAATACTCCTGGTAATAGCTTCCAAGTCCCTAACCTTAATTTGTCTGTTTTGATAGGGATAATCTTTTGGTAAGACTTCATTAAAAATAATCCTGCCAACACTAGTTTCCACTAAAGCCTCTTTGGTAGAAAGGCAAACTTTAATTTTAGCTTGCAAATCAACACTGCCTGCCTCGTGAGCCATAATAGCTTCGGCTGGCTCGGAAAAGACTTTCCCCTCTCCTTTAGCTCCTTCTTTTAGAGTGGTTAAAAAATAACATCCCAAACTAATATCCTGGTAAAGAGTCACAATAGGAACTCCAGTAGCTGGCTTCAAAAAGTTCAAGGTAGAAAGCATGATTTCCCTGGCTTCAGCCTGAGCAGCTACAGAAAGAGGAAGGTGAACTGCCATCTGGTCTCCATCAAAGTCAGCATTAAAAGCCCGACAGACCATGGGGTGAATCTGAATTGACTCCCCTTCTATCAAAACAGGGTAAAAGGCTTGGATGCCCAGCCTATGGAGAGTAGGGGCACGATTTAAGAGAACAAGCTTGTCTTTTACTACTTCTTCCAGGCTTTCCCAAACCTCGTCTGTCTCTTCTTCAATCAGCCTGGTAGCTCCTCTGACATTGTAAGCCAACTCTTTATCCAAGATGCGCTTAATAACAAAAGGTTTAAAGAGCTCCAGGGCCATTTTCTTTGGAATGCCTACCTGATTCAGTTTCAATTCGGGACCGACCACAATAACTGAACGGCCTGAATAATCTACTCTCTTTCCCAGGAGATTCTGCCTGAAACGACCTTGTTTTCCTTTAAGAATGTCAGCTAAAGACTTTAACAACCTTTTGCCGCCTGTGGTGGCAGCTGTCATGGTAGCCTTTCTCATTCCATTGTCTATTAAGGCGTCTACTGCCCCTTGGAGCATTCTCTTTTCATTACGAACAATGACTTCGGGAGCTGCTATCTCCAAAAGATGTTTTAAACGATTGTTTCTATTAATAACTCTTCGATAAAGATCATTAAGGTCAGAGGAAGCATAGCGTCCACCATCTAACTGAACCATAGGCCTCAAATCAGGAGGCAAAATAGGAAGAATGGTTAAAAACATCCATTCAGGTTTAATATTGGCCCTAATCATCCCCTGCAAAATCCTTAATCTGGCTAGAATCTTTCTTCGACTGGCAGGCTGGCTCGCTTTAAGGCTGGCCTTGAGATTGGCTACTTCTTTTTTTAAGTCAATCTTGGCAAAAATCTCTCTCAAGGTTTCAGCTCCTGTTCCTGCTTCAAACACCTCTCCATATTTTAAAGAAAGTCTGTTATAATCTACTTCTGACAGAACCTTCAAAGGCTTCAAGTTGTTTACCTCTTCTTTCTCTCTTTCTCGGGCCCCTTTCAAGTCAGCCAGTTTTACTTTGGGCCCTTTTTCTTTCTTTTTCTTTGGCCTTAAGGCTTTTGAGCGCAATTCAAACTCTTTTTCAATCTCTTGAAGAGCTTTTTTCTTGGCATCTTCATTTATCTTGGTAATAATGTAGGAAGCAAAGTAAATTACTTTCTCCATTTGCTGCATGGGAATATCTAAAATCATTCCCATTCTTGAGGGAACTCCTCTTAGGAACCAGATGTGAGAACAGGGAGTAGCCAGTTTTATGTGGCCCATTCTCTCCCTTCTCACTTGGGCCTTGGTCACCTCTACCCCACACCTGTCACAAATCATGCCTTTATATCTAATCCTCTTGTATTTACCGCAATAACACTCGTAGTCTTTGGTCGGACCAAAAATCTTTTCACAAAACAAACCGTCTTTCTCAGATCTCTGAGTTCTATAGTTTATGGTTTCAGGCTTGGTTACCTCACCATGTGACCAACCCAAAATCTCCTCAGGGGATGCTAGTTTTATGCGAATGGCTTCTAAATCTGCTACTCTCATACCGAATTTTTGTTTACAAGTTCGATGAGATAAATCTCTTCTCTCATCCTTACTAATGTTCGGCTAGATGAAGCTTTAGCTTCATTGACCACTATTATTTTTCTTCTTTTAGTTTTTCTTTTACCTCCACATTCAACCCTAACGACTTTAATTCCGCAACAAGTAGGTTAAAGGAGGCAGGAATGCTGGGGTGTTGAATTTCCTCTCCTTTTAAAATAGACTCGTAGGTGGCAGCTCTTCCTAGCACATCGTCTGATTTAATGGTCAGCATCTCCTGCAAACAATGAGCTGCTCCATAACCCTCCAAAGCCCAAACTTCCATTTCACCAAACCTTTGACCACCAAACTGGGCCTTACCTCCTAAAGGCTGCTGGGTAATTAGAGAGTAAGGGCCGATTGAGCGCATGTGAATCTTGTCTTCCACCATATGAATCAGCTTCATCATATATATCTGGCCCACAGTCAGCTTTTTGGGAAAAGCGAGGCCGGTCCTGCCATCAAACAAGGTGATCTTTCCATCTTCTGGCAGACCTGCTCTCTTTAATTCTTCTTTTATATCTGCTTCTGTAGCTCCTGCCAAAGCTGGGCTGATCGCTCTGTAACCTAGGATTTTGGCAGCCCAGCCAAGATGGGTTTCTAGAATCTGACCTAAGTTCATACGGGAAGCTACTCCCATTGGGTTTAAAATTATATCAACCGGAGTGCCATCGGCTAAAAAGGGCATCTCCTCTGCTGGTAAAACCTTGGAAATTACCCCTTTGTTTCCATGCCTGCCAGCCAGCTTGTCTCCAGCCGTAATCTTTCTTAATTGAGCCACCTCCACCTCAATCCTTTTAATAACCCCGGGTTCCAATTTATGGCCCAGTTCTCTTGAGAAGATTTTAACTCCAATTACCCTTCCTCTTTTTCCATGCTCCATTAAAAGAGAGCTGTCTTTTACTTCCCTGGCTTTCTCACCAAAAATAGCTCGCAATAGCCTCTCTTCCGCAGTTAAATCAGCTTCTCCTTTGGGAGAAATCTTACCTACCAAAATGTCATTGGGCCCCACTTCTGCCCCAGCCCGAACCACTCCCTCCTCATCCAAGTCTTTGAGCTTTTCCTCAGACACATTGGGTATGTCAGGAGTGGTAACTTCTGGCCCAAGCTTGGTTTCCCTGACATCGCAGATAAAGCTCTCAACATGAATTGAGGTGTAAACATCATCTTTGACCAGTCTGTCAGAAATGATAATAGCATCCTCAAAATTGCCTCCCCGCCAAGGAAGGAAAGCCACTAAGACATTTTGACCCAAAGCCAGCATGCCCTCTGAAATAGCTCCTCCATCTGTTAGAGGATCTCCCTTTTTCACCTTTTGGCCTTTCTTAACTACTGGCTTTTGGTGAGAACAGGTGTACTGGTTGGTTTTGACAAAGGTTCTAAGTTCAAAGGTTTTGTTGGCTTTCTTACCCTTGCCCCTGGTTCTGACTACAATGTGGTCTGCATCCACCTCTACTACCCTGCCATCTACGTCTGAAATAATTTCCAAGCCCGAGTCTCTGGCTACTCTTTCCTCCACCCCAGTTAAAACAAGAGGAGCTTGGGGTTTTACCAAAGGAACTGATTGGCGCTGCATGTTAGAACCCATCAAAGCCCTATTAGCATCATCGTTCTGCAAGAAAGGAATGCAGGAAGTGGCAACAGATATAGATTGCTCAGAAGAAACATCAATATAGTCTATCTTTTCTCTTTCAATTAAACCGGGCTCGCCTTTAATTCTAGCTTCCACTCTCTTGGGCATTATCTTTCTTTTTTCATCAATAAATACAGCTCCCGAAGCTATATTGTATTCTTCCTCCTGGTAAGCATTAAGATAATGGAGTTCAGAAGTGATCTTGCCTCCTTTAACTTTAAAATAAGGAGTTTCCAAAAATCCATAATCATTTATTCTGGAGAAGGAAGCCATATGGCCAACCAAACCAATGTTAGGACCCTCAGGTGTCTGGATGGGGCAGATTCTGCCATAGTAGGAGGGTTGAACATCTCGAACCTCAAACCCTGCCCTCTCTCGGGTTAAACCTCCAGGGCCTGTAGCCGACAATCTTCTCTTGTGTTCCAGTTCAGCTAAAGGATTTTCATTATCCATGAACTGGGACATTTGAGAAGAAGTAAAGAACTCTTTGGCCACTGCCATAAAGGGCCTGGGGTTAATGAGTTGGGCTGGGGTGGCTGTGTGAATATCCAAAGTAGACATTCTGTCCTTTATAATTCTTTCCATTCTCATCAAACCCACTCTTAATCTGTTTTGTAAAAGCTCACTCAAAGTTCTGACTCTTCTGTTACCCAAGTGATCAATCTGATCAGCTTTGGCTTGAGGATTATTGTTCAAGCGGATTATCTCTTTCAAAACCTCAACCACATCTTCCAAACTTAAAACCCTGTCTGCCACTTTAATCTCTGGGCTTTCTTTTTGCTTTTGGCTTTTCTTTTTCTCTGGTTTTCGGAGAGCAGACAGTCTTTGCCACATTCTCCATCTCCCCACTTTGGAAAGGTCATACCTCTCAAAGTTAAAAAACATGTTCTCAATCAACTCTCTGGCTGTGTCAGGGCTGGCCAGATCTCCTGGTCTCAATCTTTGATAAACCTCAACCAGAGCCTCTACCTGGTTCTTGGTGTTATCTCTTTTTAAGGTCTCTTCAATATATTTTGTCTCTCCTTTATCCACTCTCTGGAAAACTTCTTTTATGGCCTTATCTTCTGCCAAGCCAAAAGCTCGCAAGAGACAAGTGGCTGCCACCTTTCTTCTCCTGTCAATTTTCACCCCAATGAAACCTGAACTCTCTGTTTCAAGCTCAAGCCAGGCTCCCCTATTGGGAATCATTTTAGCTCCAAAGAGATTCCTGCCTCCTATTCTTTGGCTGGTAAAGAAGGCGCCGGGAGAACGGATGAGCTGAGATATAGTTACCCTTTCTACCCCGTTGACAATAAAAGTCCCCCTCTCAGTCATCAAGGGGAAATCAGCCAAGAAAATCTCTTGCTCTTTAATCTCTTTAGTCTTCAAATTAACCAGCCTGGTCTTAACCCGCAAAGGAGCTTCATAGGAGTCGTTATTCCTTTTGGCTTCCAGGTCAGATTTATACTTGGGCGCATCTAACTTATAATCTAGAAACCAAAGCTCGAGCTCCTTTCCAGTATAGTCTTTGATCGGAGAAACCTCTTGAAATAACTCCTTTAAATCTCTATCCCAAAACAAACGCCAGCTTTCTTTGATAACGTCAAGCAAATAAGGCAGAGCAAGAGAGACCTTGGCTTTGGTAAAGTTTTTAATAGGGGTGGAATCCATTAACACAAAAAAGACCCCAAAATATCTCTTTTAGGGTGAAGTTATTTAAATTTTTAGAAAAAAGGGGGCAGCAACAAAGTAGTGAGTGCTACTTTAATAATAAAGTAGTTAAAAGGAATACGTGAATATCATTCTAAGCTATTGCCAAAGATTTGTCAAGACTATTCTCCACCAGCTCTCAATTGGCTGAGTTTGGCCTGAACATCCTCATTCCCTGGGTTCAATTCCAAGACTCTCTCAAAAGCGGTAATCGCATCTTGTTTCTGACCTTTTAACTGATAAGCAACGCCCAGAGAATAGTAAGCGTTTGAATAGTTTGGCATCAAAAGTACTACCTTCTCAAATTGGGCTATGGCCTCATCCGTTCTCTTGGCATTAAAGTAAAGCCTGCCCAGCTGAAAGAGAGCTTCAATGTTAAAAGGATAAGACTGAACCAGGTTTTCCATTTCTCTGACAGCTTCTGTTGGATTGCCTTCTGATTCATAAAGCAGGGCTATCTGCAAGGTGGCATCAATATAGTCTGGCTTCAGGGTTCTCGCCTTATCAAACCTTTCTCTGGCAGCTGCTGTGTCCCCTGTTGCCAGATAGAGCTTGCCCAGTTCAGTATAGAGGACGGGATTGGCAGGTTCTAATTTAATTGCTGTTTCAAAAGCTTTCATGCCCCATTCAGTGGATCCTGCTGCCACCCCTCTAATGTCTCTGTAAATCATGCCTAAAGTCTCCCAGGCTGCTACCCTATTGGGAGAAATCTCAACTGCTCCCCTAATATAATCTCTACCAGCTCCTCCTCCTTTGGCATAGGTTATAGCCAAATGAACGTTGTTAGCCAAAGCCATCTGGTCTTGCTCTTCCGGTGCTTTTTGACTTTCTACCAAGACCTCCCCCAAATAAGCTCTGGCTAAAACGAGTTTGTACTGGGTTTGATAAGGGTTAAAGCTGACTGCTCCTTTCAGGTTTTTCATTTTATCTATTCCCACTCCTTCTTTATAGTTGATATCTGCCAGGTAAAACCTGCCGGCAAAGAAATATATTCCTAGGAAAACTAACAATATAACAATAAAGACGCTGGAAAAAATCAAAGATAATTCAGGAAAGTCTTTGAAAGAAAATCTCTTTTCGGTCACCGGTTTCTGCCAAGAAACCACAGAAAGAGCTAAAACCAACCAGAAGCTAAAAGAGAGGACCGTGTTCTGATAATAAACAAATTGGCCCACTAACAAAGCTAAAAAAGCCATCAGTAAGGGCAGCCACAGAGCAAGACTAACTTCATTCCTTTCTTCTTTCTGGCTTTTGGGTTTTGAAGTTACTGTCTGGAATAAAAAATAAGAAAGAAGTAAGAACATTCCAACCAGAGCAAGAAAAGAGAGTATTCCCAAGAAACCCATGGTTCCTAAGATTTCAGCAATATGACTGCCTGACCTATCAAACCTAATCTGCCAAAGAAGGGTCTGGTTGAAATCTATCGGTTTAAACTTGGCAAACTCATAATGGAAGGTGCCCAGCCCTGATCCTAAAAACCCACTTTTAACACTCTCTATAGCTGATTTAAAGCCTATTGACCAAGAATAACTCTGGGGCAAAACCTGCTCTTTTGGCAATTGACTGGCAAAAGGCAACTGAAAGTCAGCTGTGTTAATGACAAGGAAAACTACAGCTATTAAGACCAAAAATATAGGTAAGAGTAGCTTATTTACATGCTCTCTAAAGATTCTCTTCCAAAGAGACAGGGCAACAAAGAAAAGCAAAGAAACCAAAAGCAAAATCCAGGCTGCTGTAAAGTCAATAATCACAAGTAATAAGAGAATAGATAGAAACAAAAGCCACTTGAGGACGTTTCCTTTTTTATTCTCTAAGCCGCTGACCATCTGGCTGATTAAGAACACTAAAACCACAGCTAAGAAAACAGATAGCCCCTCCAGACTGCCTGCTGCCGGGTTAAAGACAGCTGACATCATAACCGGAGGGAGGCTAAAGTTAGCTGGCAGTAAATTATCTATTTGAGTCCAGAGACCAAAGATAGAGAGATAGCTTATTAAAACAATAAAGAAAACAGACCACAAAAAGGTCTTTAACAAAGAGTGGATATTAATGGCTCCTTCCTTTTCTTCTTTTACAGTAACGTTATTAGTAATTAAAAAGTAAAACAAAACCAAGCTGACCATACCAATCAAGCCATCAGAAAACCTGCCATAAAAGCCAAAGATGCTGGAAACAGTATCTGCTGACATTAGGGCACTCAATATAGCTACCCCAAAAAAGACTAAAACAGGAATGTCCAAAGGTGTTCTTTTGAACTTTATTTCTTTATCAAACAAGATTTGCTTTGCCAGCCAAGCCAAAATCCCTAAAGAAACCAAGAAAAAGAGCAAATATTGCTTATTAAACTCAAAAGCTTCAAACGAAAAAGGAAGCCAAAAAAGAGGGATTAAAAAGACCAATAAATAGATGCTGACCTGAGTTATTTTATTAAATACTTTTTCCATAAAATTTTGTTAATGAATTATAATTAATTTTAATTAATTATTGAAATGAATTAAGGATTCATTGATTATTATACACTTAAACCGAGTTAAACTGAAGGTTCAACTTGGTTTAGCCCAAAAATTACTTCAAGGAGATTTTCAATCTTGCATCCAAGGCTTCGCTTACTTTCTGTAAAAAAGAGAGGCTGGGATTATAATTTCCTGATTCTAGTCGAGAAATAGCTGATTGTTTTGTTCCAATCTTGCGGGCAAGTTCTTTTTGACTTAGACCCTTCTCAATTCTTTTTCTAATTATCATCTCTATCACAGCAAACTCAGGTCCGAGCTTTTCGTAGGCCTCTTTTACTTTCCTATCTTTCAATAGTTCCTTTTTTAATTGTTTGTAGGTTTTATTTTTCATATATCGAAATAAATCTAAAAAATTTATGAAAGGCGAAATGAATTGAAAATTCATCGACCTCTTCCTATATAACATATACGTTATGCTCTGTCAAGCAGTCTCAATTTTTGAAGGGCAATCTTAATTTCTCTCTGGGGAATTTTTTGTGATTTTTTAACGAAACCGTGTAAAAGATAAATTTGCGACCTACGGAAACTATAAAAAATCCTAACTTCTTGTTTCCCAAGGATTCTAATCTCATAAAGGTGAGCTGAAATTTTATTTGTGTGAGGTGGTCCTAACTCTCGACCAAACTTCTCAAGTAAATCAATAGTGCGTAAAACTTTAGCAACTGTAGCCTTTTGTAAACTTCTAATAAATCTCTCTAAAGAAGTATCAAAAATGTTAATTTTCATACTATTGCTTAACCTGGTTTAGGACCCTACTTAAAATAAACAGACATTCCTGCATTATAATCTAACTTTATTTCATCTGCCGTCCTGGCGTAGTTGTAAATCCTGACATCATCAATCAACCCGTCAAAAAACCCTAACCCGCTTGTTCTTGCTCCCAATATTAAGGGGGCATCTCCATTTGTCATAGCGACTGTAGTATCTGAATAAGTTAATTTTCCATCACCATAAACTAATAACTTTGTCCCTGTGTGAACCATAGCTATATGATGCCATTTTCCTTCTTCTGGGGAAAAGACATTGTAGTGCCACTCTTCACTAGCTGAAGAGCCAACTCTTAAGCTCAAATTGGTCGAGCTGTCCCATTGCCAATGATAGCCACACCAATGTCCGCTACAGGATGCGTATTTACCTAAAGGATTTCGACCAGTAACTAAGGTTTGCCATTTAAACCAACCTTCGACTGTTATAGGAGCATCTACATCAAGACTGGTCGAAGTGGCAACTGATAGATAATCATCTGTTCCGTCGAATAGAAGGGCTGAACCATATTGGCCTTGGGCCCAGGCTGGGCAAGCACTAACGTGAACGCCTGGGGAACAGGTACCATTACCAAGGGTTCCATCGTTATTATTATTTGTGGCATCATACGTCGTTGTCCCGTTGCCTTCATCAAGCTTCCAATGGGCGACAGGTCCTCCTTTGTTGTAGTGATACCTTATTTCCTCAACCGAGAGGGCTCGGTTGTAAACGCGAACCTCATCTATAAGTCCATCGAAAACCCTATTAGCGGGATAAGGCGCGCTGCCCCCTATAGCAAGGGTTCCAGAAAAAGATAGCCCGCCAGTAGTATCGGCTTTAGTATTATCTTCTTTACCATTTATATATATTCTATGAGTTATTTTATCGTAGGTGTAAACCACATGATACCACTGATTAAGATTCAATGCCGTATTAGATAAAACATAAGAGGTTCCCCAACCAACACCATCAAGAAAAGCACCATCTACTTTCCCATTCAGATAAAGCATTATACGATACTCGTAGTAAGCTGGTCCCATCCTTAAAACAATGAAGCTATATTCCTGAGGAACAGCACCCGAAGGATACGCATCTATTTTCACCCAGGCCTCGAGGGTAATCATGCTACTAATATTCAAACTTTGTGAATCGGACACATCCACCCGATCATCCACGCCGTCGAATTGTAACGCCGTCCCCTGCGAACCGCCACCCACTGCCGGCGCACCGGCAGTCCAAGCAGGTCCATTAGTCAAAGTTCCGTCGTTTCCGTAATCCGACATATCAGTACTGGTCGCCCCGCTCCCCTCGTCCATATTCCAGTAGCCCACCAAGCCTTTTGTCATACAAGAAGCCGGGTCTTTGGAGCAAGAAGCGTCGGTATAGCCAAATCTGGCAGCTAGTCCTTCATTATAATCTTTCCTGATTTGCTCGGCTGTCCTGGCATAGTTGTAAATACGGACGTCGTCAATGAGGCCGTTCATAAGCTGGGGAGCTCCTGTAGTGTATTTGCCAATGAGGAGCGGCAATGAATTCGTATCTAAAGATCCACTTGCGTTATATGAACCGTCAAGTTCGCCATTAAGATAAAACCCAAACTTTGAGCCATCGTAAAACCAAACTACATGATACCATTTACCAGCTTCTAGTACTGTATTATTCGGTTTTCCATACTGCCATACGCCTCCAATACTTATTCCCACGTAAAGCTTTCTGTCGGACTCCAAGATTAACCTCATGATATCTCCGCTCTTGGCTACTATTTGCTGGCTGCCCGATATAATATTTGGCTTCACCCATGCCTGAATGGTAATTTTATCAGCGATATTTAAACTCGAACTATGGGGCACTGAAACATAATCATCCACCCCGTCAAACAATAATCCTGTTCCGTATTTCCCGGTAGTCCAAGTCGGCGAAGATGCCACGGTCTGAAAATAGCCATCGTTGCCGTTATTTGTTGAGTCATACGTCGTTGTCCCGTTCCCCTCATCAAACTTCCAATGGGCGACAGGTCCTCCTTTGTTGTAGTGATACCTTACTTCCTCTGCCGACAACGCCCGATTGTAAATGCGGACTTCGTCGATGAGACCTTCCCAAGGATGCCAA
>Ga0210057_1003881_pt1 | contig 20272 bp, 23 predicted proteins | sample CryGeyCG2114_010_2_FD_183968 | JGI IMG/M metagenome (GOLD analysis project Ga0210057, IMG submission 183968) | Groundwater microbial communities from aquifer - Crystal Geyser CG10_big_fil_rev_8/21/14_0.10 (SPAdes) (version 2) | ecosystem: Environmental > Aquatic > Deep subsurface > Groundwater ...
CCGCACTTGCATTGTTTGGAATCTATAAAATAACAAACAAAAATTAGGCTCAGTGTTGAGTTAATTCATCAAAATCTTTTTAGCAAATTACTAAAAAGTTCAGCAGGTGTTAACCTCATCATCGCCTTAGAAACTAAAGGTAATACACTAATAAATTTATATTGCATTTTCTCTTTAAATTAACTCTGTTTTTCTTCATTTTATTATCTTTTTTTGCCTTTTATGAGCCTTAAGATTATTTCTTCGTATGTTTCGCCTTTCTTTCCTAGTGCTTTGAGTTTGTCCCTTGTAGCAGGGGTCATCTGAATTGTTGTTACTCCTTTTTTGTATGGCATAGTCATTATATAGTGCTGTAGGTATTAATAAAGGTTGCGGTTTTCATGCTTCTGTTTAATATTTAAAGTTATATTTGTTACAGGTTTTATAAGGAGTTACAAAGGCTCACTAGATTAAGTTTTAATTAATTAAAGGAGGGATTAAATTGCCTGAAAATGGAAAAGAAATTAAAAAAATTATGAATCTTAATAAGGTTGTGGAGTCAAGGAAAGTCATTCAAGACATGTCTCATAATGCAAAGCCTGTGATTCAGTCAAGAAACAACGTTCATGAAGAAAAAGCATTTAACGCTGGACCTATGCTACAAAGTAGGAATAGGCAAAACACAATGAAACTGGTCAAAAAGGAGTAAATTTATGGAACTTATTCTTACTACAGCTGGTCTTTTTTTAGCGGCTATTGGATTGTTCCTTAATTACTGGCAGTTAAGACAAAATACTAAAGCAATGCAAATAAAAATATTAACCGAAACATACAAAGACTTGTCAAATCTAGCAGATAGAATTTTTGAAGTAGAAGACAGAAAAACGGAAACAAACATTAAAAATTGGGACAGCCAGCTTTTTAATAGAATAGAACTATTCGCATTTCTTGTAAACAGAGGACAATTAAACATGGATTTAGTTGAGTTTTTTAGAGATGCAATAATAAAATACTACAAAGACATTCTGGAAAAATATTATGCTAATGAAGAAGAAATGAAAAATGAAAAAATTTATGAAGAATTCAAAAAATTGTACAAAAAAATAAAAGAATAAAGAACAAGTCCTAGTTAGAACTTGTTAAAGAATCCTGCCCAAGCCAAACTTGTTATAATTCCTGCTACAACAAGTAAAGGGCCTATTAAACCAAAGTTTGTTTGAGCAGTTTGGTCCAAGAACATAAACAAAATACCCCCTAATGCAAGAATAGCAGGCATACTCTTTGCAATGAAAGAAAAGTTTACATTTCCTCGTTTGTCTAAAAACATAATAAAAACCTCCATTTATTTTCTGTATATATTATATCCTTTGATGAATAAAGTCTGCTCGACTCCCTATCCCGTTCGGTCAGCCTCCCTACAAGAAAACTTTTCATTACCATAAAAATTAATTATGCAAAGAGCTTTAAACAAAAAATCCATATATTTTTCAAATAATTTCTTCTTCCCCTCACTTATTGCAGCAGACTGTATCTCAAAATTTAATCCTTTGAAAACAAACGTTCTCTTTCCTTTTTTAAACTCTGATTTAATCAAACCAAAAGACTCTAATTTGTTAACCATTTGATTAGCACTTGACTTAGCTATTCCAAATTTCTTTCCAATGCCATAAACTGAAATATTATGGTCTCCTTCAGGAAGCAAAATAAAACCTAAAAAAGCCAAATAATTTTCTGTCCATTTTATAGAAGGTACTTTTCTGTTAATCAAAGACTTCAAAAAAGTTGCTTGGACAAACAAGTCATAATATGACACAAACATAATAGAAAGAATCATTATTGAAAGCCCTAAAAAAAATCGATAAATTAAACTTGAAGACAGAATGATAAAAACCAGCAAAGCAATGCAGATAAGAGTTGCAAAATAAATATTAGTTCTTGGAGCCAGCAAAGGCCAAGATATGGCTTTTCTAAAAAAATAAGAAAGGCTTGGTTCAGACAAAATGTCATCAAAGACCCAAGTGGAAACAAAACGATTAAGTTTGACTTCTTTTGCAGTTATCCCTACTGTTAAATTTTTTGATTTGCCTAAAGACTCATATTCTTTCTGTTCATTTAATTCCATATACTAAAATTAAATAAAAAACTGTTTATTGTTATGCCTCGTCTTCAGACCAGTTCTTTTTGCTTTCCTACATTAACTTCTGGATTCCGTCATAAAATATTATTTACCTATATAAAGCAAAGTTATACTCCTTTCTCGGTTCTAATTTTTCAATATAAATATTTAACTGTTTTATAACCTGCTTTGCTTCCCTTAACTCTCTTACAATCGCTTTATTCTTGTTGTCTATTAGTTTAGTCTGCCTTTCATTGAATTTGATGACATACTCTCTTTCAGTTCCCTCTTCACTCTCGCTACTAATCGCCTTACTGAACTCTTTAGATCTCTTTTCCAACAAACCAACTTTTCTGTTAACCAAAGCCTCAAAAGTTTTTTCAGGGTTAACTAAACGATAGTTTTTTGGATCAGAATTAGTGCAGGCAACAATCTTTTCTTTCACTAAATCATTTAAAACAGAATAAATCTTATTATAAGAAATACCAGTTTCCTCGCTCAACTGCTTAGCAGTCTTAATTTCTCCATTCAACAAAGAAATATACACTTTAGCATGCATTACCCCAAAACCTTGCACAACCTCCTCAAACAAACCTTTAACCCGCAAAACCTGCTCATCCATGCAATCCACCAAAACAATTTCTTCTACATAAGTTATTAATTGTTAGGTTAAACCCAAATCAACCAACAAGTTGAACACAACCCCCAAAAAAAGTATACATAAAAGATTCTTTGGTTTAAAAAACCTTAAAAACACAACAGAATAACCCAAAACAACCAAAAAAAACACTTTAAAAGCCTAACACAACACAAAATAGTAATAAAAAAAACCAATATTTAAAAAACAAGTAAAAAAATAACCCAAAAAAACGTGAAACCCATGAAACCAAAAATAGACGAACTAGACAAAAAAATCCTAAACTACATGATAGAAAACAACACAACCACAAACAAAAAAATAGCAGAACACCTAAACGTAACACCAACCACAATCCACAAAAGAATCACAAAACTCAAAAAAAACGGAATCCTACAAGGAAGCCAACCCCAAATAAACCTAAAACAAATCGGATACGACGTAACAGTAGTAATCAACGCCCAAACAACAAAAGGCCAACTAGAAGAAGCAGCACAAAAATGGGCAAAACACAAAAACGTCAGTTCAGTCTACAGAATAACCGGAGAATACGACATAGTAGTAATAGCAAAATTCCAAAACACCCAACAACTAAACGAATTCAACCAAAAAATGGTCAAAGACCCACTCATAAAAAGAACAAACACCAGCCTAGTATTCAACACCCCAAAAGAAAACACAAACCCAAAACAAATAGAATAAAATCAATCTTATTTTTAATTACTTTTTCATAAAAATAAATCAACTATGCCATTAAAAGAAAAAATTAAAGAAACATTATACAAAATAATTCAATACATTAAAAAATATTTTTTTACTGTCCTGCACCCAGGCACCCCAACAAAAGCAATTTTAATGTGGTTTGTGAACTCGTTGATTTTTCCAATTATTCTCTATATTGTTTTAAGAATAATTGTAAGCCCTTTTGAAATCACATTTAATTTTTCTTTTTCCTCTGAGCTTTCATCTCTAAGTGCATGGTATTTAATTCTTTCACTATTGTTTTTGCCCCTTTACTACCTTGCAAAAGACTTAAAGAGACAAAAGCAAGAAACCCAAAAGAAGGAAATTGAAGTTAGACAAATGGAAACTGCACGACTAAAAGAAATCTCCCAAAAACTTGCACAACATAGAGAACTATTAGACAACTTTGCAAAAAAATATGCAAGATTATTGCCTTCCCAAACAATAACAAAAGAATGGAAAAAAAACTATCTAAATTTTCACCCAGAACTAAAAAATAAAAAAATTAATTCAATAGAAATTCTAAACTTTTATTTACCTGATTATGAAAAAATTAACGAATCAAAAGCTTTTGACGGCAACTTCATTAATGCCATTTTATTAGAAGAAAACCAAATCCTAGAAGAAGACTTAACTAAAATTTTCTACACTATTAACAATGAACCAGCAGAAACTTTGATCGAACTACTATCCACTAAATACAAAATAGATCTCACAATAGAAGAAACCAAACAAATAATAGCAATTCATTATACAAACATCAAAACAAAAGAATTAGAAAAAATATTTAAAAGCATAGAAAAAAAATACTCTAAAATTATTGAACATTACGTAAATTACTTTGGAGAAACCGCAAAACAACGAGAAAACTTCATTTTCTTCATAAACTTCTTAGAAGAAAAAAACTTACTGCCAACAACATCAACAGACCCAACAAACAAAGCAAAAATGATTGCACTAGATATTCAAAACGAAATCAAAAAACAAAAACTAAACACATTCGAAAGACAACTCGAACCAGACACCCAAATTTTCTCCATGCAAGAAATAGACTTCATGACCGGAAGAGAATTTGAAAACGCAATGAACACAATCTTTTTAGGACAAGGATACAAAGCAATAACAACAGTTTACTCAAACGACCAAGGCGCAGACCTAATTTTAGAGAAGTTCGGGAAAAAAATAGTAGTCCAAGCAAAAAGATATCAAGGCCACGTGCCAAACAAAGCAATCCAAGAAGTAGTAGCAGCAAAACAACACTACAAATGTGACGAAGCATGGATAGTAACGAACTCTATTTTAACTGCCCCTGCAAAAGCTTTAGCAAAAAGCAACAAAGTTAAAGTAATAGAAAGAGAAGAACTCAAAAAAATGCTATAAAAAACCCAAAACAAATAGAATAAAAAAAAGAAATGAAATCAAGCATTATTCTTGTTCTGAAATTTTATTGTATGCTTGCTTTACTAAAAACATTACATAGTCAATGTCTTCGAGTTTGTTAAAGCTAATTTGTATGTCCCCGTTTCCCCATTTTCCTTTTCCTGTAATGTCCCTACAAAAATTTTTTGGGTCATTGATTTCTTTGAACTCTAAATTAAGGGTTAAATCAAGTTTGCTTTTTTTAGGGATTACATCAACAAAATTAGTTCCAGACTTATAAGCTACATACAACTTTCTAAATTCTTCTTTTACATCAGAACCCAAATTAAGAATGCGTTTCCTTAAGCTACTAAATAAAGGTTGCATTGGGGTTCCTTCCCCTAAAAACTCATAATCACTCAAGGAGTATTCTGCCTTCTCCTTAACCCTATACTTTTCTAAAACAGTAGGCTCCAAATTCGGACAACCCCAAACGTCAACAGCAAGCTTTGCAATAGAATTAGCTCTCTTCAATATTTCCTCTTTATTCCAATGCTCTAATTTAGATAAAGAACTGTTAAGTCTAACCGGACTATCGGCAAAGCCTCCTTTCATATCTCTTTTTTCTTTAAAAGGTCTGTCACTCAACTCTGAATTATAACCAGTTAAAGTCAGATTTCCAATAGTGTGCAAAAATTTTTCTTGTATCTCTTTCCAAGCACCACCCAATTCTGTTCTCCAATCACTTGACAAATTTTTGTTTTGAGGCATAATATGTTCTACAGTATAATCGCTTACATTAACAAACTCTTTTCTGTTAAAATTTTCAAGTTTTCTAAGCAAATAATTTGTGTTCCTAAAATTATAAACATCCTTAATAACAAAATGCGCTTTAAATTCCTCATTTCCAGGAAACCTTCTATAAGAATCCTGCAAAAACATAATTGCCTTAAAACTCTCCAAATAACTCTCTTTTTTTATTTGCTTATACAAAGTTACAAAAGTTTTATTCAAAGAATTGGTCGGAATATCACAAACAGCTCTCCTAAAAACATAACTCTCAATAAACCTTAAAATTTCAGAAAACTCTTGTTTGTTGATTTCATTATTTTTATAATCTTGATAAACTTGCAAAATAAAAGGATAAGAAACGTCAACCTTCAAAGTATTAATATCAGAAAAAATTTGCTTTAAAGATTCATCTTCTTCTTTCTCTAAAGCAACATTTACAAAATATGCAGAAAACATATAAATGTCTTCAACAAGTTTGTTTATGTTATTAAGACTCTGTTCATACAATTTGAAAGCAGAATAAACTTCTCTAATTTTAGGAATTTTCCCTGTTTTAATTGTAAGATAATCTCTCATAAAAGCATCAAAAAGTTCAGAGTACCCAGTGTAACCAAAATTTTTTTCCATTGGCTGCCAAAAATCAGCATAAAGTTTTTCTTGTTCTTCTTTAGGCAACCCCATTAAAACAAAATTTCTGATTAAATCTGCTTGTGTTAATTCAAGACCAGTAGAATTCAAACTCTCAAAAATGAGCTGAGGGTTATCCCTGCTTCTATCCAAAGAAACATCAATAACAATCAACTTGGAAATACCCTTATAAATTTCATTCAAATCAGAATTAGAAATTTTTTCCAAAAAATACTCGTAATTTTCTTTTAACCGTCTTGAATCATTCCTATCTAATTCCCTCTTCTCAATTATCTTAAAAAAAGTCTCCTTATCACTTTTAGTTAAAAGCAACTTATACTTTAAGCTTCCCTCTTCCTTTTCATTCAAAAGATAATAACTTGAAATTTTTTCAGGATTAATCTCTAATTTATTTCCATTAGCAGTATTACACAAAGCAGAAAGTAACAAAGAAATAGTAGTAAGCCTCTGTTGACCATCAATGACCAAAAGACTGGGAATAGCAGAAACCTGATACAAACCCTTCTCAACATAAACAATTGAACCAATAAAATGACCTGAAATGGATTCATCCTTTCCGGCCTTTAAAATGTCCTTCCACAGTTGCTCACATTCTTTTAAAGTCCAACTATAAGTTCTCTGATAAATAGGAATAATAAACTGTTTAGGGCTATTCAAGAACTGCAATAATTTAGTTTCCTCTGCCTTCATTCAATCACCCAAACACACAAAAAAATAGTTAATAAAGCCATTAAAAAACAAACACTAAACCATAAACAATGTAAAATTAAGTTGAATCAACTTTATTGCACTCTGCATTTCCTCCAGCTTGGTATTTTTTTATTAGTTCCTGTTCTTCTTTTTTCCTTTTTTCTTCTCCCCCCTGAATTTCTTTAAAAGAGAAAAAACAAGCATATTTTTCTATTTTGTTAGAGATGCATGTATTAGGCTCACTGTCTGAAAGATGTGCAGTTAACCTTTCTTTAATGTTGCCGGAGCCAATATAAAAAACTCTCTTCTTATTCTCTGGTCTTAAAACTGCAAGTTTGTAGACTCCATAAACTGCATTAATATTTGAAACATTTTTTGAATTATATTTTTCATAACTTGACCAATTTATCATATTCTCACTTCCTACATAGTTTATTTTATATTATACTTTTACAAATTAAAGCAAAATTGAACCCAGTACAGTTAAAACAGAAATTGAACCATAAAAAACAAAGGCAATATCATAAAATTCTGTAGGCAACCTTTCCTTTATCAAATAAGCACCTAATGCAATAAGCCCTATTGCTGTTCCTATATTCAAATACCATTGCATTACCCCTGACAAAGTCGCAAATTTGTCAAAAAAGAACTGCCACAACAACACAGAGTTTGCAAAAATGGCTACCCTGCCAATATGTCTTTTGCGAAACTCAGCTATTCCTGCAACCAACAAAACAATCAAAGCCAAAGTACTTATTGTCGGCGACAAAAAAATAAATTGTTGAATCATCCAAGGAGAAACCATTTTATTACCTCATTTGTTTCCTGTTATGGAAAACTTTCCCAACAATTCTGTTGTAACTTCTTCCAACGGGTTTTATTGTTACTGTTTCGCCACCAATTTTTCCTATTAAAGAATTTTTTGCTCTTCTGCCTGCAGCAGTATTTAACTCCGGGGCATTTAATCCTGCAATTCTAATAGAATTACTTCCTTGTATTGGTCTGTACAACCTAAAAGTGTCTCCATCAATGACTCTTTTTACTTTTCTCCTAACTGAATTCATTTTATCGCCTCCTATACTGAATCCAAAAAAAATGGAGTTTGTATGATAATATAGTTTTTTGTATGCAAAAATATTTAAAGAGAACTGTTCTTTATTTCTAGGATGAAAAACACCCTAATTTGTACTGTATATTATGATGATTCAATAAAACTGGCAATAAAAGACTACAAAATTAACAAAGTTATTTTTTTAAAAGACAAGAACCCAGATAAAAAAGATCAGCAAGAGGCTATAGATAAACTTATTGAATATAATAAGGGAATAGTTGATTTTGAAGAAAAAGAAATCCCAAAGTATGATATAATAGAAATAGTAAAAAAAAGTGTTGAAATAATAAGAAAACAACCAAAAGAAGACAACATCTATTTAGATATAACCCAAGGTAAAAGAACACAATCAATTGGGCTTCTCTTTGCCGGATATAAAAATCATTCAAGAATTAAAAGAATATTATATGCAAAAGAGATAGAAAAAAACAAGTACGAATTGATAACCTTGCCTAAGTTACACTTCAAAGATAGCGATGCAAAAATACTGAAAGCCATTGAAGAAGAAATGACCCCAAAACAAATAATTGACAAAAAAATAGTTTCAAGAGGAACTTTCTATAATAAAGTGGAAGAACTTGAATCCCATGGTTTTATTGAGAAACTAACTGACGGAAAATACGTTGTTACGGAATCAGGAAGAATAATGGCCTTGAAGTGATTGTATGACAATCTACTCTCATTCAAGAATTGAAACTTTTTACAACTGTCCATTAAAGTTCAAATTCAATTATATTGAGAAACCCAAAGTTCCTTTTCATGAAGGAATTGAAGCTTTTATGGGTTCAAGAGTGCATGAAACACTTGAACATTTATATAAATTAGTCCAGCACACTAAAATTCCTTTACAGCAGGAATTAATCGATTATTACAAGAAAAAATGGAAAGAAAATTGGAATGAAAACATTATAGTTACAAAAGAAGGATTAGATAAAGAAAATTATTTTAATTTAGGAAGTAAATGCATTAAAAACTATTACAAAAAAAACCATCCATTTGATGACGGTTTAACTATTGGAATTGAAAAAAGAATTTTAATTGATTTAGACGGAAATGGGCAATACAAGTTACAGGGCTTTATTGACCGTTTAGTTGAAAAAGAACCAGGGAATTATGAAATCCATGACTATAAAACTGTTTCTAATCTGCCTGACCAAATAAAAGCAGAAGAAGACAGACAGCTTGCACTTTACGCTATTGGCTTAGAGCAAGAGTTTGGTAATGTAAAAGAAGTTGAATTAGTTTGGCATTATGTTGTTTTTGGAAAAACAGCAAGAAGCAAGAGAACAAAAAAACAATTAAATGAACTAAAAAAAGAAACTATTTCCAGAATAAAAGAAATTGAATGCTGTAAAAACTTCAAGGCAAACCCTTCAGTCCTTTGTGGCTGGTGTAAATATCAATGCATTTGCCCTGAATTCAAGCATCAAAAAGAAACAGAAAAACTTCCTGCAAACAAATATTTAAAGGAAGCAGGAGTTGTTTTAGCAAACAAGTTCATTGAATTAAAAAACAAGGAATCAGAAATTAAAACAGAACTTTTCCAAGTTAAGGAAGCAGTTATTGTTTTTGCAAAAGATAAAGGTTATTCTGTTATTGAAGGAAGTGACGGCAAACTTTCAATAAAAGAAACTGAATCTATCAGACTTCCAAAAAAAGGCTCTAAAGAATATGAAAAACTTGAAGAACTCTTGCATAAAATCAATGCATGGAATGAAACTTCAAGTCTAGACCAAACAAAAATCAAAGAGTTTTTATCAAAAAAACCAAACAAGCAACTAGAAAACCTTTTAGAAAAAACTGAAACGACAACAATAAGGATTGGGGAGAAGTGATAAAAAAAATTTATAGGGAAAGATGTTAGTTCTTCACATATAGCCTTTTTCTGCGAAAGAAATTTACAAAGGGGGTAAAAAACCTTAAACTATTTCCTGAAAACTCTTTATAGTTTTAAAATTTACATCAATTGTTTTAAAGTGTTCTTCAGCACATTTTATTTTGTGTTTTTCAGATGGCCTAAGATTGTCTAAATTATTTACGAATTTAGTTTCTCTTACAAGATAAAGTTTTTCTCTAACTTTTCCTTGAGTATCTCTTTCTTCTAAAACAATAGCCCAATCAGGATTATATTCCCCAACAGGAGTTTCAACAACAAACCATTGAGGAAGTTTTACAAATAGTTTTACTTTATTGCTTTCTTCTAATTGTTTAGCAAAATCTCTTTCACCTTCAGAATCCCAAATTATGCCATCATAAATAGTTTTATTATTGTAATCGGGAACAACATATTCTTCATAAGCATCCATATCTTCAAATAATTCCATCTTCCAGAATTCTTTAAGTTCAATGTATTTAATTCCATTCATCAAGAATTCTTTCAGTTTTTCTTTAATAATAAGAGATATAGATTGAGTAAATTCTTGAGGATTTTTGAAGATTAGATTAATATTATTGGTTTTTGAAAGAATTGCATATGTCGTTTCTCTTGTAAGTTTTGTATCCTCTGAAATCAATTCTATTAAATTAGGTATTTCAAAATTTTTGTTTATTTCTTCTGCTTCGTCTCCAACAAATTGATATCTAATCCCTTTTCCTTCTTCAAGAGATAAAAAGACTTTCTCCACTTTGATTTTTATATTATTTATTGTAATTTTGTTTATTTCATCAACACAATTTTTTATCAATTCAGTTGGATCAATATCAACTGAATATCTCGTTTTTTTGCCAATTCTCTTCCATAATTCCTTAAATTCAAGATTGAGTTTAAATCCTTTTTTCAATTTCAAGACTTTCCTATTTCTTGCATTGGCTGGTTTTGGAGGAGCAATTACCTCTCCATAATCATTCACATATTCTTGCTGTAATTTTGAAACATAATCTGAATAGCTTTCGTTCGCAACTACTGTAAGAATATTAAAATCTAAATCTGTAAGCCTTTCTCCTGTTTGATTAACTGGAAGTCTTAACCCTCTTCCTATTTCCTGTCGTTTCTTCATTTCAGAAACAGTTTCATTAAGAGTGCAAATATTGAAAACATTAGGGTTGTCCCACCCTTCTCTTAAAGCAGAGTGAGAAAAAATAAATTGTGTTGGTTCTTCAAATGAAAGCAATCTTTCCTTATCCTTCATAATAAGATCAAATGCTTCTTTATCTTTTTCCATCCCTTTATTGCTTTTGTAATTTGAAAAATAACCTTTATGAACTGTATCAACATCTAAATCTTTGAGTTTTGGAAAATTTTTCTTAATTTTTTTAAACTCTTCAATAAATGTTTTTCTTATAAAACCATTTTCTTCTTTATAATTAGCTACTCTATCAATAAAAAATAGTGAAAGAACTTTTAGTTTAAATGGCTCTAATAATTCTTGTTTTCTAAAATGTTCTTCAATAGTGTGCCTTATTTGGATTTTCATTAATTCTTTCTTATCCCCCCCCAAATCTTCTCCTTTTTTTACGGTTATTCCATTAGAAAACTTGACATAATTATATCCTGCATGAATCCCAGAAACAATAAAATCTTTATATTCTGAGTTTTTGGATTTTTTCTCTAAATCATCTCCTTGTTTAACTTTTATTGTTTTTATTTTATACCCTGCTTTTTGTTTTTGGTTAATCTCTAATCTTGCAGTTATCCCTTTTTCATCTGCTTTAATATCTGTACATTTAATATAAGCAGAATTAAAATCATCTTCTTTTACAACAGAAAGAACTTCAATTTTTTTAACCAACCCTTTTGTATAAGCATCAACCGAAGTTAAACGATAAATTAAATTATAATAATTTTTATGAGTAGCAGAATATCTTAATTTTAGAAGAGGGTTTAATTTCTTTAAAGCTTCTTTTGCTTTATCACTTTCCATATTTTGGGGTTCATCAAGAATTAATATAGGGCTAGTTTTTGAAACCAAATCTATTGGCTTTTGTCCACTTAATTTATCGATATTCTGATTCATTACATTTGTATCTTTATTGAATGAGTCTAAAGTCATAACAAGAATTTCTATATTGTTATTTCTTGAAAATTGTCTTATTCTTGAAAGTTTGCGTGAATCATATTCACAAAAATTATAAGAAACATTATCATAAATCTGTTTAAAGTGTTGTTCTGTTATTTCTAAAGTTTTTAAAACTCCTTCTCTTATAGCAACAGATGGAACAATGATAATGAATTTTTTAAAGCCATATTCTTTATTTAATTCTAAAATTGATCTTAAATAAACATAAGTTTTTCCTGTTCCTGTTTCCATTTCAACAGAAAAGTCCATGCCTTGCAGTTTTTCTATTTCTTTTATGTTGTTTTCTTTTTGAACTGCATTAAGATTGCCTAATAATTTATTTTCTGAAATATCCAAGTCATTAGGAACAACTCCGTTTTCAGCTATGAAAGAAAAAGTTTTTGTAGTGTTTTTCTGTCCTTTAAATAAATCTATAACTGATTTAATCGCTTCAAGCTGAAAGTCAAGGTTGCTGTCAAATTTAAATTTCATTTTCTAAACCCTAAATTGTCTTTAAATTACACTGAATTGAAAGATTCTTTTTTTTGCTGTCATTAAGTGCTTCATCAAGACAAATAAACATATTTTCTTTTTTTAGTTTTAATTCATCTATTGTCTTGTCTTTAATCTCTTGATCTAAAGAGATATAGAAAAATAAGTTTCCATCAGTCACTTTATAGACTTTATTTGATTTGATTTCTGTCTTTTCAATTTTTGAGTTTAAGCCATATCCTTCCTTTATTATACATTCATAGATTACATCTTCATTATTATATCCAAAAATTAATGGAGTTTTAAAGAGCTGTAATTGTTTCTTTAATTCTTTCTCATCTTTCCCTTCGTATTTCTCCCATATTTTATGATTTGATTTATCCAGTTTGAATACTTTAAAGCCAAGGTCAAGATTTCCATTTTTTATTAATTTGCCTTTTTGTTCTTTTTCAAGATTTTTTATAACCCTTCTGATACGCTCTTTACATATTTCTGCAATAGTCTTAAACCCTTGTTTTTCTGCTTCTGATTTTTTTTTAGTTGGTTCAGGCAATTGAACACAAATAAAACGATAACTCTCTTCTGTTTTTTTATTCATTTCAGTAACTGCTTGTGCTGTTGATCCTGAACCTGCAAAAAAGTCAAGAACTATATCTCCATTATCTAAATTACACATCTCAATTAACTGTTGGATTAATGGAAGGGGTTTAGGAAAATCAACGAGGCATTTCTCATTGAAGAGTTTTTTTAGGTCTTCAGTTCCTCTGGCATTTGTAAAATCTCCATCTAACAGGGTAGCAAACGATTTCTTTTTAGGAGTCTCACTCCTTACTTTTTCATATACTGTATAATTCCCATCTTTTCTTTTCTCAAATATTACATTATTCTCTTTTACGGCTTTCAATAATTTCTTACCCCATCTCCATCGTCCTTCCGTTCCATCATTCCTAATTGGATAAACTTCTTTTCCATTGGGTCCCGGAATTGGAAACCACATTGATTCAGAATCTTCTCTTCTAGAACCAGCACCCCATTTATTTAATTCCCTTCCTTTCCTAAATTTTCCGTTTTCATCTTCTTGGTCTAGTGGAAGTGCTTCACTTTCTACGCCGCCCAACATTGCTTCGGTTTTATCTTTAGCATATATAAGAATATAATCATGTGTTCTTCTTATGCTATTTGTAGGACCAGTGCCGCCTTTTAATGCGTGTCTTACTGTTTCTGCAATAAAATTTTCTTCTCCAAAAATTTCATCCATAACTTTCCTTAAATTAGTTACTTCATTATCATCAATTGAAACAAAAATAACTCCATCTTCTTTTAGCAAATTTCGAGCAACAAATAATCTCGGATAAATCATTGAAATCCAATCAGAATGGAAACGACCATTTGTTTCTGGATTTGTTGTCAGTTTAATTCCATCTCCATTTGATTGTCCTGTTTGCTCTAAATATGCTTTTATGCTATTCTTGAAATTGTCCTTATAGACAAAATCTTTTCCAGTATTATATGGGGGATCAATATAAATCATTTTTATTTTATTGAAATATGCTTTTTGTAATAATTTCAAAACTTCAAGGTTATCCCCTTCAATAAACAAATTTTCAGTAGAATCCCAATTTACAGATTCTTTTTCAGCTGGTTTTAATGTTCCTTTTGCTGTTGTTTGAATATTTTTGAAAGTCTCTTTTCTTCCTGCCCAATTAAAAAAATATCTTTCATCTTTTCCGTTTATTTCTTTTCCTAATGTTCTTTGTAATTTTTCAAAATCGATCCTGCCTTCTGTAAAAACTTCAGGAATAACTTTTTTCAATTCAGCTATTTTTTCAGCTGAAATATTTAGTGATTCTTTTGAAACTTTTTTTGTCATTGTGATTTTGCCTCCTCTTTTAAATTTAAATATCATCTACTTTAAATTTGTAGCCGCATTTAGTACATTTTCCTTGAACTTTTTCTTCTCTTCCAATCCATTTTGAAGATGTTCCTGATGCTGTTCCTGAAATTTGAATTTTATGTTTTTTAGAAGGCAAAAAAAGGATTTCATTTTTAGTTAAGCAGTCAGGACATAAAACTTCTACTTTTTCTGGTTTATTCTCAGACATGCTAAATTATTAGTAAAAATAGAATAATAAAGTTATGCGAAAAATGTCTAAAATAAACAATAATTAGTTGTCTAAAATTTTGAGATATTGTAATAAACTTCATTCTTTCTCATATTGTTTTAGAATGCTTCTGATTAAAGGATCTTTGATTTTGACTTCTTGTAAGTCTTTGAAGAAGGTTTCAGGGTTTTCTTTTTATAATGTATCCTCTTGTTTTCTTCGTTTAAGTATTCGAGTATTTGTTTTGTTGTTTTTGAGATTGTTTCAAGGTTTTCAAGGATTTTTTCTTTGTTTTTGGTGTAGAGGGCAAGGTATTGCGGGGATTTGTTTTGTAAGCCAAGTGCTTTAGTGATAACATAATTTGTGGCTTCTGCTTGAATTTCTTTTTCTTGTTTGGAAAACTTTTTTCCTTCTTTTGAATAATGGGTTAGTTCGTGGGCTATTTCGTGGATTAAGGTGTTAACTTGTGTGTTGATGCTTTGTTTTGAGTCAACTGCGATTTTTCCGCCAGAACTGTAACCATACAACCCGTTTATGCCTAATTCTTTGAATTCTGTTTTAATGTTTTGTAAAACACAGTATTCTAATAGCTTGTTTAGTAGTTGTTGTTGGTTATTGCCTTCTACTTCCAAACTGATTTCTGGAAGCGGTTTTCCGCTGGTTTGAGAAACATCAAAAACATTCACTGGAAAAAAGTAGGTTCTGGAAACCTCTTTTTCCCCACCAATAGAATCCTTTTCCTTTATTTTTTTAGTGAATGGAGCAAGGATTTTGATTGCTTTAGAGCCTTTAAGAACTTTTCTGCCTAGTTCGTTCCACTTGCGAAAGCCAGCAATACGAGAAGCATCTCTCCTCTGAACATGAATTAAGAGTTGGTTGCGATAAGAGTACCTCCAAAATTTTGCTATTACATCAAGGTATTCCTTGAAAAAACCTGATTTGCGGACTTCATCAGTTTCATCAGCCAACCGTGAAACAGATTGTTCCACTATCTGATCAAGGCTTGAAAGGTGGTTCACTTGAAACCACCAACCTTGATTTTGCTTATTTCAAAATCCAGCATTTTGGAAAGGCTGTCTGTTAACTGTTGCTTTGTCTTGAGCAAATCATCTTGTTCTGATAACTCAGCAGTTGCACTTAAGCCAAATCCCTTGCTGGAATAGTTTCCAGTATTCACTTTCTGGGAAACTGAAACAGTGATTTCTTTTACTTTCATTGTGAATTCCTCCTATTCATTGCTTTGATTATTTGTTGAAGGGAAAGACCTTCCCCGAACGGGTTTCCTCTTTGGGAAACTTTTGTTTGATAATGATGTAAACTCATTTTTTGACCACCTCCTAAGCTTTTGAAAAAACGAGTTTTTTTCATGAAGGCGTCTTGCAGGGTTTGGAGGCATTAAATCCTTTAGCCGAAAGGCGACCCGATAAGGGGAAAGGTTTAAGCCGAGAAGCCCTGAGCCGGAATAAGAAAAAAACGAGTCAAAAGCGAAAGGAGGTGAAGAAAGAAGTTTAAAGATTCTACAATTGAGATAATAAGAAGCATGCAGCCATGTTCAATGAATATCTGTAAACCTGTAATTTCTGTGTTATAAATTAAAATAACTTCTCATTTTTTCTTTCACTTCAGTTCCAACAGAAGTTAAATCCAAAACCTTAACAGGAATCTCCTTTAATTCCTTCCCAAAAAAATCAACAAAATAACTATGGTTTTTTTCTCCTTCTTCAACTACTGTTGAAAACTGTTCAAAATACTTTTTTGGGGTACACAAGACATAATGACTATAATTTGCATCACAAACTTCCTCAAAATCCTCTGAAACCTCTCCAGCAAGAAACTTAGCAGTAACACTAATAGAATCATAATTTTCTCCAAAAGCATCAGTAAACATAAAATCATAATCAGAACTAGTCAAAGCATCCCCGCCAGTTTCACTTGAAACAAACCTTAACTCATAATCCTGAACATCAGAAACCTCATCAAAACCATTAACCTGAATTAAAGTACCAGAACTATTCTCAGGAAAAACAATTTTTACATCAACGTAATAATCATTTCCCAAATAAACAATACCATAATCCTCTTCAAAAACAAAATTTCCATCACTATAAACAGGATTGTTTTGCTCAGAATAAGTTACCTCAAAAAAATACCAATCCTTTTTTTTATTAGTATAATAAATATCCTTTGAAGCCCTAACCTTAATTAAAATATGATCATCCAATTCTTCTTCAACAGAAAAATCAAGTGTCCTCGGAGTATTATCCCTAATCTTAATATTCTCCGCAGTAGAAGGCAACAAAATAAACCAATAATCTTGAGGCCAATACAAACCAAATTCATCAGAAACCACATAATACTTATCCACAACATCAGAAGAACCATCTTTATTCAATTGAACAACAAGCTCAGAATAATTAGCAAAAGTCAAAGGCAAACAAGCCACTAAAAAAAAGAATAATAATAGAATTAAATTAATTTTTTTCATCCAATTACAAATGTGTTTAAACCCTTATTTTAGGTTTTGGGTTAACTCAACCCACTTGAAATTAAAAAACAAATATACTCTATGCAAATTATCTGCCTGACTAACACTTATTTTATGCTCTCAACAGTTTTCTCATGTTGTTGTTCTAATAACTAGACTAGAATTGCTTTTCTTATTAAAAGAAACCTTAAACGAGCTTTGTTTGTTTTCAAAGCCTTTTTCTGCTTTGTTTTTTGCGTACCATTTGCGTATCATTTTTTTGGAAAGCGTATCATACCAAAAAGTATTTTGCTATAACACTTTTTCCTTCCACTTTAACCATTCCTTTCTCTGTTAATTGAAATAAGTCTCTGGAAGCAGTCATCTTTGATACTCCAAATTTCTCTTGATACTCTTTTCTTGTAATAACTTTTTTTTCTTGTATGAAATTTAGTGCTTTCACTTGCCTTTCATTTAAACCTAATTCTCTTAAATCTAATTCATTTGAAGGCTTAACTAACTCTAAAATTTTTTCTTTTGGGCCATTAAAAATTACTTTAAAGAAAGCAGTATTGATTTCATAAACAGGTTTTTTTAATCCATGCAATAACATTAATTCATCCATTCGCTTTAAACCAGAACCTAATCTTTCAATGTAATGAATTTTTTTGAATAACTCTGTTATTTTGTGGTTTCGTGGATTGCTTGTTCCATAAACTTCTTTTAGAGTTAAATTGTTTGGAATGCTTCCAGGGGAAATCACTTCAATTCTGTCATCAAAAACATTAACAAAAACATTATTCAAAGAAAAATAATCTCTATGACACACTGCATTAATTACTGCTTCTTTTATTGCATCATAAGGATACTCTTCAATATCAATTCTTTTGAATCCATCAAACAAGTAAGCTAAACGAGTATGGCGTTTAACAAATGCTTCACTTTCATTAACCAAAAAAACTAAATCTCCAACCAAATCCTTTCTGTCAATAATTGACGCCATTGAATTCCCTTGATAACGAACACAACAAACAAAACTTTGGGAAACAAACTGCTGTGGATTCAAAGCAAAAAATAGTACTCCCGCATTATTAACAACAAACTTATTGTTGAAAAGTTTACCTAAACTTAATTCATATAAAACTTGTTCTTTAACTGAATCCAAAGGCAAACCAGCTCTAGCTAAAAAAGAATTAAATTTTGTTTCACTAAAATCAAACTCTAAATTAAAATCTTCTCTTAAGATTTCATCAAATTTTTTTTCTTGCATTACATTAAACTTTAATTGAATTAATAAAAAAGTTCTTTGACTGGTTTCCAGTACAAACAGTTACAATAACCTTAAATAAAAACAAAAGAAGAATTTCTGATGGGAGTAAATGAATGTAACAAAAAAATGCGTGATATCAGGAGAATACGGATTTAATCTAATTAACTCAAACAGATTTCTAATTTTAGAAGTTCAAGCAAAAAACGGAGACACAATAAAAGTCAATCAAGTTAATGGAATAAAATACAATGAAATTTGGATTGCATTTGAGTATCCAAGACATGAAGATCACCCAATAACTGATGATTTAAACAAAATAATTGTTGTAGGTGGAGAAAACAAAGAAAGTAATAGGACAATTTGTGTAATAGGAAAATAAAGTTAATTTTTGTTTGTTTTAGCCCAGCTTTCAATAAATGTATTAAATTGTTTTAAGTCAACGCCTTTTCCTTCTAGTTCTTTTATTTTTTCTAGTGTTGAATACAATAAGTCTAGTCCTTTTTCTTCTTTTCTTTCATGAATTTTTTGGAAATTTAATGGGTTGCCGCATTTGTTGCAGTATTTACTTTGACCAGAGTTTTCAAAAGAACAATACAAGCATTTCTTTGAAGCCAAAACATTAACTGCGAATTCGTCTTTTTCTTTTGATTTACCGCTTTTAATTAAAATTTTCTTCTTTAATTCATCAAAATTATAATGTGTATAATTAGATGGAATATTGCTTTTCTTGCTCCAACCAAACTTTAATCTCAACTCAGTTTCATTATAACCTTGTTTAGCAAAATCTGTTGCTGAAGAATGCCTAAAACCATGAGTCCAAACTCTCTTCTTTATTCCAGTTCTTTTAGCAATATTAACAATAACAGTCCTCAAAACATCTCTATGCATTAAATGGCCATTGCTTCCATAAACAAATCTTTTCAAGCTTCGTCTAGGAAAACTAATCCAAATAAAATCTTTGAATTCAGGCAAAACATTTTCTTCATGTTTTTCAATCCATGCAAGCCATTCCTTCAAATATGGATAACTCCATTCAATTAAAACAAGTCTTTCTTTGTTGCCTTTGCCTATAACCTTAAAAGTAGCAAAACCATCTTCATGCACTAAATCATCTTTCTTCATTTCCAATAATTCTTTTGCCCTTAAACCTGTTTCAAACAATAAAGCAAGCAAAGCTTTATCTCTTTCATTTCCTGCAATCCTAATCATCTCCAAAACTTCATCTCTACTCAAAACTTCAATAGGCCTTTTTCTAACAGAATCCGAACAAATATTTCTTTTCTTAATCCATTTCACTGCAACAGGAAAACCTTCATCATCATCCAAACCATACAACCACTTCCAAAAAGACTTAACTCTAGCCATAAAACTCCACACCGTTCTAGGACTAAATTCTTTTTCAGCAATACCAGTCCAATTATGAGGCAAAGGCTTTAAGTCGGAAAAAAATTTTTGTAAATCATTTTTCTTTAAAGACTTAAAAGGTTTACCAGAAAATTTTTCTGACAACAGAAATAGAATTCTTAAACTGGGAATCAAAGAAATAATTTTTGTTCCAGTAACAACCCTTTCATTATAAAACTCTAAAATCAGTTTTTTATTTGAAGCCAAAGTTTTCGCATTATTAATTCTTTTAATTAAGGATTCAATGTTCCTTTCTTCTTTGGTTTTTTTCTCCATATTAATCACTATAAGCAAACCTAATTTAAAGGTTACTATATGTCGCCTATAGTTCCTATGGAATTCACCTCATCATCGCCTATTGTAATGTATAGGGATTATTGCTTAAAATTAATTGTTGTCACCAAGTGACCACGTTTTGCGGTTTTGTGGTCACTCGGCCCGTAAGGAAATTTTCTGAAGGAATACATTT
>Ga0210057_1003882_pt1 | contig 20268 bp, 18 predicted proteins | sample CryGeyCG2114_010_2_FD_183968 | JGI IMG/M metagenome (GOLD analysis project Ga0210057, IMG submission 183968) | Groundwater microbial communities from aquifer - Crystal Geyser CG10_big_fil_rev_8/21/14_0.10 (SPAdes) (version 2) | ecosystem: Environmental > Aquatic > Deep subsurface > Groundwater ...
GGCGAGCGAGAAGTATCGTCGCCACGAAACCGGCGGGAAGTCCGACAAGCGTGAGTGGATGAGAAGTATGGACCGCGGTGTATGTGTCGTTGAGGAGTTGCGTGAACACGCTCACTGATGCCGCGCCAACCACTGCGGAGACAAGGAACCTCCCATGGCGTAGACAAGCGAGACAAAATCGGTCTTCGGAGAACTTCAGTATTCCGATCAGCGCGAAGAGCGGTAGCAGCAGCATGGTGTTCGCGGGCATGAGAACAGTGTACCCGAATATGTGCACATCCTTACATCCGCAAATGCGGGCATGTGAATCAAATCATACGCTTTTGGTGCTCACAAAATTGAACACACTGTTCGCGGCGACTGATCCCTCTCCGGCAGCCGTCGCAAACTGCGCGAAATAATTGCTGGCATTCGTGATGTCACCGGCACCGAACACTCCGGCAACGGTTGTCTGCTGTGCCGCGTCCACCTTCAGAAACCCCTTCTCGTCGACTTCACAGCCGATCTGCTTGGGAATCTCTGTGGCGGGAATTGCGCCGATCTCGATGAAGACGCCTTGGAGAGGAATCGTCTCCTGCCCCTCGAACGGCTTATCCAACTTCAACGCGGTCACTTTGGTATCGCCCAGAATTTCCACAACGTTGCGTTCCAGAACAAAAATGACATTGTCCTTCGACTTCACCTTATCCACCCAGTACGGCTCCGCGCGGAATTCATTACGCCGATGGATGAGGTAAACCTTCTTCGCAACCTGTGCGGCAATGGCTGCTCCTTCCACGGCGGCGTCACCGCCGCCGAGAACGGCGACATCCTTCCCTTTGTAGAAGAACGCATCGCACGTCGCGCAGTACGTCACGCCCTTGCCGGAGAATTCCTTCTCGCCGGGCGCACCGAGATGGCGCTTGTTGCTGCCCATTGCGAAGATCACGGTCTTTCCTTTCACAGTCTCACCGCTGTCGAGAAGGAGTTGGAAGCCGCCCGCGATCTTCTCGATGGATTTCACCCGCGCGATCTTGTGCGTGACCGCATCGAAGCTGAGCGCGTGCTTCTTGAAGTTCTCCATGAGGTCCGGTCCGGTAATATCGATGGTACCGGGCCAGTTGCCGACTTCGGCAGCCGTCATGCCGAGGCCGCCCTCCTCCGCGCCGACGATGAAGGTAGACAGCTTGTAGCGGGCGGTATAGATCGCGGCGGTATATCCGGCGCAACCAAGACCAATGATCAGAACGTCGTACATAGGGGGTGGGAATTTATGGTTTTCAGTATCGGCTTTCCGTGAGGAGAGCGCTGTAGCCAAGGCTACTGCAATTGCTCTGGAGAAACGTATACTTGTTGTGTTTTCCCTTATTTTACCACATTCTCCCATGACCATCGACATCTACTCCACGCCGCAGTGCGGCTACTGCAAGCAGCTGAAGGCCGTACTCACCGAGAAGAAGATCCCCTTCACAAACCATGATGTAACGGTGTCAGAGGAGGATCTGGCGGAAATGCAAAATCTGACGAACGGCGGCATGTCCGTGCCGGTCACGGTGACGGATAAGGGGATGCCGACGCAAAAAGTCGTTGTCGGGTACGACGATGCTGCTGCACTTTTGAAAGTATGAATGCTTCCGCGTCACCTATACAGGCACAGTTGACGTGTCCGCACTGTGGGAATGTGCAGGAGGCTGCGATGCCCACCGATGCTTGTGTGCCATTTTTCGTCTGCAGGGCATGTAAGAAAATAATCAAGGCGAAGAATGGAGATTGCTGCGTGTTCTGTAGTTTCGGAGATAGAAAGTGCCCACTCAATCGACCGTCATAGCGTGCTATAGCGTATAGCACTCTATGTTTATTGGCATCCATAAGCCAAAATCTGTTGACAGCACTTTTAGGACGGACTAGAGTGCATCCGACATCAGCGATCAGTCGCATGTCACGTATGTGTGTAGTTGTTGGTACTTCCTTCCCCAACTTCCCATGTCACGTGAGCGACTTTCAAAAGTACCCATAAAAATCGTCTACGTTCCGATCAACAAGATCAAACCCTATCCGGGGAATCCACGGCGCTGGACGGATTCGCAGAAGAATCAAGTGAAGCAAAGTCTGAAGAGGTGCGGCTTTGCTGATCCAATAATCCTCAGCGGAGCGAAACGAAACTTCAATACGATTGTGGGGGGTAACCTGCGCGCTGTGGCGGCCCGCGAACTCAAGATGGAATACGTCCCCGCGGTGTATATAACGCTGTCTGAAGCAAGGGAACGCGAGCTGGTGATCAGGCTCAATAAGAACACCGGCTCATGGGACTACGATCTTCTGCAGCAGAATTATGACTATAAAATGCTGCTTGAATGGGGATTTGATGACACCGATCTCACCCATCTCTGGGACGATGCGTTAAGTGTGGAAGAGGATGAATTTGATGTTGAAAAGGAGTTGGAGAAAATCAAGAAGCCAAAGACGAAGTTGGGCAATCTGCATAAGCTCGGATCACATTTTTTGATATGCGGGGACGCCACCGACCGTGCCGTTGTGGATCGGCTGGTGCAGAAAAAACAGATGGATATGGCCTACATCGATACGCCTTTCAATATCTCGCTCAATTATGACTCTGGCCTCGGTCAAACAAAGCACTATGGTGGAAAGACGAATGATCGGAAGTCACCGGAAGAGTACGAAAAATTCCTCCGCGCGATATACGGCAACGCAATTGCCGTTGGCAAGAAGGACCTTCACGTCTTCGGATGGAACGATGAGACGAACGTGGGACTCATGCAGCGCATCTTCGCCGATCTTGGCCTGAAGAATCGCAGAACATGTCTCTGGATCAAGGGCGCCGCGAACGTTGTTCCCGGGGTGGCATTCGGGAAATGTTACGAGGCGTGCGTGTACGCCACCTGCGGCCGGCCGTACCTCTCCGACGCCCATCAGAATTTCCACGAAATCCTCAACCGTGAAGTCGGATCCGGAAACCGCGCTATCGACGACATCCTTGATGTTCTCAATATATGGTTGGAGAGAAGAATCCCGGGAAATGAATACGAGCATGCGACGCAAAAACCCGTAGCATTGGCGGAAAGGCCGCTCAAAAGATGCACGCGCCCGGGCGATGCCGTTCTTGATCTCACGGGCGGCAGCGGCACCACGCTCATCAGTTGCGAACAACTGAAGCGCCGCTGCTTCATGGCAGAAATTGAACCAATATTTTGTGATTTAACCATCCGCCGCTTTGAAGCCCTCACGGGCATCAAGGCTTCCCTCATCAAACCATGACGAAACTCACGATTCACCGCGGCGACATTTTTGAACTCGGCAGACACCACATCGCGTGCGGCGATTGCTGCGATGCACCGTTGGTATCCCGTCTCCACGGGAAAGAGAAGGCATCACTCATGCTGACGGATCCTCCGTACGCCACCGCATTTGTCGAGGGGAAGGAGAGCCTCACAAAAACGAAGAGTGTTCACAAGCCTATTGTGAATGACCATCTCCAAACGGATGACCAGTACAGATCCTTTACACGTTCGTGGTTGGAAGCCGTGCGGCCACACCTGATGCCGAAGAACGCAACGTACATCTTCATCAGCGACAAAACGCTCTTCGCGCTCAGAGACGGCATGCTCGACGCCGGATGGCGGTACGGGCAGCTGCTTCTCTGGGTGAAGACTCAAGCAGTCATTGGCCGACTCGACTACGCCGTCCAGCACGAGTGCATTGTCTATGGCTGGTATGGAACGCACGCATTCTATAAATCACCGGACAAGAGCGTGATCATCTACCCGAAACCAAAGAAGAGCCCCTTTCATCCAACGACAAAACCCATTCCGATCCTGCGGCGGCTGATCCTCAACAGTTCCCGCATCGGGGACATCGTGTATGACCCCTTTCTCGGATCCGGCTCCACACTCCTCGCCGCCGAGCAGACGCAGCGGCGGTGCTTCGGCGTAGAGATCGATCCCGAATACTGCCGCGTCGTCATGGAGCGATTTGAGCGCCTCACAGGCATCGTTCCGAAGAAGCTTTCTTCCTCCTCCAATGCCTGACACGTCATCTTCCCCAAAGCGGCGCCGGACCGTCAAAGCCCGCCAGACACGCGACAAGGCGCTCATGGTCGAACAACTGCGCAAAACGCCGATCGTGCAAGTCTGCTGCGAGAAGCTGGGGATCGCGCGCACGACCTTCTACGACTGGTGTAAGCGCGATCCGGACTTCGCCAAGGCAGTCGATACAGCACTCTCCGACGGCACGGGCCTCATGAATGACATAGCCGAGTCGCAACTGCTCGCCGCGGTGCGGGACGGCAACCTCGGCGCCATCACCTACTGGCTCAAGCACAGGCACCCCGCGTATGCCACGAAGATGGAAGTGAAAGCGGAACTCAAGCGCATGAACGATTCCCTTACACCGGAGCAGGAAGAACTCATTGAGCGGGCACTCAGACTCACGGGTGTTATCCATGAATCATCTTCCCCAAACGACCATGAATGATCAGGATTTTTTCGATCTGCTTCGGAAGGACCGTGCCGCAAGGCGAAAAGCCGCGTGGGATTCATTCCCCGCATTCTTCGGCATCTACTTCGGCCATTACATCAAATACAAAATCGCACCATTCCATGATGAGATCTTCCGTATCCTGCAAGATCCCGAGGTCTCACTCTTCGCACTGATTGCATTCCGTGATTCAGGCAAATCGACCATCGTGAGCCTCGCATACGTGCTCTGGGCCATCATGTGTCGTCCACAGACAAAATTCGTTGTACTCGCAAGCATGACACAGGAACAGGTACGAGGATTGCTTAAGCACATCCGCACAGAGCTTGAAAGCAACGAACTTCTTTGCAACGATCTCGGACCCTTTCATGAGGAAGAGAATGAATGGCGCCAGACCTCCCTTGTCCTTGAGAGTTACGGCGCGCGCATCATGGCCGTATCGGTGGACCAAAGCGTGCGCGGCCTTCGTCATCGCGAACATCGGCCTGGCCTTATCGTTTGCGATGATCTGGAGGATCTTCAGTCCACCACGACGAGGGAAGGGCGAGAAAAGACCGCACGTTGGTTCAGTGGTGAACTGCTCCCAATGGGCGACATCAACACGCGCACAATCGTAATCGGTAATCTCCTCCACGATGATGCTTTGCTCCGAAGAATGAAGCGCTCCATTGAATCCAAGACGCTTCGCGGCGTCTACCGCGAGTATCCGCTCTTGGACGCCGACGGCAATTGCCTCTGGCCGGGGAAGTTCAAGACGCCTGAATCCATCGAACGCGAACGCCAGCGCATAGGCAATGAAGAGGCGTGGCAAAGAGAGTTCTTGCTACGGCTCCTCCCGGACATTGATCAGGTCGTGATGCGCGAGTGGGTGAAATACTACGATGTCATCCCGCAGGACATCGAACGGCACTACTGCTTCACAGCCATCGCGATCGACCCCGCCGTCTCGCAGAAAAGCACGGCGGATTACACGGCAATCGTCTGCGCCCGCGTCTACTACATCGACGGGCATTACCGCGTGTACATCCTCCCGCACCCCGTCAATGCGCGGCTCTCTCCATTCGAAGTCGTTGAGAAGGCCAAATACCTTTCCGATACATTGCACGATGGGAAGACCGTGCGTGTGTATGTGGAGGACGTGGCGGCACAACACGTCTTTGTGGAACTCTGCAAGCTCCAGCAGATGCACACCGAAGGCATCCAGATCGGGAGCCAAGATAAGAGGGCGCGACTCTCCGTCGCCGCGTGCGCCATGCAGGCGGGGCGCGTATTCTTCCCCGTCCACGGCGCCGAGCTTCTCATTGAGCAACTCGTCGGATTTCCACGGGAGCGGTTCGACGATCTAGCGGACGCTTTTTCGCTGCTCGTGAACAAGGTGACGCTGAAAAAACATGCGAGATTCGGCATGGCAATGATTTATCGCGACGGATCAGTGACGGGTTTTGGCAGTCTCGCCAACTGTTCATGCGAACCTGATGATGACTATTGAGACGCGCAGGAAAATCTGCAATGTGTCTACCTTAGAATTCCATTTCCACTACAACCGGATTGTGATCGCTGAACTTTCGGATCGCCGGAGTATCGATGACCTCGTACTGCGTGAGCCGTGGCGCCAGTGCCTTTGAAACGAAGAGGTAATCGTTCTGCCACGGCTTTGGGCTGCGAGCATAGCGGAGCGTTTGGACGTGATCGGTATTCCCGGATGCGGCATGGACATCAACCAAGCCGAAATCCGCAATCCTCTCGAAGAGAATCTGATGGGATCGGTTTGTCTGCACGGCATCGAATTGCGTGCTCGCATTCAGATCGCCGCCCATGATGATCTTCCGCTTCCCGCCGATGCGCCCGTCCATGAGGCCCGTCAGATCGGACAGCACACGATGAAGGTTCGGGATGGAGTAGCCTTTCGTGGGGCCGCTGCTCTCCATGAGACCGTAAAGGGAGATCAGTGTGAGCTTTTCTTCGTTGATCGTGGCATTGCCGATGGTAAACACTCCTTTGAATTGTGTGGCGATGACCTCTTCGCGGATGTTGTATTTCTCGCTGTAGATGCCCGATCCCCAGTCGCGCGCGCCTCCGATCTCATTCCATGCCCAGTGATCGCGCTGGTTCTCCATGAATGCCGCCGGACGTCCTTCCTGAAAGAGAAACACATCCGCTTTCACTTCCCCGATGTAGCAGTGCCACGCGTCCTCGAGCAGCTTCCTGTTCTGCCAATATGCCATGTTCCATGTTGCGACTCGGATGGTTCTGCTCTGCCTGTTGGTGGAAGCGTCCGATCCCATATGTCTGGAGGTCGGGCGGAACTTCCAAGAAGGGACGTTCGCACCCGGGCCAGGCATCGGTGTTCAGGTTTCCCATCGACCAACGCTTCCGAGGCGAACGCCCCTTTTTACGTTGGAGATGGGATGGGTCATGAGAGACCCGAAAAACAAACAATGATGCCTGGCACGCGTAAGGATAGCAGAAATAGCGGCTTCCGGAAGGTTTTACGCTGGATACGAGCGTGTTTCGGCTCATGGTTGCACTCGCCTCCTTTGTATTGGGACAAATGCTCTGGATAGGCGACGGTGTCGGCGTCATTGATGGGGATGCCAACGCTTCCGGGGCGATATGCCTACCACTCTTACAGCACCGGCAACGAAGCGGCGGGGAGCCAGCCAGGCGGCTCCCCCCGCGATGGCACATCTCATCCTTTCGGGGGTGCAACCAGATCGGTACTGCCTGTACGCCCGCAAGTCATCCGAGGACGACGAACGCCAAGCACTCAGTATCGATTCGCAGATCAAGGCGATGCTGGAGGTGGCCAAGCGCGAAGGGCTGGAGGTAACGGAGATCCGGCGCGAGAGCCATTCGGCAAAGGCTTCCGGAGCCAGGGCTGTCTACGCGCAGCTCTTGGAAGATATTCGTCTTGGAAATTTCAACGCGATCCTCACTTGGGCACCGGATCGCTTGAGCCGCAACGCGGGCGACCTCGGTACGCTCGTTGACCTTATGGATCAGGGTCTTTTGAAGGAGATCCGAACGCACGGACAACGGTTCAGCAACAATCCGAACGAGAAATTCTTGCTCATGATCCTTTGTAGCCAAGCGAAGCTGGAGAACGACAACAGAGGGATCAACACGAAACGTGGCATGAAATCGAGAGCCGAACTGGGATACCGACCCTGCAAACCGCCCCTCGGCTATCTGACGATGCGGGCACCGGGAGCATCGAAAAGCCATCTCATCATCGACCCCGTGCGGGCACCGTTCGTGCGGCAGATGTTCGAGAAGGTGGTTGAGGATGGTGCGAGTGGTCGGGTGCTCCATCGATGGATGCAGGAGGTGGGATTTGTTACGAGACTCGGTAAGACCATACCGCTCTGCATGGTGTATAAAATTTTACACAACGAATTTTATACGGGAAGGTTCGAATACCCCGTCGGTGGCGGGCTGTGGTTCAAAGGCGACTATGAGCCGCTTGTCACGAAGAAGCTCTTCGATGACGTGCAACGGATTCTCGCCGAGGCTCCGAAGAAGCCGTGGGGAGTGAAGGACTTCGCATTCGTGAAGCTCATGACCTGCGGCAAGTGCGGCTCAGGAGTGACGGCAGAGGAGAAACACAAGCACCTGAAAGATGGGAGCGTGAAACGGTACGTCTACTACCGATGCACCCACGCGAGGGATCGTGAATGTAAGGATGGATCGATTCGAGAAGATCATCTGATCGAGCAGCTAGCCGAAATGATCGACGACGTGAACCTCGATGCATCGAGCATCAAGAAGCGGATTCAGGCCGAGTATGATCATCTTCAGAGATTTTCAACGGGAGTGTTCGGCATGACGGAAGAGAAAGCGATGCCAAAGGTGGATATGAAGAAATACGCGCTCTTCGTTCTACGGAATGGCAGGAGCGAGGAGAAACGGGAGCTGCTGGAGTGCTTTACGAGCAAATTGGTGCTTACGAATGGCAGTATCTCTGCTCCGGAAGAAGATAGAAAAGCAAAGAGGTAGGCTGTGAATCTTACTGAGTACAATGCGGATACTTGACGTTTGATGATAACAAAGTTTGACGTGCCAATTTAGCACTCTATAATTCAGAGTGCTACTTATCGCAGTGAGGGTAGCAAAAATAGGGTGCGGATCACATCGAAGATATGCCAGATGAGCCAAGGAAAACACATCGGCTTCACGTGTACCTGATCAAGAAAGTGGTCGGCGAAGATATGATCTTGGATCAGGAATATTCAAAGAAGGACGTGGGCATTGGCACGCTGTTCTATAAGCAGTCCAACACTCACGCTCCGTCTTGGCTGGAACTGTTCGAACGAGATGGTTACACCCTTCAAGGTGTCTACGCTGCCAGCGCCAGCGCTCTGCTTTTGGTGAAAGCCGAAGGCAGATTCTTCGCAATCACTTTCGGACACGGAGGAAAGCACATGCTTTCACCCGGAGTTTACGAAGAACGATTCGGTCTGATCGTGACCCTCAACACCGTTGACCCAAAATCCATCAGAAGCATAGACACAAAGACACTCGAATCTGAGCCCATGCAAGTACGTGAACAGGCATCGAAAGCGACAGAGACAAATCGATTTGGATTTGATCCAGAGTCTGATCTGGTTCGGGCAATCACAGGCACTCCCCCTGCGTCGGACAATTTGGGAAGCATGATGGTGGGCAAAGATGCCCTGAAAATTTCCGTGCGTTGCGATCTCAATGCCATCAAGCCTATCTTAAAAATACTGCTCAAGAAGGCCGGAGAGGAAAAGTACAAGAAAAACGGATTTGAATGGATCGATCAAATGAAAGAACTGCAGGATCCGAAAATGATCGAACGCCTCGATGAGAAAATGATTTCAGAATTCAACAAGGAAAGCCCGTCAAAGTTATGGCTCACTGTTCCAGATATTATCGATTGGGATGATGTTTCAGGTTTCAAATACTCGCAAAAAAAGAGTGAGGATTTGAAAGATGATTTACATATCAATGATTTCAAAACCATCATCGCAAGAAGCGTGACAATAGACGACCTCAAGACTCACAAAGTTCATATGTTCTATAGCAGCACCGAGGACGATCGGGAGCGCTGGAAAGTCTACGATTGTGTGTATTGTGAGTGTGACGATGGTGACTCCACATATCTCTTGAGCACGGGAAATGGTATGAAATCGACAAGAAACTTGTAAAAAGGGTAGAAGCTGCGTTAAGAAAAATTCCAAGGAGCACGTCAGGAATAAAATTCCCTGATTACAACCACGATTCAGAAGCTGCATACAATAAAGCGATCTCTGATGGGGAAAATATGATCTGTTTTGATGGGAAAAACATTGGCTATGGTGGTTCGTATAGCAAAATTGAGTTCTGCGATGTGTACTCAACAAAGAAGAAAATGATCCATATGAAGCGATACTCCGGCTCCAGCACCCTCAGCCATCTTTTCAATCAAGGCGCTAATGCAGCCGAAGCCTTGTTGGATCAGGAGTTTAGGGCAGCAGTGAATAAGAAACTGCCCTCGAAGTCGAAAATAGGCACCCCAAACGAACCCAAAGAATCGCTCGAAGTAGTATTTGGAATCATCAGCAAGTCAGAGAGGGATTTGGATATCCCGTTCTTCAGCAAGCTCAGCCTGAAACATATCTACAGTCGACTCCAAAACCTGGGCTACAAAGTGAGCTTGGTAAAAGTAAAGAATATTCGTGATGGCGATTAGCGCTTACTATAAATCTCAGTGATAGCGGAAAAATAAGAGCACCACTCACATTCCTCTTGTGGGTCTGGGATCTCATCTTCCATGAGACAGTCGTGAGCATACTGTATTGCCTCTTCCACCCAATCATCCTTACCCTCATACGGGATGAGCTGTTCATCGAATACAAGCTTCGCATCAAAGGCATCTTGGCTGGTATCGGCATTCACATAGACAAAATATCCAGTATTGGAGACAGTGAAACCGCTCTGACGCAGTAGCCATTGATAGATTTCCATCTGACGTTTGTATCCTTCTTTCCAAGGAGTGCCATCATTGAGGTCAATTTCTTTGGTAGTACTGGTGGATTTGTAATCTACAACGATCAGCTCCTTCTTTGGATTAATCCAGATATCATCGACAGCTCCTGTAATGAGCAGGTTTGTACCTTTGTGTAAGTGCTGAACCCCCTTGAAGTTCTCCCGCCATTCGTTGATTCTCTCATGTTGGAAAGGGATAGCATCTACCTTGTATTTCTTCATGAGTGGATGCGGCATACCCGCTGCACGCGCAAGGTCAAATTCCTTTTTGAGCAACGTGTCAGTCGCAGAATTGAGGGTAAAGGCTGGCCCGCTTACTCGGCCTATACCAAGGCGGCGGTCGATGTAGAAGCATCGTGGACAGCCAAGGAACATCTCGATCTTGGAACGAGAGAGCTTGAATGGCTCTTTGGATTTTGGATCGAAAATGTTGCGTGTGCGCTTGCCGTTCTGCATAGATCACAGCATAAGTTGCGGTAGCCAAAAAATGAAGCTCAGATACAATAAGGCCATGCAAAGGCCAAAGAAGCACACACTGAAGACTGTCGAATCGTATACACACGATACGGAGAAACGGCCAAATACACCGCCTGTCGGCCTTGTTAGCACAGCGACCGATCCTATCGAAGGAAAGAAGCGATATGAGCATGATCCGCATATTGATCCGCAATTGAGCTGGGCTGGAAAAAAGGAGGGCATGAGTTTCGAGGTGCCAAATGTCTCCTTGCACGTTCATGAACGCATTGATCCTCAGCGCATAATCAAAAACTTCCTCAAGAAGGGTTCTGCCCCAACACAACAGTCACTCTTTGATGAGCCCGATAACGAACTTCCAATAAGCAAAGCAATCGAGTTTTATGCACATAGCCAAGACTGGAGTAATCGCATGATCGCTGGTGACTCTCTTCTTGTTATGAACAGCCTTCTCGGCAAAGAGAGCATGGCTGGCAAGGTACAGATGATCTACTTCGATCCTCCATACGGCATAAAGTACAATGGCAATTTTCAACCCTTCTTTAGCAAGCGTGATGTCAAGGATGGGAAAGATGAAGATTTGAGTGCCGAGCCCGAGATGATCAAAGCGTTCCGAGATACATGGGAATTAGGAATTCATAGCTATTTGAGTTATATGCGTGATCGCCTTCTATTAAGCCGTGAATTACTTTCTGACTCCGGATCAATTTTTGTGCAGATCAGTAATGAGAATCTCCATCATGTCCGAGAGATTCTCGATGAGGTTTTTGGTTCTCAAAATCTTATTTCTATCATCACCTTCGTCAAGCGGAGTCCTCAGCCCGACAACTTCTTACCACCAGTCACAGATTACATTATCTGGTACGCGAAGGATAAAAAATATCTCAAAGGCAAATATAAACAACTGTATCAAAAGAAGACTACAACGAATGTCGAGTCGTTCACGACGAGTGATTTAACATCTTCGCATGAATTTCATAGAACACCGTTTGAATTTGAAGGAAAGACCTTTACACCAGGCGCACGTTACTGGTCAACGAGCGTAGAAGGATTGAAGAATTTGGCTTCTGCAGGTCGTTTAGTCATCAGTGGACGGACCCTGCGTTTCAAGCGTATGGATGATGATTTTCCATACCAGCTTATTTCTAATGTATGGGACGATGTGGTATTCACCAGCTTCTCAGAGCCAAAAATCTATGCAGTGCAGACATCGGTAAAAGTACTCCAACGTTGCATAATAATGTCCACGGATCCCGGCGATCTTGTTTTGGATATTACATGCGGGAGCGGGACTACCGCATACGTAGCAGAGCAGTGGGGACGACGCTGGATTACATGCGATACCTCCCGTGTCGCTGTCGCTCTCGCAAAACAACGTCTCATGACTGCAAAGTTCGACTACTTCCAACTGGCGCACTTTGAGGAGGGTATTCGCAGCGGGTTTTCGTATGATGCCGTGCCGCATATCACAATGAAATCTATTGCAAACAAAGAACCTGCAAGTCAGGAAATTATTTACGATCAACCTATCATTGAAAAAACCAAGTTACGTGTTACAGGGCCTTTTACTGTAGAGGCGGTACCGTGCTTACAAGTGCGACCACTGACTGGAAGTGCTACGCCAGTAGTAACCGAAGATACCGCCGGACGTACTGGTGCTGCGGCCAGCTACGCACAATGGATGGACGAACTCCGTGCTAGTGGCATCCGTGGGATCAAAGGACAAACAATCGCATTCACGCGGCTGGAGCCGCTCTTCGGTACACAATGGCTTCAGGCTGAAGGAGAAACGAGTGATGGAAAACACGCGGTCGTCTGTTTCGGGCCAGATTTTGGACCATTGGAACAAAGACAAGTCGAGATGGCATTAAAGGAAGCACGATCCTTAGAACACAAACCTGAAATTATTGTTTTCGCAGCCTTCCAATTCGATCCAGAGGCCGGAAAGGATATTGATCTGGTTGAATGGAAAGGGGTGCAAATTCTCAAGGCACAGATGAGTGCTGATCTTTTCACAAGTGATCTTCGCAAAAAGCGCAGTAGTAATCAGAGCTATTGGCTCATTGGCCAACCGGATATTGCGCTTACAAAGGAGAAGGATGGAAAATTTACAGTCGCCGTTCATGGTTTTGACTATTACGATCCATCATCCGGCGATGTTGTAAGCCACGGTGCGGAGAAAATTGCCATGTGGATGCTGGATACGGATTACGATGAACAGAGCCTCTTGCCTGATCAAGTATTCTTTCCGATGAAAGACATCAAGCGCGATTGGACGCCACTTGCCAAAGCCCTTAATGGCGCAGTAGATGAAGACCTTCTTGAGGCATATACCAGCCTCACATCCCTCCAATTTGAGCCCGGCGACAGCGGCAAGATCGCCGTGAAAATCGTCGATGATCGGGGCATTGAGTCTCTGGTGATCAAAACCCTCCCATAACGCACATGCCCAAGCAAATTGAACATCTCATCATCAATAAGCCTTATCAGGAACCCCAGTGTTACTGGGAATACCTTCCGGACACGAAGGATTTCAACAAGCACGATGGACGAAGAAAGGCGGGATATTGGCGTGGTTCGGGAACAACGAAGAAAGGCATGGATGATCAGGGGGAATTTGTGGAGCTGCCACTTGTAAATCAGATTCGCCCGCGTGTTCGAGCATGGGCCAAGGCAGGGTATCCAAATGTCACAGGCATCACGCGCAAACTTCTTGAGCATTGGACAACCAAGGAACAACGAAATGAGATGCCACTTTTCTGGTGTCAGCTTGAAGCGATCGAGACAGCTATCTGGCTTTTGGAAGCTCCTCCAAGTGAACGCACTGGCATACAAGTGCCAAACGATGAAGAGTTGTTGCGCTATTGTTTTAAGCTTGCAACAGGCACCGGAAAGACAACTGTCATGGGCATGATCATTGCTTGGCAGGCACTCAACAAAATGGCGAATAACCAAGATAGTCGATTCACCAAACACATTCTCATTGTTGCTCCAGGCATTACTGTACGTGATCGATTGCAGGTTCTGTATCCGAGTGCTGAGGAAAATATCTACAGTTTGTTTGCCCTCGTGCCTCATACATTGATTCAAGAACTCTGCAACCCGCAGGTGAAGATTCTTGTACGCAACTGGCATGTTCTTGCTCCAAAAGATGATCAAGGACCAAAAGTTGTGAAGAAGGGGCCGGAAAGTGATGAGGCTTTTGTACGGCGCGTCTTGCCCGAGTTTGGAGGGGCAACGAATATTCTTGCGATCAACGATGAAGCGCACCACTGCCATCGGCCTACTCCCGATGAAAGTAAGGAAGAAAAAGAGGAAGCAACGATCTGGATTTCAGGCATTGATCGCATCCATCGGGCACGAGGTGTCTTACGCGTGTACGACCTCTCTGCCACACCTTTCCGACCTACAGGTCACCTAAGTAGAGGAGAGCAGCTGTTCCCGTGGATCGTCAGCGACTTCGGCTTGAACGATGCTATTGAGAGCGGTCTTGTGAAAACACCAAAAATTGCCGTCCGCGACGACACAACAACCACGAAGGAGCTGCTCTCGAAGTTCTTCCACATCTACGTTCATATTAAAGACGATCTGAATCGTCGTGCGGAAGCCACTGAGCCACTGCCGGATCTCCTGCGTTCTGCAATTGATATTCTAGGTTCAGACTGGCTGCAGAAACGCGATGAGTGGAAATCGGCGGGTACGCAGGTGCCTCCGGTAACCATCATGATCGCAAACAGGGCAGAGACAGCAAACCGCATAGAACATGCCCTCACACACGGCCAGACAGCCGTGAATGAATTGGGTGATACATCGAAGTTACTGGTGATCCATCAGGACGCACTCAACAAGCTTGAATCCGAAGAGGGAGCATCGAAAGATGATGCCATCCAAGGAGAGCGTGAGCGGTTTAACAGTGTCGGAAAGATAGGGAAGCCCGGTGAGGACGTTCAGTGCGTTATCGGAGTCAATATGCTTTCCGAGGGTTGGGACGCGCGTACTGTGACGCACATCCTTGGAGTACGTGCATTCACAAGCCAGCTGCTCTGCGAGCAGGTCATCGGGCGAGGACTCCGTCGCCAGTCCTATGATGTCAATCCGGAGACAGGAATGCTGGAGGCAGAATATGTCACTGTTTTTGGTGTTCCATTTACCTATCTCCCTGTTGAAGGCGAAGGGAAGGGGCCAAGCGAGGAGAAGCCAAAGATCGAGATCAAGCCCATTCTGGAGCGAAAGGAACTGGAGATTCGCTGGCCGCATGTGATCCGTGTTGAATATAAATTGAATTACCACCTCGACGTCGATTGGTCGAAGCTTACACCATTGGAATTGCGCTCCGATGAGACTCCGACGATCGTCGAGCTTGCACCCACTATCGATGGACACCCGGATTTCAGCAAAATCACACGCCCGGACCTTGAAAAACTTGCTGGTAAAGAACGTCTTGCGAGCATCATGCTTAAGCAGGCAGCTCTGCTCCGAGAGCAATTCAAAAAGAGTTGGCCCGGTGATCCGGGCAGCCACATCAGCCAGCTGAAAGATCTTATCGATCAGTTCCTTGTATCCGACAAACTGAAAATGCGCATACCCTCCAAAGACGCCGATCTTTGGCGTTCCATTACAATCGCGCTCAACATGCAGAAGATCGTGAGTCACTTGGCACAATTCATCCGTGCATCCAGCGAAGAGGAGCCTGTGGCAGTTCTCGATCCCGTGCGGCCAATGCGGAGCACGGCAACATCAGCGACATGGAGGACCAGCAAGCCTTGTCAGCCGGTGCAGAAGAGTCAAATCAGTCACATCGTCGTAGACTCCCAGTTTGAAGGAAGTGTTGCTTTTGAACTGGAGCGTGACCGCATTCCCGGCTTAGTCGCATGGGCGAAGAATGATCATCTAGGCTTTGAAATTTACTATCTCTATCAGGGAATGGTGCACATCTACTACCCAGACTATCTCATTCGCTTCGAGGATGGCCGTACGCTCGTTTTGGAAGTAAAAGGCAAGGAGGATGACAAAGTGAAGGCAAAGCACGCCGCAGCGGAAGAGTGGGTGCGAGCTGTAAATTCACTCAAATCCTTTGGTCAGTGGGAGTTCAAGGTGCTTAGGAACTCGAAGGATATTTTTGAAGTTGTAAAATAGCTGGTGGCCTAGCCATAGATAATTTCCCTTGCCGATACATATATCCTGCCTTTCGTTTGAGCGAGTTCAACTTTCTTTGAAAGGAGATCAGGCAACGAAATAAGCTCTTCAAGAACATGAATCAAATCTGACCCGTCGACCAGAAAGATGTTTGGCGTGTTGTTTTTGCAGATCGCGTCAACTGCACTCACAGAAAAACCATTGACCGAAATGAAAGCACCCCGAGGGTATAGAGTTTTTGTCTGCACTTTATATGCAAACTGATACAGTCCTTCTGTAGTAGAAAGCTCATCTTTCCACCGAGCTTCACAGATATAGCTGTTATCTCCTTGAAGCCTGAAAGACCCGTCAATTTGCTCGCCAGTTAACTTGAAAGGCTTATCTAGTCGAACTGTAAAATATCCAAATAGCTCTCGAAGAAATCTCTCAAATTCATAACCACGTTGTTGTGCTTCACTGTTCATGGCCATCAATTTTCTGAAAGATTCCAGTAGATTTATGAGAGTAAGTTTTTTAAGTCTTTGCGCTTCTATGTCGGCTTTCCTTCTATTCAATTCACGCACATGCTCATCTTCTTTGGTCTTCTCACCAATCATCTTTTTCAAACGCTCAATATCTTTTTTTGCTTCCTCTGGATTTAGAGACCCATTTTTGAACCAGTAGGATTCAAAATCTGACCATCGAATAATGTTTTGGATGATTGTATGTAACTGTAAATTGCCGCTCTCATCACGCTTATTCAAGTTCTCATAAAGTGCATCTACAATCTGAGATTTGGTAAGTGATGACTCGATTCCTCGCATATCAGAACTGGTACATCCACACTCATTCCGAAAAAAATCTATGAGATCAGTTTTCTTGTAGAAGATGCCGAGGAGGCAATCCTTCATGCAACGTCTAACATCTGCCGGATATCGGATAATTGCCACCTTGATCATATCTATATCCGAATTATAGCCGATTTATGTCCAGTCGACAGATGGTTGAGTCTATGGCGAGGAGAAGAGTCTGGGTTGGCAGAAATAAAAAACCAAGGGCTATTCAGCCCGGGATATTACGAGGGTCATGGCCATACGAATCCTTTTGTTGGATCCTACCTTTCATGTCCTTAATGACGAGTTCTTCCTTGTTTCGACGTGCAATATCACGGGCGATATCAACCGCATCCACCTTTTTCTCGGTGGCTGCTGCTGCTCGCTGTGCGCCTGCAAGTTTGACGATCCATTTATCGTCGTGTTTCCGATGAGAAACGAAGCGTTGAGGAGTCATGATTCAAGAGGAAGGCCAACCCAGAATTTTTCTCTATCTCCACTCAGGAAAACGGAAAATGATTTCCGGTGTTACAAAAAATGTGTGAAAAATGGCCACGGCAAAACGGCCGACCCTTCGGAGACAGGGGTCGCCCCCTTAGGGCACGGTAAGGCAACGCTTTGCACGCGCCAGTGTTGGCAGCCTCACGGGGAATCGAACCCCGATTACCAGGATGAGAACCTGGCGTCCTAACCGTTAGACGATGAGGCCATTTTTCTGGCGGAGTATAGCAATGGACTGGGCTTAAATTCCAGTAATGAGGTTTCTGTATTGTAGTTACTTATCTGTCAAACTGAATTCATTTGTTGTACGACATTTTAGTTAGCCTGTTTCTTGAATACGTAAACAATACTTGTCATTCTTCCGGTATGGAACAACTCCATGTCCCCCCTTGAAGCGCGACATTCCGGTGGAACGTCGACCGGCATTTGTGTGTGTTTGTGTGCTCCGATAGAATGACTCCTTATGTCAACTCTCCGTGAGTCCCTTATCGCGGCCACAAAAAAGCCAGAGGTGTATCGAAAGGCTTTGGCTGATATCCCCGACGAGATTGTCGGTATGCGTGGTCGTATTGGCGGACTCTTTGTCTATCCCTGGAAAGGAACTCATGCAGTAGCTCTTGAGGAAGCGCGCTTGGGTTCTCAGGGGATCGAGACTGTTGATGGATCCGTGCGCGATCGTATGGCGATGCTTGTGCGTAGGGAAGCAGGAACACATAAGGTGTTAGGAGAGTATGATGGCGAGCGTCTGTCACAGAAAGACACGCCGCATCTTGCACACATACACATGTCCGTTCCTTATCAAGGTATTCTTCAGATGTCTGCACCTGCCATTCCGCAGGATATGTTTGCACTAAAGTTTTCAGTACATTGTCTCCGTCCTGAGGGGAGTGATGTGCGAAAAATTCTCATGAGTGGAAAGAATCCGTATGTTCTTGAAGGAGAGTTCCTGCCACAGGATCACATAATCCTGCGACGTTTACGGAGCATGCTCTCCTATTTTGGAGAGAAGATCGAAGATATTGGTCTCTTTATTCCTCATGCGGAGTTTCGGAGGCAGTCGGATACAGTCTCTACTGAAGATGCGCAAACGCTCCTCAGTGATGGAAGTCAGTTACATATCACGAATGCAACATCTTCCCGATGGGATATGCGGCGCTTTCGTCCGAATATTGTGCTGACGGATCTTCCTGCGTGGACCGAAGATCTCGTTGGTGAAATTCGTATTGAAACAGATGCAGGTGAGGTGCATGTGGAGTTGGCTCAATCTATGCCGCGTTGCCCTGTTCCTGATAAACATCCGGACACGGGGGAGGTGAAGGGGGGGCCGAATAAGTGGCTTGCTCAGCATCATCCGCGAGATGCGAACAGTAACATCACATTTGGCAGAGGGGCACATGTGCTTCATAGCCAGGAAAAGCCGGTTATTCGGAAGGGGGATCCGTTTGTGATTACGCGTGAACGTTCGCTGTAGTAGTCCTCATAAGTACCAAATTTTCACGTTTTGAGTACTCTAAAGACTATTGCATCAAAATGTAAGGTTTGCTACACTATATAGTGTCATTGGTTGATTGAGACTTCGGTTGAGATTGATCGGTGACCAACACAAACATCGTCTCTCGGACTCGCTCCTGGAGGCGTGTTTGTTTATTTGTGGCAGAGCCACGCTTCGCAACAAATATTTGACAAATCGGATTTTGGCACTATAGTGGCTTTTAGCGTTAATCCGTTACTTCCAAATTTGGTGAAAGGAGGTGCACAATGCACCGGAAAGTCCGAGATGGTCCGTCGCCCGCGTTGGGCGCATACTCTTCTTTGATTTCCATCCGCGGCGACCACGGCCCCGGCCTCCGGCCCTCGGCCTGATCCCTCCACCAACGGCGACGCCGGGCCCCTCCCTCTCCGGGAGGGGCTAGTTTTTGTGTTTCGGATTATAGGTCACGATGCGGTGCATAGCGGGAATGACGTAGATGTGTTTCGTGGTTTTTGGAGGGAATGTCTCTCCGGAGAGGCCCATGTTGATCACGGCTTTCTTGGAAACGGGAATTTCCCTTTTTCGTGGTAGCACCATGATGGTGTCATCTTCCAGATAATCGACGCAAATGCAGGGAACTATGGGGAGACCGATGCGTTTCGCGACAAAGTAGCGATGATGTCCGTCGAGGATTACGCCGGTTTTGCGGTCGATGAGGATCGGTTTTGCACGAATAGTTTTCCGTCTTGAGGCGAAGCGCAGGTATGCTGCCGCCTTTTTCTCTTTCACGGCTTCGTGTTCTTTGAGGAAGTTGATATCCACCCATTCAATGTCAGGATGACGTACTGATTGTCTTTGCATGGTATTCTCCATAGGTGCTCATAGACATTCTCCTCTTTCTCCTTCTTCTTGTCACGGCTGCCCTCACGGGGACGGCGCTGATGCACCTCTTCTTGCGCATTCCCTTTGTGCCTTCATCCAAGAGAAGTATTGAAGAGATGATTCGTCATGCGGCATTGAAAGGGAATGAAACTGTGTACGATCTGGGATCAGGGGACGGGCGTTTGCTTATTGATGTCAAAAGGCAGTATCCAAAGACCACGGTGATCGGCGTGGAGTACGTGCCAACGATTTGGCTGCTTGGCAAAACTCGTTGTCTCTTTGCTCGAGCGGATATTCGTTATGAGAGAGGAAATGCGCTGCGTCGTGATGTTTCTGATGCGGATATCGTATTTCTGTACCTCTTGCCACCACTTATGGGGAGATTGGAAGAGAAGTTTGACCGTGAGCTGCGTCCGGGTACGAAGGTGATCTCTAATACGTTTCCCTTTCCGCAGAAGAAACACGTCGCAGTGTCGGAAGTGCAGACAAGGACAGGAAAGAAGAAAGTATGGGTGTATGAGTGGTAAC
>Ga0210057_1003883_pt1 | contig 20261 bp, 22 predicted proteins | sample CryGeyCG2114_010_2_FD_183968 | JGI IMG/M metagenome (GOLD analysis project Ga0210057, IMG submission 183968) | Groundwater microbial communities from aquifer - Crystal Geyser CG10_big_fil_rev_8/21/14_0.10 (SPAdes) (version 2) | ecosystem: Environmental > Aquatic > Deep subsurface > Groundwater ...
CAGATGAGGGTTCACCACACGCTCTGGGCGAACAAAAAATTGCAGTTATTCTATACACCACTTCAAATGATTCCAATACGTTTGGCAGAACGAAAGAAGATTTTTATAGGGAAATTTTTTCTGAAACAAACGGATTTTCCTTTAACAACTATCTAAAAGAGATTTCATATGGAAAAACATGGATGACGGGATTTGTAACACCATGGCTTCATTTTGATACTGAATATCCTTTCCTTCAAGATATAATAACTGCGGCTGACCCTTATATTGACTATTCCGAAACAAAACGTATAATTATGATTCGTCCAAGAAGTTTTGGTATATTAGGAGGTGCGTCAACTGATTATGTGAATTATACGACAAACGAAGGGAGACAAGGATTACAGCTAACGAGTGCTTATTATAATCCTTCAGATGGAGTTCCAGATTATTCACGTCAACAAATTATAACACAAGGATTTTCCACCGGTTATGGTTTTCATTTGTTGGCTCACGAGTACGGTCATACGTTACAATCTCCTTTGGGAGTAAAACATGCGGTAAACCTCTATTGCATTGAACCTCCATTCAAACAAACAACTCCATACAAAATAACTGATGATGGTGAATTAGACCCCTCTTGTATTGTTTTTGGAGTGGAGAGTTACTCTGATCAACTTGGTGCGGGCAAAGGTCATCACAACACCATCATAAAAGAAAAAGTAGGGTGGTTACAAGAAAACCAGATTTTAGAGATTGAACAAGGTGAAAGTGGAATTTACACACTTAATCCATTAGAAACCGCCGAAGGAATAAAGGTCATTAAGATACCAAGAGTTAGATGTTCAACAACCGGAGAAATATCCGACCCTTGCGGAGGCGATGGTGTAGGTTGGTATTATTTAGAATATAGAAGAAACATCGGAAACGACAGACCTCTTTTTCTCCCCCCAATCGTTGATTACGAAGGTGTTGAGATAAGAATTGATGGTTATTTAGTTAATGAGACAGTTTCCTCAGAGATAGTATACTCAACAGATTATAGAAGTTCGTTATTATTGGATATGAACGTCAATGACCCTTTTAGCCACGTTCTTGGAAAGGGAGAGACGTTTACAGATCCTCACCAAGGAACGGTAATCGAAATTGAAGATTTAACGGATGAGAGGGTGCTCGTAAAAGTTGTTTTCGAGAACTCTAATGATGGCGAAGATTAGTGCGGGAAGTCATGATTTGAACAAATGGCTTTTTGGCGGTTGGGAGAAAGAGATTGTGAGTGTTTTGTATGGCGGGCCAGGAAGCGGAAAGACTAATTTCTGTTTGCTGGCGGCTGTTTCGCAGGCGAAGAAAGGAAATAAGGTTATTTTTGTTGATACTGAGGGAGGTTTTAGCGTTGAAAGAATCAAACAGATTCTTAATGGCGGCTCTGATAAAGAAGTTTTGAAAAATATTTTTTTGCTGAAGCCGACAAATTTTGAGGAACAGAAGAAAGCATTTGAGGATTTGAGAAAGCATTTGAAGAATGAGGTTGAGCTGATTGTTGTTGATTCCATGACTATTCTTTACCGGTTGGACTTTGCGGCGGCGCGCGAGAAGGGCGATTACGAGGTTCAGAAAATAAATGCGGAGCTGGCGAGGCAGATGACGATTCTGGCAGAGATTGCGCGGAAAAAAGGGATTCCTGTTTTGGTTTCCAATCAAGTTTACAGATGGGATGATAAAGACAACATGGTTGGTGGAGATGTTTTGAAATATTGGGGAAAGTGCTTGGTTGAGCTTGTAAATGAAAAGGGGCGGAGGACTGCACATTTACGTAAACATAGGAGTTTGCCGGAGAAGAGTTTGAATTTTCAGATTTATAACGAGGGAATTAGGAAGCGCGGTTGGATTTAGTGAATACTCTCTACTGCAATATATCCACTTCCGCAATTAGTTTGTTTTGAATTATATGTTTTCTGTGTTAAACTCCCTAACCTTTTGCAAATTATAAAAAATTTGGTTGAAAACAATTAAATAAGTTCGTTTCCACTTTTGCTGATGAGTAAAGAAATGCAATACTCGGAGTTTGTTGAAGTTTATGAGTTGTTGTCTTCCACGACGAAGCGTTTGGAGAAAGAAAAGATTCTTGTGGATTTTTTGCGGAAATTGGAGAGGAGCGAGTGGATTTATCTTTTACGCGGGAAAGTTTTTGCGGATTATGATGACAGAGAGTTTGGAGTTTCCGACAAGTTGGCGATAAAGGCGATTGGGATTGCGTTTGGGATTAAGGAGGAGGAAATTTTGAAGGCGTATCGGAAAATCGGGGATTTGGGTGAGATTGCGGAGGAGTTTGCTGAAAAGAGGAGGCAGAAGAGTCTGTTTTCCAAGAAGTTAAGTGTTTCTCATGTATTCAGTAATCTGCATAAGTTATTTGACGCACAAGGGAAAGGTGCTGTTAAATCGAAGATGGAATTGATTGCAGAATTGCTTGGCTCAGCGTCGGGTAAAGAGGCGAAATATATTGTCAGGACTTTGATCGGACAGTTGCGTGTCGGCGTGGCTGAGGGAACTTTGAGGGATGCGATTGCCATTGCTTTTTTCGGAGAGGATGAGAAAAAAGAAATGTCTAAGAAAGTTGAAGAAGCTTTTGATATGCTGAACGATTTTGCCGCGGTTTTGGACAATGCTAAAAAAGGGAAAAAGTTTCTTGAGAAAGTTGAGGTTGTTTTAGGGAGACCGATGAATGTTATGTTGCCTGTTAAGGTTACGGAGTTGAGCGAGGCGTTTCGGATTTGTGGTAAGCCTGCGGCGATTGAGCATAAATACGACGGCTTTAGGGTCGTCATTTCTAAAAACAAGGAAGGCGTGCAGTTATTTACCCGTCGTTTAGAAAATGTGACGAAGCAGTTTCCTGATGTTGTGAAGGTTGTTAAGGAGCATGTTAGAGGAAAGGAGTTTTTGTTGGATTCAGAGGTTGTTGGTTATGACTCAAAGACGAAAAACCCGAGACCTTTTGAGGCGATTTCGCAGAGGATAAGACGGAAGTATGATATTGACAGATTGGAGAAAGAACTGCCGGTTGAGGTTAATGTTTTTGATATTATATATTTGGACGGGAAGAGCTTTATGTCTGTTCCTTTTAGTGAAAGGCGGAAAGTTTTGGAAAGAGTTGTGAAAACAGTGAAACTAAAGATTCGCCCTTCGAAGCAGATTGTTACTTCGGATGAGAAAGTTGCTGCGAGGTTTTACAAAGAGGCGTTGAAGATTGGCGAGGAGGGGATTATGATTAAGAATTTGGATGCACCTTATCAGCAAGGTCGGAGAGTTGGTTATATGGTAAAGTTAAAACCAAGGGTTAACGATTTGGATTTGGTTATTGTTGGTGCAGAGTACGGTTCGGGCAAAAGAGGCGGATGGCTTACGAGTTATATCGTTGCGTGCAAAGACGGAGAGAAGTATTTGGAGGTTGGAAAAGTTTCTTCCGGTCTGAAAGAGATTGAGGGTTCGGAGGGAACGACTTATGGGGAGATGACTCGTCTTTTGAAACCTTTGGTTGTTTCTGAGAAAGGAAAAATTGTTCGCGTTAAACCAAAAGTGATAATTGCTGTAACTTATCAGAACATTCAGGGTTCGCCTTCTTACGATTCGGGTTTTGCGATGCGTTTTCCCAGGATTACTAATTACAGACCGGACAAGGCACTGAAAGATATTGCGACTTTGGAAGAGATTAAGAAAGAGGCGAAGAGAATGATTCGGGGGAGAAAAGATGGGTTGGGTTAATCTTATTATGCTGACAAATAAAGTTGTTTGTCCGGATAACGTGTGTTAGTTTCAATTTGAGTTTGAGCTTTATTTGGATAAGGGGCGTTCCTGACTTGTAATCTACTACTAATTAGATACAGCACAGATACGACGATTTGTGATTTCATCTTGATAAATGAGGTTTAGAAAGATATTTTCTTACTAATTCTGGATTCCAAATCCAAACAACCCATCCTTCTTTGTCTTGTGCGATTTTTCCAGATTCTAGTAAATAGTCAAATATTACGCAAAAAGTTTGGTAAATCATTTTTCTTGGCAAAGCTTCCCAAAGCGACTTTTTCTTGTATTCCCCAGAGTTCTCTCTAATAAATTCCTCAACCATTAGAATAGTATCTAATTGTGGGTAGTGCAAAATGTTTTTTCTTAATGCTTCTTGTGGCATGGGTATACATACTTGTATAACTATAAAAATCTTTCGGTTTTCCAAAAATCCATTCTTTTTATAAGCGAGCCCAAGAAAGAAAACTCCTTGCTTTAGCTTGGTGATGAATTTCTGTCTCGGGGCGAGCTTAGGTAATTATTTATTTCTAAAATGATTATGAAAAGTATAACCAGAAAGATTAGGATTACGGGTTTGCTTGTCAGTTTTTTGTATTCAGTGTGATTTTTTTATTCATTAGATTTCGTCTTCCAAGATTTCAATGTCGGAGCCGGTTATGCTTTGCGTTTTTTGTCCGGAGTTGGCAGGACTTTTTTGTTTATCCTGAGGTTTTGGCATGATGTGTTGAACGTCCTGACTGAAATCTTTTTTGTCTTTTCTTAAATTAATTTTCAAGGCTTGCTGAACTTTATTTATCAAAACAAAGTCTTCGCTTGGAAGGGTTCCAAATTCGAGAAGTTTTATGTTATCTTCTTGCTCATGAACGAGTTCGGCGAGTTGTCCTCTTGAAAGTCCTTTTTTTCGCCTTTCCATTCTTATGTGCCATTGCCAGTTGCTTATCAGTTCAGAAGTAACTTGTTTTTCTCTCCAGGAAGGTGTTTTTTTTAAGGAATCAAGGATATCAACTTTCGGTTCTGGCTTTGGTTTTTCTTTAAGATAAGTTGCTTTGGTTTGCTGACTTATTTCGGGGATTTTTCTTAGAATCGGCAGACCTTCGCGTCTTGCATGTTCTTCTGTTACTTTGACTATGCGACCTTCCTCTATGGCGTCAACGAGCTTGTCTTGGAAGAATTCCATTGCTTTTACCGGTGATAAGAGTTTTTATTGTTTATGAAAGTTGAAAACAATCTTTAGTTTTTCAGGTATGACTTAATATCTTCCTCGCTATGAAACCCTTCTAATACAGTTTTCTCGTTGATTATTATGGAAGGTAAAGAATTTACCCCATAGATTCTAGTCTGTAAATTAACCACATTTAAGTCCAGGTTTCCTGCAATAGGGAGTAGAATTATTTGGTTGCCTTTTTCTTCTTTTATATTTTCTAAAACATTAGAGATTATTTTCTGCTCGGAGACTTTAGCATTGTTTTTTGGATCGTTTTCGTATAAATATACAATTGTATCAAACTTTGCGTTGCATTTTTCTTTTAATAGGATTGTATTTAACCAGAGTTCTGTTTTTAGCAAAACGTAACGGTTTTTCTCTCTTTTTATATCTTCAGTTATTTGACTAGCTTCCTCGTAACGTTCTATTTCTAATCCGCTTTCGTATAAATCATCTGCAAAGATGAAGTTCTGTTCAATTGCCTCTTTACACGTTGTTTCATCCATTATTTGATAATAATAGTTTTGTAGCTTCAGGTCGAGAGCTTCTATCTCAAAATTTCTGTAGTTTTCTATAACTTTGTTTGTTCTTGAAAATTCTATATAGAAGCCCCATGAGAACCCCAATAATATCATTACTATCGTTAGAATTAGAGCGTCTATGAATACTCCTTGGTGCTTTTTTTTGTTTACTTGGTGTACCATCTTATATCTCTTCTAGCCAACTTGTAGATTGATTCTAATAATGGGATAATATACAAAGGTCGGTAGATTAGAGTGTAAGAGAGAATCTTTAAAATACTTTTGTTGCCAGTTTCTGATGCTTTGAATCCCGCTTTGTAGTGTATGAGTGCCAGCACGAAAAAGATCGACCCTATAAAAATCAGAAGAGTTAGCGTGAGATTTAGTTCAAAGTTATTAAAGAGTTTGTATCCTTGAAAGGAGTAGAAAATTGAATAAAAGTAGAACGAGCCTTTGACCCAGAAAAATCTTGATAACAGAAGAAAACCTATTATTGCAAGGATAAAAGATAGTGCTACGTAAGGTATGACAAAATAGCCGAAAAGGTTTCCTGGATTTACAAAAACGAATCTTCTGTACTTGTAAAGAGTTTGTAGACCCCCCAGATTCCAACGGACTCTTTGACTTATCCAGGTTTTTAGTTTTTCTGGCACCGTTGTGTAAACAATTGCTGAGTAAGACATTTTTGTTTTATACCCATTGCTTAAAATATTCCAGGTAATTTCAATGTCCTCTGTTAGGTTTTTAGGATCAAAACCGCCCACTTGTTGTACGATTTTTTTTCTATAAATGCTCAATGGCCCATTTGTGACGTAGACTGAATCAACGAAATCTAATAACTTTCTTGTCCAAGCTATTATTGAATAATCCATTATCTGGAATCTGCTTAACCAGTTGTCTTTGTTTTTTACTAAGACTCTGGAGGTAACTGCTCCGATTTTTTTATCTTCAAAATAGCCGACCATTTTTATTAAAGCGTCTTGTTTAGGATAAGAGTCTGCATCGGTTACTGCAACTAGTTCTCCTTTTGCTATTTTTAGGGCATGATTTAAAGAATCTGCTTTTCCAGAATTTTTTTTATCTAATAATTTTACTTCTTTGTATTTCTTTGATAAGGCTTTTGAAATTTCCTTAGTTTTGTCTTTGCTACCATCATTAATTATTAATATCTCTTTTTTACCCTTTGGATATTTCAAATTAATGATAGCACTGATAGTGTCTTTTATAGTTGCTTCTTCGTTATATGCCGGTACTAGGAAGGAAATTGTAGGGAAAGTTTTTGGTTTTGGGTGGTCTTGGAGTCTTCTTCTGTTTTGGTAGTGTAAGACTAGAAAGATATTTATGAAAAAAACGCCAAAGAAGAACATTACGAGATAGATTGTCGTTAAAAGATTAGCCATCCTCCGTCCCATCACCCCTCACATGGAAATACTCCTGAAATTGTTCCGTCACTGTGAGATTAGAAGTGTGTCCTACGCGTTTTTTGTTCAGTAATCCAAGTTGGACGAATTTCTTTATGTGGTCGTATGCTTTGTTGCCGCGAATTTTAATTATTACCGATTGTTTTATTGGCTGTTTGTAGGCGATTATTGCAAGTGTTTCCTGTTCTGCGTTTGTAAATTCTGAAGAGCCGGTCGCCAATCTGTTGACCATCCAGATATAGTTCTCTGCTACATCCATTTTCCAAGAGTTTTCTTTTTTTATTACTGAGATTCCGGAGTCCTGATATTTGTCCCGCAAGTCCGAAAGTATTTTTTTTAGGATTATTGGGTTTACGTCTGTTATTCCCATTAGTTCCTGAATCGTAAGGAATTTTCCTGAGACAAAAAGCGCGGCTTCTATTTTTTTTGAGTTCTCCTCTTCAATTTCAGAGTCGAGTTCTTCAACGCTCTTTTCCGTAGTGTGTTCGGGCATGGTTTTGGTAAGAATTAGGAGTTTTAATAGTTAATTGTGTGAGCCAGTATCTTCGCATAGAAATTTTCCTGCATAATTTTCGATGCTGTCTGCTAACGGTAGTGATTAAACAATCTGTTTGTCAGGGATAAGGAAAATAATGGGATTAAAAGAAGGCAAGATTAATACTACATCTTTCAGTTATTTTTAGTCCGTGCGAAAGGCAGGTTTAAAGATAATTTGTTATATTGCTATGTCGGGAAATTTCTTTGGAGATTAGACCACTCTTGATTTTGCGACAAAATTATTGGGTGTTATTCTAACAAGGCGATTAAAGAACCTTCTATTATTGCGGCTATTATCAGGAGAGGAACTACGATTAGGAGAAAAGCATTGACGGAGTTGTAGAAAGAGTATTTGAATTTCCCGCTTATTTTTTTTGCAAGTTCTTGGTTAAGCGATATTAATATTAACGCAACTAATGGAAAAGCTACCAAGACCGCAAACATCGCCACTCCAAGAAATTTATTTTTCTTCCAGTAATGTTTTACGTATGGAATTAGAAGAGTGAAGCCCAGTTTTATTCCGAGAGCAATGGAGATGAAGATTGCGGGAAGCTCAAAAATTCCATGAGGGAGGAGACGCCATAAGACAGGCAAACCCTGACTTTCAGATACAAGAGCAGATACATAACCTAAGATTGTGCCGTTTGCGATTGCGTTGAAAATTGGGAAAATTCCGAAAAACAAACCTAATAAAATGGAAAGAAGAGAAGAGAGCAGGTTGTTTTGGAGGATGAAGAAAATTAGTTCAGGACCTGTGAAGTTTTGAGTTTTTAGTATTATTTCTGCTATTATCTTATTTAGGAAAGTCAGATGTTCCCAAAAGATGAATCCGAAGATTCCGCCCAGGACAAAAATGATAATCGCCGCGTAAATGTATTTTTGCGATTCTTTCAGGTAAGATAATGCCTCTTTAAATTGAGTTTGTGTTTTTAGTTGTGTTTTTTTTCTCGGCATTTTATCTTCCTTTTCTTTTATTTCGCCACTTGCATCAATTTATCTTTATCTAAACATGTGTTGTAGGTGCTGGACTTTTCTTCTGTATTTTCTTTTTAGGTATAAGCCGTATACGATGCCAGCGATGAAGCCGCCGAAGTGTGCGACATTTCCGATTGGCCAGTTGCCGATAATTGAGAGAGCCCACATTACGAAGAGCATTCCCGGAATCATTACATATGCTGGGAGCGAGAAGAAGGGGAGGAAAATTATCATGAATTTTAGTTTGGGGAGTAGCATGACGTAGATTCCCGCGATTGCGAAGATTGCTCCCGATGCTCCTACCATGAAAATGTCCGGCGAGCCGAAGATTCTCGCGCCGAGTTCGGTGTTGCCGAAGAATCCGGAGAGTAAAACCGATAAAAGTCCTGCGAAAAGTCCGGATATTATGTAAAACCAGAGAAAACGTTTTCTTCCGATTATTTTTTCTGACAAGCCACCGAGGGAAAAGAGGACGAACATGTTAATCAGTAGGTGAAAAATATTTCCGTGCGCAAACATGTGTGTTAATAGTGTCCAGAGAAATTGTCCTTGCAGGATGTTTGAAGGTTTGAGAGCAATTGAGTCAACTAACGGGGAGAGGTTTAACGCAAGCAAACTTCTTGCTTCGCTTGTTGAAGTTATGAATGTTGCGATGAACGCCAAAATTGATATCACAGAGCTTATGATTATCAGCCAAGCTACGACTGACAGGTTTTTTTTCCTCGGCAGTTGTCTGTTATATCTACGTCTCATTTTCTCATTTTATTAGTGTAAGGCAGACAGGTTAATTGTTTAGCATTAATAAATGCATTGTTACATAGGCGATAATTATTTCTTTTTTTTCTTTTTTGACTTTGGTTTTTTACTTTTACCGGAGGTTTTCTTTTTTTTATTCGATTTTTTCTTCGCCGAGTTTTTCTTTTTGGTAGGTTTTTTCTTGCTTTTCTTCTTGGCTTTCTTTTCTTCTTTTTTCTTTTCTCTTTCTCTTTCCATTCTTTTCTTTCTTCTTTCCTCGTCTTTTTTTGATTTTTCTATTTTGAGTTTTCTGTCTATTGACTGTTGTTCTTTCTTTTCTATCTCTTCTATTTCTCTGTTAATCTGAAAGAGAGTTTCTTCTAATTTTGAGGTCTCTGATTTTAGTTTGTTTATGAGTTCTTTTGGTTCTCTTATTTCCAGAACTTCTCCGGTCTCTGGGCAGGTGAAGTCGTTGAGCATTGCTTCTTCCTCGCTGTACTCTGTGTCGATGGCGGAGCTGTAGTAAAACCGCTCGTTTTGTCTTTTGTGCAGTTCTGTTTTTAGTTTTGCGAGCTCTTCTTCAGTTTCCTCTTTGTATTTCTGGACGGCTCTTTTTGTCTTCAGAGTCCAGAAATAAGTATACCAGCCTCCTTTTTTCTTGTCTTTTTTTCTTATGAATCCTACTAGTCCGACGTCTGCAAGTTTGTAGAGCATGTTTCGTGTTTGGTTTATTGTGAGATCCATCTTTTTTGCTATTAGAAACTCGTTGATGTTTTGTTTTTTGTGGAGGAGAGGCACGAGTTTTTCTGCACCAAGACCGGCGTATTGCGGCAGTATTTTTTTAAGAATTTTTTCCTGCATTTATAGATTTGATGAAATCGGATTATAAACTTTTCTGTGTGCGGGAGTGTTAAGTTTTTGGGAGTTGATATTGTATAAATCAGATTTATATTTATTGGATAACTTCGGGAAATTTCTTGATAGAAATTTCTAAGAGAATTTTGAAGAAGTTTAAATAATTCAAAGCCCTCTAACTCTAGATTTTCTGATACATATAAAAGCCGAAAGGTTTTTTAATTAGGATTTGCTGTAAAATACCTAGAGGTGAGAATGGGAATTTTTAGTAAAAAAAAGAATGAAGATGACGACGCTGGTTTGCCGGATTTACCTCCTTCAAGTATGAGTCCTGTGCATGGCGGGAGAGGTCTGCCTGCTTTTGATGAGGATGAAAATGAGGAGCAGGGAGGACACGTTTTGCCTTCTTTTCCGGATTCGCCGACGCATAACAAGTTTTCCCAGGTCGCGATAAAGGAAGCGGTTAGCGATAGAGACGAGGCGGAATTTAGCGGTGAGCTGAAAGAAAGGAGACGGCCCAGAGTTGTGGAGATGGAAGAGTGGCATCACCCTGGGCATGAGATGAGTCATGGTGAGCATGATTATTCCGGAGGGGAGAAGGCTCCTGAGTTAGATGAACCGGAGGAAGTGAAGGAGATTGCTCCGTCGACGAGGCATAAGAAAGTTGTCAGGGAGGAGAGGGGTTCGGATATTTTTGTTAAGCTGGAGAAGTTTCGCTCTGCGAGGAAGTCTTTAGAGGAGATTTCTGAAAAGCTGGAGGAGATTGATGACATGATAAAGAAGATTCGGGAAGTTAAGCTGAGAGAAGATCAGGAGTTGGGAAAGTGGGAGAAAGATATAACACATGTCAAGGGGAGAATTACCGAAGTTAACGAAAATATTTTTGAGAAGGTGGAGTGATGAAGTCGGAGTATGTCGGTTTATCCGCCGGGGAGAGGGAATTCGGTGGGAAAAACATTTTGCATGGGCAACTTGACCTCATTGACCTTCTGAAAAGTTTTAAGATTTATAAATTGCTTAGGCAGGAAGAGTTGCTGTTGAAGGTCGGGCTGAAGAGTAAGATTGGTGAGGTGTTGGAGCTGATTGATAAGTTTGAGAAAAAACTTCCGAAGACAAGTTACAGTGCGGACGAGGACAAAAAGGACAATGCGAAGAAGAGGAAACGGGATATGGGGCTGCAGGCGGAGGTTGAGGAAATTCACGAGAAGCTTGAGAAATTGAGAAGGTTAACCTAAGTTTTATATAACTATTTGTTTTTAGATTTGGATGATTAAAAGCCGGGAAGAATTGATTAACAAATATATTGAGTTTTTCAAGAGCAAGAAGCATCGGCAGATTCCTTCGGCGTCGTTGATTCCGACAAATGACCCAACTGTTTTGTTTACGACTGCTGGGATGCATCCTTTGGTTCCGTATTTGACTGGGCAGAAACACCCTTTGGGGAAGAGAATTGTTGATGTGCAGAAGTGTGTTCGGACGGTAGACATTGAGAAAGTCGGAAATGAAACGCATCATACTTTTTTTGAGATGTTGGGAAACTGGTCTTTTGGAGATTACTGGAAAGAGGAGGCTATAAAATGGAGCTTTGAGTTTTTGACGAAGGTTTTGGGTTTGGAGAAAAAGAATCTGGCCGTTTCCTGTTTTGCCGGCGATGGCGAAGTTGGGAAAGATGAGGAATCTGCTTCTGTGTGGAAAGCGGTTGGGTTTAGCGAGAAGAGAATTGCTTTTCTTGGGAGAGAGAACAACTGGTGGGGGCCGGCGGGAGAGAGCGGACCGTCCGGTCCGGACACGGAGATGTTTTACTGGGTTGGGGAAGAGCCTGCACCGGAGGAGTTTGATTCTGAAAACAAGAATTGGGTTGAGATTTGGAATGATGTTTTTATGGAATACGAGAAAACTAAGGATGGAAAATATGTTCCTCTTGTGCAGAAGAACGTTGATACAGGGATGGGAGTCGAGAGAACTTTGGCTGTTTTGAACGGATTGAGCGATAATTATCAGACGGAGATTTTTGCACCGGTTGTCAGGAAAATTGAGGAAATAAGTGGGAAGAGTTACGCGGGTAGCGAGAAGGAGATGAGGATTATTGCCGACCATTTGCGGGCGGCGACTTTTATTTTGGGCGAGGAGGTTAATCCCTCAAATTTGGGTCAGGGCTATGTTCTGAGGCGTTTAATTCGGAGAGCTGTCAGGTACGGGAAGATGCTTGGGATTAAGGAAAAGTTTACGAAGAGGATTGTAGAGGTTATTGTTTCAAATTATCCGGATTATTCTGAATTGGAGAAGAACAAGGAATTTATTTTTGTGGAGCTTGACGCGGAGGAAGAGAGGTTTGCGACGAGTTTGGAAAACGGTTTGAGGAAGTTTGAGGAGGTTGCTAAGACTGGCGAGGAGATTCGCGGAAAGGACGCTTTCTTGTTATTTCAGTCGTACGGTTTTCCGATTGAGATGACGCAGGAGCTTGCTAAGGAGAAAGGGAAAGTTGTTGATATTGATGGTTTTAATTCTGAGTTGAGGAAACATCAGGAATTGTCGCGGACCTCTTCCGCAGGCATGTTTAAGTCAGGGCTGGCTGATGATTCGGAGAGAACGACTCGCCTTCATACAGCTACGCATTTGCTGAACGAAGCTTTGAGGAGCGTTTTAGGAGGAGAGGTTAAGCAGAAGGGTTCGAATATTAATCCTGAGAGGTTGAGGTTTGATTTTAATTTTCCCAGAAAGCTGACTGAGGAAGAGTTGAAGAAGGTTGAGGAGCTTGTTAATTCAAAGATTTCTGCAGGACTTGATGTTGAGCGGGAGGAGATGACCTTACAGGAGGCTGTTGATTTGGGTGCGCAGGCGGAGTTCGGTGCGAAGTATCCCGATATTGTTTCTATTTACACGGTTTTAGATTCTTCGGAGAAGAAGAAATGGTTTTCTATAGAGATTTGCACCGGACCGCATGTGAAAAATACGGGAGAGATTGGGCATTTCAGGATTTTGAAGGAAGAGTCGGTGGCGGCAGGGGTGAGAAGGATTAAGGCGACAGTTGATTAAGGTTTTCTGTCGTTAATTTTTTTGTGATGCCAAGATTACTGATAAACCCTAAACTTAGTGCGTGGTAAACGACAAAGTCTTTTTGATTTTTTCATGATATACTTAGCAAATTGGATTAATTCAAAAGAATCTCGCCGTTAACTTTTCTGATTGTGTTTGTGCCCTGCGTTGGCTGGCCGGTGACATTTTGGGCCGAGAGGGCGAGGAAAATGTCGTCTGCTGTTTGTATGTAAACCAAGCCGGATTGAATAGAGATGTTGTAGTTCTGTCCTATGACTTTTATTGGGAGCTGGAAAGAACGGGAGTAGCCGTCTGTCGCGCCGGCGGCTATGTCTAGTTCGTTCTGCAAGGAGATTGCGAGTTCCTGAACTTCTATGATTCTCTGCTCAGAGGATTTGACTGTGAGGTTTTTTTGGAAGACAAGAAGGATTGAGAGGAATATCAAAAGCATCGCGCCCACTAAGATTAGGAATTCAATGGCGGATTGAGCTTTTTTAGATTTCTGTGATTGTAACATAGCCTTCTTTTGCAGTGAGCTGGACTTTTTTTAGGCCGGAAGATTTTGAGAGTGCTCCTTGTAGCGGAACGGAACTCGGAAAAGATATTATGTTTTGCCCGCTACTTAGAGATACGTTGAAAACTATTTCGTTGTTAAGAATGGAGATTGTTTCAATTCCAATCGGGAAGTATGCTTCGATTGTTGCCTTAGCGGGTTCACCGTCGTAGAAAGTTGTCTCAGCGGAGAAAATTATTTTTCTTGCGGCTTTTTCAAGCTGGTTGATTTTGACGGTTTCCTGAATTTGGTTTGTGTAAAACATCGCGATGCCTAACACGGTGAGGACTACGAAAACGATGAAGCCGACGACTATCAAATACTCCGTGCTGATTTGCCCTCTTTTTTGTTTCATGGTATTTTATTATTTATTGAAAATACTTCTTTTGCCGTTGCCCATCACAGTCACGCTCAGATACTCTTAGTTTGTTTCGCAAACTAATTAATAGCAAACAGCTTTGGATTTTTTCAATAAGGCATTATTACATCTTTTCATTTATTTTACTCTCTTTTTTGATAAAGTCAATAAGACAGTTAAGATTTTAAAGGTTGTTGCTTAAATTTTATCATGGGCAAAAAGGAGAAGGTTCTGGCTGTTTTTTTTACTTTGATAGTTCTGTTTACGGTTTTGCACAGTGTTTTCCATTTGTTTGTTTATGGAACGGGAATCTCGGGCGTCGCGGAAACTGGAATTTCCGGGATTGCAGTTGGGGGGAGTGAGGACTTCAGAGCAGAGCTTACTTTGCTTGTCCCCAAAGTTGACAAATCTTTATCAAGTTTTGTTTTGATTGGAGAGTGGGTTTTGCTGATGGCTATTGGTGTTGTTTTTTTCTTCAGGCACAAGATGAATTCTGATAAGGAATTTAAGGAGCTGAATCTCGGCAAAGTCAGGAAGAAAAATACAGGGACTTCTACTGACTTGGACAATTTGTATGAGCTTCTGAAAGGCAGAAAGAGTTTGAAGCTCTCGACGATTTGCAAGGTTTACGGAGTGAAGAAAGAAGTTGTTATGTCGTGGGGGAAAATTTTGGAGTCGGGAAAAATGATAAAAGTCAACTATCCTTTTCTTGGAGAGCCGCAGTTTGTGCGTCTTGACTCTTTGCGAAACAAAGAGAAATCTGTTAAGAAAGTAAATGAAGATGGATAAGAAATCGAAGAAGATGCTGGAGGGAAGGGATTTTTTTAGCCGAGAAAGAGAGCGGGAAAAGGAGAGGAAGAAGAGAGTTAAGTCTGCTGTGAAAAAAAGTTTGGTTGAAAATAAGAGTTTGGATGCAGAGGAAATGGAGATAAAAAAGAAGCTGTTTGAAAAAAGGGGCAAGCCGGTTTTGCCGGAGATGCCGAAAGCTAAAGAAAAGATTGGTTTTGAAGAAAAAAGTTTGGTGAAAAAGGGGGGCGGGAAGAGAATTGTTGAGAAGGAAAAGGAAGAGCTGACGGATGAAGGAGCAGAAGAAATCGGAGGAAGTATTTCGATAGTTGAACCTAAAACAGACTTGAAAAAGGACGAGAAGATTCTGGAAAGTTACGAGATTGAGGTTGACGGAGCGAGAGTGAAAGTCGCGATTAAGAAAGGTCTGTTGGGAGTTAGTTATAACCTTTATCTGCCCGAGATTAGCAAGGCGACTTTAACTTTGCTTGCAGAAATTAGGAACGAGCTGATTTCTGTTACGACAATTAGCATGAAGGAATTGTCAGACTCGGCAGCATTTAATTCTATAAAGGGAAAATTTCTAAATGATGCGAAAAAACTTCTGAGAGAAAGGCTTCCGAAAATTGAGAAGGATGTTGAGAATTATCTTGTTGGAACTTTAATGCAGGAAATGATGGGGCTTAGCGAAATTGAGTTTTTGATAGACGATCCTTCCTTGGAGGAGATTGTTATACCGTCGTCGAAAGAGCCAATCAGGGTTTACAGCAAGAAATACGGCTGGCTTATCACCAACTTCAAGGTTAAGCGCGAGGAAGAGATTGTGAATTATTCCAACATTATCGCGAGGAGAGTCGGAAGACAAATTACGGTTTTAAGCCCGTTGCTAGACGCACATCTTGTTACCGGAGACAGAGTTAATGCGGTTTTATATCCGGTAAATACGAAGGGGAACACTATAACTATAAGAAAGTTCGCGAGGGACCCTTTGACGATTGTTGATTTGATAAATAACAAGACCTGTGATGTGAACATTGCATCAATTTTGTGGATGGCGCTGGAATATGAGATGAATGTTTTGATTTCAGGCGGGACCGGGAGCGGGAAGACGAGTTTTCTTAATGCCCTCATGCCGTTTATTTCTCCGAATCACAGAATTATCAGCATTGAAGACACGAGAGAGTTGATGCTTCCGAAGTTTTTATATTGGACACCTCTCGTTACGAGGACGCCGAATCCGGAAGGGAAAGGAGAGGTTAGCATGCTTGATTTGTTGATTAATAGTTTGAGAATGAGGCCGGACAGAATTATTCTTGGAGAGATGAGGAAGCAGGCGGAGGCGATGGTTTTGTTTGAGGCGATGCATACAGGACACAGCGTTTACGCGACGGTGCACGCCGATACCGCGGCGGAGACGATTTCGCGTCTGGTTAATCCACCTCTGAGCGTTCCTCCAAATTTGTTGAAAAGTGTTCATTTGAATGTTGTTATGTTTAGGGATAGGAAGAAAGGAATCAGAAGGGTGATGCAAATTGCAGAGTTTGAGGCGGAGAGGCTCGGAGCGAGGTCAAACATTCTTTTCAGATGGGTTCCGGAGTTGGACGAGATTGTGAAGCACGGAGAGAGCTTGAGGTTTTTTGAGGACATTAGCAGACACACGGGCTTGTCGGACAGCGAAATAAAGTCGGAGCTGAGAGAGAAGTCCAAGATTATTGAATTTTTAATTAAAAATAATCTTAGGAGCTTGCAGGAATTCGGGAAGGTTATGAATTTGTATTATCGGAACAAGGAATTGCTGATGAAAGCGGTGAATCAGAATAACAAAAAACTTGTGCTTGGTTGAAAATGCGAAGTAAGGAGATGTCGGAAGAATGTTGTCGGGGAAAAAACGGATGTTGAGAAAAGAGAGCGGTTTTTTTAGTGTGAAAGAATTAAATTCTCGGGTTTTGTTTGATGAAGTTTAAAATTCCTTTTACTTTTGCTTCAATTGACAAGCTCAAGAAAAGGTCGGAGTATTTTAGGAAATTTGTCAAGGAGAACAAGAAGTCTAAGATACATCTGCATCTTGAGAGCATTGACCTCGGGCTGTCGAGGCAGGAGTATGTTTCAATCTGTCTTCGGGGGCTGGTTTATTCTTTTTTAGTTCTTTTTGTTTTATTCAGCACTCTGCTTTTCTTTTTGGGTATCGGCACTTTTCTTTTTTACTCTCTTGGGCTGGCGGTTTTGTTTTCTGGTTTTTTGTTTTTTACCAGAATGATTTATCCGAAGGTTTATAGCGGGCGGAGGCAGAAAGAGATTGAGGCGAATTTGATTCCGGCTTTGGATGATATGCTTGTTCAGCTAAATTCAGGAGTGCCTCTGTTTAGTATTATAGTTAACATTTCTTCTTCTGATTACGGGGAGTTGAGCGAGGAGTTCAAGAAAATTGCGAGGAAGATAAACGCGGGGTTGCCTGAGGCAGATGTTTTGGACGAGATGGGGGAGAAGAATCCTTCTGTTTTTTTCAGGAGGACCTTGTGGCAAATCAGCAACGGGATGAAAGCAGGAAGCGATATTTCAATTGTTATTCGTGAGAGCATTCGTGCTTTGACTGAAGAGCAGTTGATTCAGATTCAGAATTACGGGAATAAGCTGAACCCGATGATTATGTTTTATATGCTTGTCTCGGTGATTTTGCCCGCGTTGGCTATAACTTTTATGACCGTTGTTACATCTTTGATTAATTTATCTTCCACCATAGCGTCGGCTTTGTTTATTATTCTGTTTTTTGCGGTTGTTTTTGTTCAGATAATGTTTTTGGGTATTATTAAATCGATAAGGCCAAGTTTATTATGAAGAAAAAGAAAAAAGTCAGGAAAGTGAAGCGAAAAATTGAGGCGGGAAAGCCGGAGAAGAAAACCGCAGAGGTGAAAGTCAGAGAGCCGGAGAAGCACGGGAAGAAGAGGTTTGGTCTTGGAGAGATTGGTTCGGGAAAGTTTTTTCTTTTTGCTTTGATTTTTTCGCTCGTTATTTCTTCTGTGTTTTTGGTTATCACGGGAATTTTTCTTAACTCTGTTATTGCTTTTGTTTCGATTTTTGTTTTGGCGGTTGTTTATTCTGCTGTTCGTGGCAGACTCAAGAAGACCACAAGGCTGACTAAAATGGAAACTGTGTTTCCCGATTTTATTAGTTTGATGGCTTCGAATTTGCGGGCAGGCATGACGATTGACAGGGCTTTGTTGCTGAGTTCGAGAAAAGAGTTCACACCGCTGGACAAGGAAATTATGATTTTGGGCAAGGATATAGCGACGGGAAAGGAAATTACGCAGGCGATGGAAGATACCGCGAAGAGAATCGGTTCTGACAAAATAAGCAAGACAATAGATTTGATTATTTCGGGAATTCGGGCGGGAGGAAATCTTGCTGTTTTGCTTGAGGAAACTGCGGGAAACATGAGGGAAAGGAGTTTTGTTGAGAAGAGGGCGGCTTCAAATGTTTTGATGTATGTTATTTTTATCTTCTTTGCTGTCGCCTTTGGGGCGCCGCTTTTGTTCGGGCTTTCTTCTGTTTTAGTTCAGGTCTTGACGGAGCTTGTTGAGCAGTTGCCCACTGAGCAGGTTGTTACAAATGCACCCTTTGCCCTGACAAGCGTGAGTATTAGTGTGAAGTTCATAACTTATTTTGCGTTTTTCTTTTTGATAGTTACGGCTGTTTTAGCTTCAATGGTTTTGGGGTTGGTCAGCAAGGGGAAGGAAAGGGAAGGCACGAGGTATATGCTACCTCTGGTTTTGATTAGCGTTGCGGTTTTTTTTGTTTCGCGATGGATTTTGCTTCGTTACTTTTCGGGTTTGTTTAGTTAGGAGTTTGTGTTAATTTGTAATTATCATGAAAGTTTGGGAAACTTCTTAGAAAAATTTTTGCAGATTTAGGAGATTATAGAAATTTTTAAGACCGCCTTTCTGATACATCTTAGTTAGGGAGTTTCGCGTTTGAGGGAGATGAGTTTCAAGATAGTTATGTAATTATGTGGGGAAATTTTTTTGGAGAAATTTCCAGAATTTATAGAGAGTTTTAAATTAGATAACATCGGGCTTATAGAGAGTTTCCGTTAGGAAATTCGGACGAACGACTGTAGGGAGTGAGGTCTATAAGCCCTGTTATGTCTCCTGAAAACCTAAAGGGTTTGAAAGTGCAACGTGGCGAAACACTTGCGTTTTGAGTTAAAATCACTTTTCTGGGTGGGAAAACTAATCTGACGCGCACGCTTTAGAAAATCTTATATAGTCCTAAATTGTAGATAATTTATGGAACAACAAAACATTAATAACAGGTTAGCAAGAATTGAAAAAACCTTGAAGTTTATTCAGGAAAATATGGTTGATGTAGATGTGATTATAACCGAAGAAGAAAGAAGGATGCTTGATGAAAGTTTAGAAAATGAAAAGGCTGGAAATTTAGTTTCCTTGGAGGAAATTAAGAATGTTCGGAATAAAGCTTGATAAACAGCCCGAACATTTTCTTTCTAAATGTGATGATAAACTCTTTGAGAGAATTAGCAAAAAACTAGAGATTCTGAAAACTAATCCTGTTCCTCACGATGCGAAAAGAGTTATGGGCTATGAATTGCCAACATTTAGAAAAAGAATTGGAAAGCATCGTGCGCTTTATCGTGTGAATTATGAAGAAAAGAGGATTATTGTTGTAAAGATTGATAAAAGAGATAAAGTTTACGATTAAATTTGTAGAAGAAGATTGTGCGCTAGTATTTCGGAGCTTTTCCTCGTATTAATGGCTTGCTTTTTCTCCAAATCCGTAATCCCAACCAAATAAAAAACACAATAAAAGCAACTAATGCTATTATTCCTCCGATAAATTTAGGATTGAAAACTTTTTCAGAACTCACACCAGCATATAGGGAGAAGATTATTATGAAAACTAAAAGAAGCAATAAAACAATCCATATTACACTTTGTCCGATTAAAGTAATAGCCAAAAACCTGTTTATCCATCCCTGTGCTTTAAGACCTTTTTTCATATATGGATGATTTTTTCCGTCACTCTTTTGGTATTCAATATATTTTTCAGCGTCTCTTCCTGCTTTTAGTATTCCGAAAACCCAAAGAGCTATTAACACTAAAGTAATTGTAATATCAATAACAACAGAAAAAAGATTTTTCCATGAACCGTACTAAATCTGGTAAATTAAGAAAAGCAGGAAAATTCCCCACGCCGCTCTTCTTAATCTAAATTTCTTCTTTAAACTATTAAGTTCCTCTTCTTGCATTTTATCAAATAGAATGTCGGTCTTTAATAATCTTTTCTTATCGCGCGCCGTCTGGGTGGGGGATTGGCAAATAAGAGATTTAAATTTCGGCCGAAGAAAAAATTTCGTTGAACTTTAGCGGTAAGCGAAGTTTTTCCCACGCAGATAATAAAAGAAAAATTTGGGCGGAATGAACGCAACGGAATGGAGCCGTTTACCGACATGTTATGTTCTTGCGAGTACTTGGAGCAACGAGGA
>Ga0210057_1003884_pt1 | contig 20255 bp, 23 predicted proteins | sample CryGeyCG2114_010_2_FD_183968 | JGI IMG/M metagenome (GOLD analysis project Ga0210057, IMG submission 183968) | Groundwater microbial communities from aquifer - Crystal Geyser CG10_big_fil_rev_8/21/14_0.10 (SPAdes) (version 2) | ecosystem: Environmental > Aquatic > Deep subsurface > Groundwater ...
CTGCAAACTCTCTAGTACCACCTGTAGCTTCTCACGAGCCGTATATGTCCGACGTTTCATTTTATACCCCCTTTGGACAACTTTTATTGTCCCTTATTTATGTGTTTAGTATATGGGGTATTGGACAGATAACGCCAATAAGATTCAAGATAAACTTAAAGACTTATTCGAAGAAGAAAATACCTATCAAGAACGGCAACAGACTAATCTTAAAATTCGTTTGACCAAACTAAACGACGAAAAGAAAAGGATCTTCCGGCAAATGGCGACCGGCGAAATTAACGATAAGGATACCTATATTGAAGTGAAAAACGATATCCAAAACGAAATCTTCGAACTCCAAACTCAACTAAATAAAATTGGTCAGTCCTCCGTAGACTGGCTAGAGCAATCTTCGAACCTTATTTATCTAGCTAAAAATGCCGGGAAATTGTTTATAGAGGGGACAAAAGAAGAAAAACAGACTTTGATAAATTGTGTATCTTCGAACCTGTTTTTGAAGAATAGAAATGTAGAATTTAGCCTTAAACAACCTTTCGACATACTAGCCGAAGGTCATTTAAGTACAACCGTGCTCGAACGATGGTATGAATTCGGACGGATTGATTGGGTTGGAGAGCTGGAATATCCGGAGTGGACGGTGAAGGAGGTGGGGAGATTTCTAACCAGCTAACACTTACTTCCCGACTTCGATATCAAGATTTGGTATATTGCCATAATTAGCTAATGCATCTCCCAATCGATTAAAGAAGTTGCCCCTTTGTATTCTGTGAACCGGGAATAACGGTATCGTCCATAGATGTTCGCCATGTTTGGCTTCATTCTCAGTTTGGTAATGATAAGAATAGTTGGTAAATATGAGCCCACTACATGGATCGGGATTTTGAGGATTGTGTAAGGGAGACTTATCCATCATTTTTTTAATGTCTTTAATCCATGGCTTATCTCGCCAGGGAGTGTCGGGAGTTTGAGGTGAATTTAGATCAATAAATATCAAAAATGGCATGTTGCCAGGGTTCTGTTTCATTGCGTGCCTATAAAGCCTTTGTACATCTCCCCATAAAAGCTGGGAAGGATCATTTGTCTTTCCTGGCGTATGGATTACTCCTTCTCTTTGCTTACTTTTAACTTCTACGGCAACTTTTTCTCCACTAGTTAAATCCTCAGCAATGAATTCAGGATGAGTTGTCTTAATATCTGTATCGTCTAAGGGAGTAATCTTGTAACCCAAACGAGCAAACATTGCCATGATTGCCACTTCATATCTTGCTCCTTGATACTGATCTTTATTTCTTAGACGATTTAGGAGCTTATCAGACAAATAATCCTTATGAATTAGGCTGCAAACATCAAAAGCAAGTGCTATGAAAGCCCTTGTCCAACCATCCGGCAATGCCGCCCAAGCTTTATCCTGCTGATTTTGAACTGTGTGATTCTTTTTACGCCACTCGTTGTGCTTGATATAACACCGATACGCAAAGTGCTGTTGGTCTTCTGGCAACTTTATTTGTTGTAAACGCCATTCCTCTCCTAATGTTTGACACAATACAAAAATAATGAACTCATGGAAAGTTTCCTCAGGTGGCCGCTCATAACAAAGGCGACTGCCTAAAGCCCAAAATTTTCTATCTTGGAAAATCAGTGGTTTTACAAAATCAATATAAATTCCCAAAGGCTCAAGGTATTTTCTTCTTCTTTCTTCGTTTTCTCGGTTAGCTTCGTCCCTCATTGCTTCTAGCTCAGGAGTTGGCTCAACTTTGGTTACTCTAGGAACCAGCCTAGGCTTAAGAAGACAACACTTCTTGTATTTTTTGCCACTGCCACAAGGACAAGGGTCATTGCGTCGAATTTTCATTTTGATTGTCTCTTTATGAGAAATTGCTCAAAGAGCTGCCTGCAAGTAATGATTAGTTCCATCTCATCCACCATCAAATCCCCAGTATCTCTAAAATCAAACAAAAAGCCACCTTCCTTTTCTTTGCCTGAGAGTTTTCCAGCATGTAGGAAGCTTGACCGAAGTTCACTATATAGCTTCTTAAACTTGCTTATTCCTTGATCAAGAGCCTCCCCGGTAAGTAGCTCCCTCATTAAATCCTCAATCGCTTGTTTCTCACCTTTAAGCTGATGACGTAGGTCCTTTCTACACATCTCGCAAGTTGGATGACTCTCGCAATAATTGGGGCTATCGGCCAACTGATTAATGGCACTCAAAAAAAGAATCATGTAGAGCGTATATTTCAGGTGAGGATTGGGTAGTTCTCTTATCTCTAATGCCCAGGTATAAGTATTTAGAGCATTATCAAACTTATTGAAGTTCTTCTTGTTCAGTTTGCGCAAGGACTCCACACACCATTGGACCCTCGCAATATGGTTTGGTTGTGGAGCTGTTCCGCTATAACTTACTCCAGGAGAATAAAAGGATTTTGATGCAAATTTTGACAGTATGTCATCGACAGAATCTTTTTTATCAATCTGCACTGGGAAATTATGTATGGGCAAGCCCGTCTCCATATAAATGAGATTCAATAATCGCTGTAAATTGGCAAATCTACTGCCATCGTTAAGTTCTTTGGAGAGTTCAAGATAGATATAAACAATGCTTTGGCCTCCCGCTCGATCATTATTACCAGCAAAAACTACTACCTTGTTTTGATCAGAATACGGCAAGGGGCTAATCTCGTAGCCAACTGATTCGTTGTTGAAAAAACTAACCGGTAATTTGAACAAATATCGCCACACTTTTTTAGTTTTTTCCATAGTTATTTAACGTTCTTTTTTATTGAGATTTCAGCCTCTTTCATCTCGATTTTATAACTAGGCTCATCTTTTCCTTCAGGAGTTTCTAATTTAGTAATCTTCCCTGAAATCGTTTGAGTAAAGCCAGGTATTACATATGGCTTGCCAAATAAATAGATTTCAGGTGGAGTTTGAGTCATGCTCATATACTTATCTTTCTCAACATGCTCGGGTGGTTTATTCTGCAAGGTGAAAGACAAGGTGATTTTTTGTACAATTTTTCCCTGAGTAATTATCCGATGAACCCAAAAGACATTAGTAACGTCTTCTCTCATCAGCTTTTTAGGTAATGGAAATGCTATAGGCATTCCGCTTGTTTGCTCAATTTCAGCAAGAGCCTTAGCAAATCTATATTGGTCTTCTGTAACCAGAGAAGGGATATTAATTTCACCACCAAACAGTTTCCGCTTAAAACCATCAGGATCGATGAAACTGATAACAAGTTCTTTCCTGTTACGAATAAAATCGAGCATTCGAAGGTGGTGAGAAGCGTTTGTCATGAGATCAGGATTAATACCGAAATTGAACTTAGCCGACATTTCACCCATCTTTAATTTAAGCAGGATATTTAGAGGCTGACCCTCTAGACTTTGAATAACAAATGCTCCATCCTCGCCCCAGATTTCAACTTGATGTTCTAATTCTTCCAGCCCGTTGCTAAGGTAAACAACTTGTTTAGTCTTGCTTGGACCAATGCTGATACTGGTTTTGCCACCGCTTTTATTGTTGTCGAAAATCTGTGAACCAATGGTCATCTCATATGAGTCGATATATTCGCTATCCAATTCAACTGACCCCTTACCTTCCTGAACAGCTCTACGAAAAGCCTTATATTTTTCTATGCCTTCCTTAGTCTTTGTAGAAAACTTAGTTCTCAAGTTAACCCTAGGAACTAAATCAGGTCTAAAACTTTTATTCGGGAGATAATCAATACTCTTCCCATCAGAAGTTTCAATAGAAAAAACTGTCCCAGGTGTAGTGATATTTCCTTTACGGAACACCCTGTCAAATCCCTCTAGCTCGTATATCTGTCTCTCAACTTCACTGAGGTGTTTAACACCTTCACTCAAAGTCTTATCTGTTTTCGTCCTAAGCATGATCTTCTTGGCAAGTTTAAGTCTTGCTTCTTGGAAATAAGCATAAAGTCCTTGATAGTTATCTGGGGTAAGACGATTTTTCTGGGTATCTATGTGAACAGTAATGGAAGGTTTCTTTGCTTTGGATTCGACGAGCCGCCTCTCGAGTGCCTCTCTTGCCTCCAAGCTGGTCTGTATGGCATGCCAATACACTGCCTTTATCATTATCAACCACAATTAAAGCAGTGGGGTCTTGAGCTTGTTCGATAAGAAAAAAGGCAGAATCCAGGTCAAGAGAAAATCTGAGAGTCTTTCCTTTATCTATATACTCGCCAGTTTCATTTCCCTTGATCTGAACTCTTGGGACATTTCCAGTATGCTCATCATTAATAAATATCTGTAGGTGGCCATCAATACCATAGTCCCTAGACTCTTCAGTAAAAACAATATCGAAGGCTTTAGTTTTGGGCAGGATACTACGAAACAAATCAAGTGCTTCATCTCCAATTCTGTGTTGCTTGTTTCTTTTTTTCCCCAGCATATTTTTTAATCCAGCCTCAAATAAACAGGTACTTTGCCATCCTTTTGATCCCAATACTTAGGAGACTTCGGCACTAATTTCCCGTTACTTGCAGAATAAGCAAAAAGATCTTCCTCTATCTGCTTTATGCAAGAGAGTTTTTCTTTGGCTAGCTGTTCAAGCTTTTGTCTGTCTCGCTCTATTTGCGGATTAAGATGATGGTAATCATTTCTACCTTTGCGAATATTGCCGAATGATTGTGCTAGGTCAGCAGAAATAATACCTTCCTTTTGTAATTTCCCTACATTATTTTCTGGCGATGATGAGGTCAACTCATTTTTTTCGCATAGAAATCTTAATAAAGCCTCTGCTACTGCTTGGGTCAGGGAGATAGTTCCATAGTAATGACCATCTCTATAAAGTAAGTGACACTCCGCCGATACGGCAGCGAAATGAGAATTGGGGATGACCCCGTGGGGTTTTAGCTCCAGGTACCTATCAATTCTCTGTTGCAGACTATACTCAAATTCTTGCTGGAGGGTATCTTTCAGTTGGGCTTTTTCTACTAGTTTTCTGGTGTTGTCATTCATATTTTTGGTGGAAACCACACTTATTTTGCTCTCTTCTTGGCAAAGTCCTCATCAAATAATTCGTAGTAATCTGCGTAGATGTATTTCTGACCATAGTTGGCATCACCAAACGGTTCAAGGATTTTCAGCTCCATCAACCGTTCAATCATGTTGTACGCACCTTGCCGAGAGTATCCACTCCACCTCACCACTTCAGCCACGCCGACAATTGGTTGACCAAAAAGGTGGCGCACGACTTTTGAGGTAATTGATGCGGTTTGTGCTCCTAGCTCCTGAATCTTTTCAAGATCCCTCATTCGAAGATCAGTGATTTTGCCACAAGTCTCGATAGATGAACTCGCCATCTCAATAATTCCCTCCAAGAAAAACCTCAACCAGCCTTCCACATCAGAATCTTCATCATGGTAAGTGTTCAGCTTCTGGTAATAAAGTTTCTGATGTTTCTTAAAATAGCTTGAAAGGTACAATACTGGCAACTCCAGGAGACCAGCATGGTGCAGGAATAAAGTTATAAGCATCCGGCCGGTACGACCATTTCCGTCAACAAAAGGATGGATCGTTTCAAACTGAGCATGTAGTAAACCAGCCTTAATCAAACTTGGATAATCATCTTTGGCATGGATAAACTTCTCCAGATCACTAAGAGCTTGGTTCATGTCTGCTGGTGCTGGTGGAACAAAAGTTGCATCCATAGGGCTTTTACCGCCAATCCAATTCTGAGATTTTCTAAATTCGCCAGGATAAGCGTGTTGAGTAGCTCGAGCACCTTGCATCAACTTGGCATGCATCTCACAGATATACCTCCAAGACAGCGGAAGATTCTTAATCAATTCTGTGCCATAGTTAACAGCGTTGATGTAGTGAATGATGTCATCAACATCGGGAGGCAACTTGAGTCCATCATCAGACACTGGTGCAACCACCGCATCTTGCATAGTAGCCTGAGTCCCTTCAATCTGGCTCGAGTAGGTGGCATCCTTCTTAACGAACATCAGAAGAAAGAAATCTTTGTCAGGAAGTAGCCTAGTAATTCCATCGAGTTTGCCGATAAGACGAGTGGCTTCTTCATGGGTTTTATACAACGAAGGAGATACCGCCAAAAGCTCTATTGGCGGGAAAGAAAAAGGAGTAAAGGCCTTGTAGCCTCCACTTTGCTTGACGTAGCGACCGATTATGGGTTTGTTGACATCTTTCATAGTAATGTCCACATTTTAGCACTTTTGTTGACATTTGCAAGTCAGATGTCAACACCCACTTTACAGCCTGGAAACATAGGCTCAAATACGAGCCCTGACCCCGCGTGGCCAAGTTTACGAGGCATTCGCTGCCTGGTTGGGCTAGTTGTACCCTGGAGACAAAATCTGGAGAATTTAGAGATAATTATCGGAGGTTAGTAACTACAATCTTTAATGGTCGCCCAGTCAATGGTAATACCAGAACTGGCTCTGTTAACCACACAATCCATAGCTCCCATGAACCACCAATACTGGAAAGCAAGAAGAACAACCAAAAACGCAACAAATAATAAAATCTTTTTCATAGTTTTATTGTACCGTTGCCCTACTCACTGGTCCATTCAATTCGTTGGAGAAGTTGATTAATTGTCCACCACTGGTAAAAGCAATGCTTATACTAGGCTGTTCTTTGGACTCGTACACCTTGATACAAGGAACGCCATTGCCGTTGTAATACAAACCTTCAACATCCTTATTCAGATCTTCACTGCACGTTTCTAGCGGTGAGTTGTGCTGGACAGTTCGGGCTTCACCTTGCCAAATGAAGAAATAATTTACCCTACCATTGCCACTGTCTTTCTTGCCTGTTTCCAGTGTCAATTTACCCAGATCAATGTTACCAATAGCAGAAGCATGTTTGGCAATAAAGCCCTTGGCGATTTGTTCGACCTCTTCCTGAGAGTATTTAGCCGAGTAGTCATACTCTTTTTGATCGCTAAACCAGCGAGTGCCATCGGTCTTGTATCCCCAAGTACCAGGAGTCTCATCAACCTGCAAAACATAGTTCGTTACTGGATCCACCACAAAGTACGTCATGCCCACAGTGTAGGTTTCGCCTTTGGCAGGGATAAGCCGATCTTCCTCCAGGCTATAAAACGCATTGTTGCATTCATACTCCACTTCAGCAGTCGGCATTTCCAAGAAATCACGAACAGCAACAACTGCTTTCTCACGATCTTCGGCAGAACGAGCGGTCAAAGCACAGAGTTTTTCTCTTAATTGCTTGGTGGATTGTGTTGTGTGGTTCCGATATTTTGGATCCTCGCTGGAAGCGAGAGTGAGCTCTTTGATCTCCTGTAACTTTTGGTCATTAGCCTTTTGCACCTTAAAGGATTGATATTTTGACCGTACCAACCCCAGCCCAAGAACACCCACAACCAAAATTAAAATAACCAGAGGTAATCGTTTCATTGCCATGCTCATATTATGCTCCTTTCTGTAAGGTTTGCCGATGTTAACTTCCTTTCCAGAACATTGCAAGTTTATGGATTTACCAGGCAATTTGTGTTGGAGATTGATGAGCAATGGTGGGAATTACTTATTTCGCTGGCGTTGCTTTTCTTCTTTCCAGCTCGTCCAAAATATCAGAGAGTGTAATACCCTTAGAGGTCAACAAGACCAGCGTGTGGAACACTAAGTCAGCCACCTCAGAAATAACTCGTTCCCGGCTCTCGTTTTTTGCCGCAATCACAACTTCTACAGCCTCCTCTCCAACTTTTTGGATAATCCGGTCATCGCCATCACGAAACAAAGAAGCTACATAAGAACCCTCCGGCATTTCTTTTCTTCGGAACAGAATAGTATTGTAGAGTTCTTCTAAAGTCATAGTTCTCCTTGAGATAATTCGTTAATGAAACAGGAGTAACTGCCAGTGTGACACACTACACGACCCATGAGTTCTGCCCTAATCAGAATGGTGTCACCGTCACAGTCAGCAAAAATTGATTTAACTTTTAACTTATTTCCTGATTCCTCACCCTTAACCCAGATTTTTTGTCTGCTTCTACTCCAAAATGTCACAAGACCAGTTTTTCTTGTTTTTTCGACCGCCTCCCGGTTCATGTATCCCAGCATCAGGACAGTTCCGGTTTTATCATCCTGAATAATAGCCGGAATCAGACCGTCACTTTTTTTGAAATCAAGATTTATGTTTTTCATAATTAATTCCTTACCACAATATTTTCTGACTGCAGGATATCTTTAGCCTCTTTAATTTTGAATTCGCCAAAGTGAAAGAGTGATGCAGCCAATGCAGCATCGGCTTTTCCCTGTGTGAACACGTCAACAAAATCATTTAATGAACCAGCTCCGCCTGAAGCAATCACGGGCACGCCCACTGTCTGGGAAATGAGACTGGTTAATTCCAAGTCGTATCCTTGTTTGGTCCCATCCCTATCCATACTGGTAAGAAGGATCTCACCGGCGCCGAGATACACACCCTCCTTTGCCCAATTTATTGCATTCAATCCGGTTTGCGTTCTGCCTCCGTTTATATAAACTTGCCAAGTGTCGTTATTCCTTTTTGCATCAATAGCTAAGACTACACACTGACTGCCAAAGATTTTGGCCGCTTTGGTAATTAAGTCAGGATTTTTAACGGCAGAAGTGTTGAGCGATACTTTGTCGGCACCAGCCAATAGAATTGCTCTAATATCCTCAATTGTTTTTATTCCTCCACCAACGGTAAAAGGAATAAATATCTGCTCTGCGACAGCTCTGACAACATCAACCATAGTTTTTCTATTATCACTCGAAGCGGTAATGTCCAGAAAGACTAGTTCATCAGCTCCTTGATCGTTGTAAAACTTAGCCAATTCGACCGGATCACCAGCGTCTCTGAGGTTAACAAAGTTAACACCTTTGACTACACGGCCATCGGCTACGTCAAGGCAGGGAATAATGCGTTTAGACAACATTGTTTGCCTCCTTTAAATCAATTCTTCCTTCGTATAGTGCTTTGCCGATAATAACACCTGCCACGTTCAGATCTTTTAATTGCTTGATACTGGCAATAGATGACACACCGCCAGCAACAATTACTGGAATCCTAATCACTTCTTGTAGCTCTCTAATTACTTCATAATTAGGCTGAGTTAGGGTTCCATCTTTCAAAACATCAGTATAGATAAAACACCTTACGCCCAGCTTTTCGAGGATTTGAGCAGTTGCAATGAGGCTACTATCCGTTGATTCTAACCAACCTCTTTTTGCCAACATACCGTTTTTACTATCTAAAGAAACAATAATTTGATCAGCATAAGAACTAAGCAATTTCTTGAGCAACGCTTCGTCCTCCAAAGCTAGAGTACCAATAATGACCTTACTTACTCCAATTGAAAGAAGTTTTTTAATCGTTTCCTCTGTCTGGATGCCTCCACCTACTTCGACCGGAACTTTGGCGACTTGAGTAATCTTTTCAATTACTGCAGTGTTAGTCAGTTGACCACTCTTTGCCCCATCAAGATCGACAATGTGGAGGGCTCTTGCGCCTTCTGCTAGCCACTTTCGAGCCATCACCACAGGGTCATCGCTATAGATGGTCTCTTCAGCATAGTTGCCTTGCCTTAGGCGAACACACTTGCCATTTCTGATATCAATTGCCGGAATAATGATCATATAAGTTTTTCAAAATTTTGTAACAACTGCAAACCAGCTTCACCACTTTTCTCAGGGTGGAACTGCACACCGAAGATATTGTCGGTTTCCAAAACGGTACAGAAAATCTGGTCATATTCTGTTGTGCCGGTTGTAATGGTTTTATCTGTCGGGTCACAGTAATAAGAGTGGACAAAATAAAAGTAGCTCTCGTTATCAATATCTTTAAGTAATTGTGACTTTGAACTGGTGCTTACTTGATTCCAGCCGATTTGGGGAACTTTTAGATTTGTTTGAAACTTTTTGACTTTTCCTTTGATTAAATTAAGGCAGGGTGTATTCCCCTCATCGCTCTCTGTAAAAAGTAACTGCATGCCCAAACAAATGCCTAATAGCGGTTTACCCGCACTTGCTTGAGCAATAATTATTTTGTCCAAGCCTTTCGCTTTAAGATTTTTCATACCTTCGCCAGCTGCGCCCACTCCAGGCAAAATCAGAGCAGAAGCGGTAGAAATATCCTTGCTCCTATCCGAAATCTGGCATGGTATCGATAGTTTTTTTAAGGCATTAGCAACACTCGTAAGGTTGCCAAGACCATAATCAATGATTGTTATCATAACGATCCTTTGGTTGAAGGAATTTGATCTTTAGCCCTTTGGTCATATTCACAAGCCTGTCGGATTGCCCGAGCTGTTGCCTTAAATATTGCCTCAATTTTGTGGTGATCATTCCGACCATTATCAATCTTGATATACAAGTTAGCTTTAGCATTCTGGGCAAAAGCATCCCAGAAGTCATAAACGAGCTCAGTACTTAAATCTCCGACTTTCTCCCGATTAAATTGACAATCAAATGTGAATGCATACCGACCGGCAAAGTCTATGGCTACCGTTGCCAGAGCTTCATCCATTAGCAAGACAAAGAAGCCATAACGATTGATGCCTTTTTTATCACCTAAAGATTGAACAAAGGCTTGACCCATGACAATACCGATGTCCTCGACCGTGTGGTGTTCGTCAATGAATGTGTCTCCTTGTGCTTTAACAGTGAAATCAAATAGCCCATGTTTCGCAAAAAGATCGAGCATGTGATTGAGGAACCCCACCGGAGTATCAAGTTCTCTTTTTCCAGCCCCATCTATATTGAGCGTGAGTTTAATTTGTGTCTCGTTCGTATTTCTAGTGATGTCAGCGGTTCTTTTTGTCATAGAAGTATGTTTTTAATTTGATTTGTAACTGGTATTAGATAGTCAGCTTCTTTATTAGTTCCGACAAAGATACAGGGTATAACAGCCTTTCGTGCCGCTAATAAGTCATTAACGCTGTCCCCAACATAGACGGGCGAGTTGCTTTGTAACCGTTTTTGAGCAGCCAGGAGAGGATCCGGAAAGGGTTTTTCTCTGGGAGCATCTTCCTGAGCAATAACATTGGACTCATCAATAAAGCTGGGAGTTATACCCAAATTCTTCAAAGCAAATAATGCTTCAAATCGTGGGCGGGAAGTGGCAACCCCAAGTTTGTATGTTTCTGACAAAGATTTGAGAGTGGATAGATCCAGCAATAGGGTTTCATTGGCAATTAGGCCCTCGGAAATCAAGATCGGAGGTTTCCGTTTATAAATCTCAACGAATAGTCGTTCCCCTAGATAGTAGCTTTGAAAGATATCTTTAACAGATTGGTATTCTGCTGAGTCTTTTGTTTGCTTATCCAAGGCAACAGTATTCTTACTAAAGTTATTCAGTTTAATTTCTTTAGACAGCAATTTGATAAGTGCAAATGAGAGATCCCAGTCATTATTGAATCCGGGAATTTTCTTCATGGCGTCAATTTCTGACATAGTAACTGTCATATTTATGCCATATCTATCAACTAACACTGCTTCGACAGTTCTCTTAATTGCCTGTCGGTACGAATTGGTCACATCAACCAAAACCCCGTCCATGTCGAAAATCACGCTATCATATTGTTGAATCGAGAATTCTTTAAAAGCTGCCAAAACTTTATCATTCTGGTCTCTTGTGCCCACACTCAAACGTATTGCCTGGTATGCTTCGTAATACCTGACTGCAATTTTCTTCTTCTCCAGAAAGTCTATGAGTTTGTCAAAATTACTATTTACTTTAATGAAAAGCAGGTTGGCCTCTGAAGGATAAACGGTCAAACTAGCCACTTTATCTAAAGTCATTTGTAATCTTTCTCTTTCACGGATTATGGTACTTATAGTTTTTTTACTCCATTTTTTGTCTTTTAATGCTGCCACTCCGGCAATGCTGGCTGCCAGATTGACGTTGTATGGTGGTTTTATCTTGAGTAATTGCGCCACAAAAAATGGATTCATGACACCATATCCAATCCGGAGTCCAGCCAAACCAGCCCATTTACTGAGTGTTCGTAGGACAATTAAATTGGGATACTTTGCAACCAATGGAGCGAGAGTTTTGCCTGAAAACTCAAAATATGCCTCATCAACGATCACCAGTTTACCTGTATCAAGTAGGCTAGCAATCACTTTTTCAGAGGTCACCGTTCCAGTGGGATTGTTGGGAGAGCAAACAACTATGATTTTTACCTGCTCACTTAGAACCTTCTTGATTGCATCGAGATCTAAAGCAAAGTCTTCTTTTCGGGAAACAGAAACAATTTGTCCCTTATTCAGTTTTGTGAGAACCGGATACATACCAAATGTTGGCGGACAATTTATAACCTGATCCCCATCTTCCAGGACAAGCCTAAAAAGTAGATCTAATAATTCATCAGATCCTGACCCAACCATAATATTTTCAACACCAACGTTGGTATAATCAGCTAAAGCTTGACGCAGTTCTTTATATTCAGGATCAGGGTAGAAATTAAACAAACCCCTGGCATTTAGAGATTCCATGACCTTGGGAGAAAATCCAAACTGGTTTTCTCCTGCATCAAGTTTAATTACATCCTGAGGCTGTTGCTTATATTTGCTGGCAATATCCCACAGAGAAGCTACCGGAATGTATTCTTCCATTTCGGAAATATCTTTTCTGATGATGGTATTTAAGTTAGTTTTCATATCAATCAACCTAAAATCTGATTGAGGCAGACACCTTGTGAGCTGGTAGCTCTTCAGTTTCTGCCAGAATCTCAATTGTTTTTCTAATTTTGCGCAGGCCATCTTTGCTACACTTTTGCACCTGCATCCATTTTCCATAGCTATCCACTCCCAATGGCGGGTACATTTTGGCCATACCTCCGGTCGGCAAGACGTGATTGGCTCCAGTGGCATAATCGCCGGCAGACTTAGTAGTCCAATCACCCAGGAATACTGATCCGGCATTTATGATGCCTTTAACAGCAAGCTCTGGATTCTTAGTCATAATTTCTAAGTGCTCCGGTGCATATTCGTTGGTAAATGCAATGGCTTCATCCAACGAATCGACAACCGCTATCAAACCGTATTTCTTGAGAGATTCTCTGGTACGAGTTTCAGTTGCCAACTTAGGAAGCTGTTTCTCGATCTCTTTTGCCGTTTCTTGAGCGACTTTTTCCGAAGTTGTTACTAAGACTCCGGCCGAATCATCACCGTGTTCGCAATCACAAATAAGATCTGCAGCCACATAAGCTGGATTGGCAGTTTCGTCAGCAATCACAAAGACCTCTGATGGTCCTGCAGGCATATCAATACCTATCGTTTCCAATGCCAGCATCTTGGCAGCTGTCACAGCTGCTCCTCCTGCTCCAAAGATCTTGTACACTTTAGGGACGGTTTCTGTTCCGTAAGTCATGGCAGCAATAGCTAACGGACCACCTAATTTGAAAATCTGCGTTAAACCGATCATGTCTGCGGCAACTAACGTAGGAGCCGGTATTTGTCCGCTTCCTCTTGCAGGAGAACACATGACAATTTCTTTGCACCCTGAAATCTGGGCAGGAATAGCACTCATTAATACCGATGAAGGATAGATAGCCTGGCCTCCGGGAATATAGAGTCCAACTTTTTCAATCGGCCTCCACTCTCTCCAGACCGAAACGCCTTCTTCCGGATACACAACTGTATCTTTTTTTCTGGGTAGTTGAGCTTGGTGTACGGCTGTAATATTTTTAATCATCTGCTTAACAGCTTGGATAAAATCCTTACTAACTTCCTGATAGGCTTGCTTGATTTCTTCAGGGGTTACTTTAATGGAAGTAAAATTTTGACCGGCAAACCGTGTCTTGGCATCAGCGTATAAAACCTTGTCACCATTTTTCCTGACATTCTCCATTAACTGTCGAATAGAAGGTATGATCTCAGGATCTCTACCTGCAGAACGAGCTAGTATGCGTTTGTAATCTTCAGCCGGTAATTGATTTAATTTGATAGGTTTCATATTTTTACTCCTTTAATCATTTGCACTGCATCTTCCAGAGGAACTGTTACTTGTTCTCCGGATTGCAGATTTTTAATTGTGACTCTCTGAGATTTCATTTCATCGGGGCCAGCGATAACAACAAAAGGTATATTCTTCTGGTCAGCATATTTGAGCTGATTGGAGATTTTTTCCTTACTGTTTAAGTAAGTTTCAACATTAATGCCTTCATCACGCAGATTACTGGCAATCTCAAGCGAATATCCTTCCAAAGATGGGTCAAAAATTGAAACAAAAGCCTGTGTTGCTGATTTTGCAGATTCAGACCAAAGGTTTTGATCAAGTATCACATCCGTAACCCGATCAAGACCAATAGTGGTGCCTACAGCAGGTAAATCTGCACTGCCAAGACTACTCATCAATTTGTCATACCTTCCGCCACCGGTAATTGAGCCAATCTTAGGTTTAGTAACTACAGTCTCAAAAATCGGACCAGTGTAATAATCAAGCCCGCGCGCTAATGTCGGATCAAACTTCCAGGATGATTTCTGAACACCGAGACTATCGAAAGACGCTATGACTTTTTCTAGATACTCATCGGGCTTAACACTCTTAAGTGAGGTAAAGATCTCAGTAATAGTTGTTGTCGAAATACCTTTTTCAGCTAATTCCACTTCGACTTCCTCCTGAGTCTTTTTATCCAGTTTATCGATTGATTGAATCATCGAGAAAGTCTTGTCTTTAGGAACTCCTGCTTTCTCCATGACATTAAATAAAACCTGACGGCTGTTAATCCGGATCGTAAACTCAGAAAATTCAAGCCGTTTGAGTGATTTTTCAATGAGAGCCACGATCTCAGCATCCGCCAGAGGGGAAGTATTTCCGACAATATCGATATCGCATTGGGTAAATTCCCGATAGCGACCTTTAGACGGTTTATCAGCACGGAAGACGTTCTGAATTTGATATCGCTTAAACGGCAAAGGCAACTCATTTTTATATTGAGATACCACTCTAGCCAGAGGAACAGTGAGGTCGTATCTTAAACCCACCTTTCGCTTGCCATTATCGAGAAACTTATAGACCAGTTTATCTGCTTCATCGCCGTATTTACCCAGCAATAGGCTTTGTTGCTCAAGAGTAGGTGTTTCGAGTGGTTCATATCCGAAAGATTCGAATACATCTACCAGAGTCTCTCTAACTATTTTACGGACAGCTGCCTGCGCAGGCAACAAATCGCGGAAACCCTTTAATGTAGTTGGTTGATTTTGTTTTTTCATAAAACTCCTTTTTATAAAATCATCTTTTCTATTGGTAAAACGATAATTCCTGATGCGCCAACACCTTTGAGTTTTTCAATCGTTTCCCAAAAGGTATCTTCTTTGATAACGGTTTGAACTGATAACCAGCCGTCCTTAGCCAAGGGAGAAATAGTTGGTGACTTTAGCCCAGGGGTTATCTTTTTCAACTTAGGTAGAATTTCTGCCGGAGCATTCATCATCACGTATTTATAATTTTGTGCAGACAAAACACCTTTGAAACGGGTTAACAGTTTGTCCAGCAAATCACGTTTACCCTCCTGAGCGGCACTTTTAGCATTGGCAATAAGGACTGCTTCGGACTCATAAATTCTGGCCAACGGCCGTAAATCGTTCAGGATGAGTGTACTGCCAGTAGAGGTTAAATCTGCGATAGCCTGGCCAACCCCGAGAGCCGGTGCAATTTCCACTGAGCCACTTATTTTGATTGTTTCGACTTTAATATTGTTTTTCTTAAAGAAGTCCTTAGTCGAGTTAGGATAGGTGGTTGCAATTGTTTTGCCGCTTAGATCTTCCAGTGATTGCACAGTAGATTCTTTAGGGACTGCCAGTGTCAGTGCGCAAAAGCCATATCTCAGATTAAGGAGCTTTTTAACATTGGCGGGGCGTTCCTCGTACAGCAGGTTTTGACCCAAAATGCCAATATCAACACTTCCCGAAGCTACATAGTCAGGAATATCGTCGTCACGGACGTATACAATTTCAAGCGGGAAATTACGGCAGGTTGAAAAGAGTTTTTGTGTATAACTCTCGAACTCCAAACCTGCTTTCCGCAAGAATTCCAGCGTGTCGTCGGTTAAACGTCCGCCTTTTTGTATAGCTAGTTTTATGTTTTTGTTATTCATGTTTGCCATATATTTATCCTTGGGACGGCTGAGGGGAGTTGAACCCCCGACTTTCTCTTCCACAAAGAGACGCACTACCGCTGAGCTACAGCCGTCATGTTGTTACAACAAAAAACCTCCCGTTCTTTACTGGCCACGTCAAAAACAACGTGACAAATAAGGAACGAGAGGCAATAAAAAAGGACCTCCCGCGGTCCCATCCTTAGTTCCTAAAAGTATTTCTCTTCTAGGCTCTCAGGCCGGCTCCGCTAACGCGACATCGGCTGTTGTATTTAACGGTTCAACTTCCGTAAGGCATTTTGGCCTTCAGCTCGTGGATCGTGACTCCACTCAAACGCTTTTTTATTAACTTGTAAATGCTAGTATACAATAAATTTGATAAATGTCAACATGTTAATACGTTAATATGTTATTACCTCTTAGATTCTCCGTAAATCCTCTGGAGAATCGCTGAGTAACCATGCCATGGTTCTTTATAAAGCCACTGAGAAACTCTGGTAACCGTGGTTGTACTAGTGCCAATCTTTTGAGCAATATCAACGTAAGAAAGAGTTGTCGTCCACAGAAGCTTTGCAATCTGAAACCGGCGGGAAAATTCCTCAATTTCCGCAGGAGTTAATAAATCTCTAATGAAGCCAGTGACTTCCTTTTCTCCTTTAAGTTCGGAAATGGCCTGAATTAGTTCTTTATCCTGCTTGGTTGGATATGTTGACATGTTAATAGTTTAACACGATTCAATAGTTACCACTCGTCCACAAAAGTAAACACAAACCACCACAAAGTTTATTGAGATAAATATACGACTCCAGCTAGGCTGAATATAGTTAATTCAATTTTTGAATACCTATGTCGCAGTCACCATATAACTCTTCCCATTACTTAACCAGTGATCTTGCTTTGGTCACAACACTTTCTCTCAAATTTCCCATTGAGGAAATCGACAGGTCCAATCCCAGAAAAGCTACCTTTGTGTTTCGCCGGTCCCCAGAACTGGAAGCATTAGCTGATCAATTTTTCTCCAACCAAATCCAAATCTCTCCCCAGGTTTTCTTTAACCAATTGCGCGACGTTAAGAATCGTCTGTATGCGGAAAGACAACCATGGTAAGCCAAAAATTACTTTTAGAACTAAAGCAGATCATAGAACAGGATTACGGAATTAAGTTAACCATGGCCGAAGTTATGGAAGTAGCCACTACCCTAGTCCAGTTTGCAGAAACGGCTATGAAGATTGAAGCCAAACGCAGTGGTCCTTAAGACCCATTGATAACCAATAACAAATATATGTCGCCAAGAACAAAACCACCTACCGGCAATTTATATCTTCAAATCTGGAGAGATCCGATCTATGTCGATCTCTTATTTTCCCACGTTAATGCCCAACAATGGCAAACCCTCACAGCACTGGCAGTCTTCATCAACAACAAAGGCGAGTGTTATCCCTCCCTGAGCAAACTCAAACAAATCCTAGGACTAAATAGTGTAGCCAGCGTCAGTCGCCGAATCCTATCACTGGAGAAGGTCCGCTTCAAAGGCGCACCACTCATTACTGTGTTTCGCAAAAACAAGAAGGTAAAGAAGGGTAAATTGATTTACTCCAATAACACCTACCGCATTAACCAGCAAATCATCACCATTTTTGCTCCACACCCCTCCCTTTCCATTGATCGTCAACTACAAATGGAAGAATTTGAGCAACGCAAGGCTAAACTCTTTGGTCCAGTAAACGCCGGTGAGCAACGGATCGATGACGAACTAACTAGAAGGAGTTTTTAACGAAAAAATTTAACAACAACTGCGAGACTATGACAAAAAACTTAACCTTAAAACCTACACAGAGGCTGTACAAAAACTGGACAGAAAATCAGGCAAGAGGGCTTGGTCAATTCCTGGTCAAAACTTGGTCAGCTTTTTCTCATAAGGACAGGCAGTCTTCGGGCAAGATGAGGGTAGAAACACTTCAGCAGCGCTTCGGCGCGGCTTCGGTGGTTTTAGAACTCTTCCAGACGAGAAGTGCTGAAAATCAATGTGAGCAAAAGGTGAGCAGAAATGGGGCGGGTTTAGAGGATTTTCAGGCTAAACAGGGTGGACAAAAGTTGGATGGAAATTGGATGAAAATGGTTCACCGGCGCTTCACTAAAACTTCACCGGATTTTGGGGGTCATAGCCTGGAAAGGTGTCGGCAAAGTAACGGCAAAATGTCGGTAGTTTTTACCCTCTTTCCACGTATAGCCGAGTATATATGGAAAAGTCCTATTCAATTTGCTATTCCCTCGAGTTACCTATATGTTGTTGTGTTGAAAGAGCCAGACTTATGAAAAGCGTTATCTTCTGCAGAGTCTCCAGCAAAGAACAAGAAGAAACCGGCTACTCCTTACCGGCGCAGGAGAAGTTCCTCAGAGAATATGGCGATAAGCAAGGCCTGGATGTAACCAAAGTCTTTGCTATTTCAGAGTCTGCGGCAGGCAAAAGCCAGCGCAAGGTTTTTGAGGAGATGATCACCTATGTCAGGAAGCACAATATCTGTGCCATCATTGTCGAAACCACGGACCGCTTGACCAGGAACTTCTCTGATGTGCCAACTATCGACCTATGGATTACCGAAAGTGAGGAACATCAAATTCACCTCGCTAAAGAGGCCTGCATTCTCCACAACTCCTCACGCTCCCATGAATGGTTTATGTGGCGGGTCAAAGTGGCGACAGCCGAGTATTATGTCCGTCTGCTCTCCGAGAACGTTAAGAAAGGACAGAAGGAAAAACTAGCCCAAGGCTGGTTGCCGACCAGACCACCGCTTGGCTATAAAACTGTAGGCGAAACCGGCCACAAAATCCACATTATTGATGAAGGCGCTTCCAAGCTCGTAATCAAGATGTTTGAGCTTTATGCCTCCGGTGACTATTCCATCAAGAAGTTGGCCAACACCATGTACAAAGAAGGCATGAGATCGCCTCAGGGTAATAAGCTTGCAGTCAGCAGAACTCACTCCCTGCTGCGCGATCCCTTTTATATGGGTAAGATTAGATGGAATGATGAGATTTACGAGGGCAAACAGGAGCCGTTAATCAGTAAAGAATTATTCGACAAAGTTCAGAAGTTACTCAAAAGCAAAACAACACCAACTTATATGAAACACAGTTACTTGTTTAAAGGCTTAATTCGCTGCACCACCTGCAAGGGACTAATCACTTGGGAACTACACCGAGGTCATCGCTACGGCCACTGCAACCATTACAACAAATGTCCCCAGAAAACATGGGTCAAGGAGCCGGGGACCGAAGAACAACTTTTGAACGGCTTTGAAAACCTGAGGATCAAGAATAAGAAAGTTACAGAATGGCTCAAAAAAGCTCTCAAAGAAAGCCACCGGGATGAAGTCGAGTATCACAACAGCACTGTGGGCGAACTAGAAACCCGCTACGAGGCAGTGAGCAGAAGAATGGACAAGTTATACGATGACAAACTCGATGAAAAGATTACCCAGGAGTTTTATAACCGCAAATTTAAGCAGTACTCAAAAGAGAAAGACGAATTAACCGAAACCATTAAACGCCACTCCACCGCCAGCACTGGTTACTTGAACTTGGGCATCAACCTCTACGAACTCTCACAAAGAGCCAAACAAATCTACCTGACCGCCAAAAAGAAGGAAATGCTGGATGAACAACGCGCTCTAATAAGGTTGGTCTTCAAAAAATTAATCTTAGACGAGGGCAAACTCAGCTGGGAGTACTCCCGAGCCTTTAAGATCCTGTCTGAGGCAGTAAGTCAGACAAATTGTTCTAAAGTGGAAAATTTAGAGGATTTTGAAAACAGAACTTTCGAAAATCAAGAAAAGAGCGATGTTGCGGTACAAAAGGGCAATTTATTGCTCTCTCATCCCATCTGGCTCCCCGGGCTGGATTCGAACCAGCAACCTTGAAGTTAACAGCTTCCTGCTCTGCCGTTGAGCTACCGGGGATCGTTAATGTACTTGTCGGGCCGAAGCGCTGAATCATCATCACTCGGCTTGACTGAGCTATTGTAATCTGAGCTCTGGCCGGTTGCAACGCCTGGTGGGTACCCTGGCGAGACCTCGCTCCAAATCAGGTACAATGGCGGTCATGCTGATCGTGCCGCACCAGGTTTGGCCTCGTCATTTGACCAAACTCTGGCCCGGACAGCTGGGCAGTCGCCTGC
>Ga0210057_1003885_pt1 | contig 20250 bp, 10 predicted proteins | sample CryGeyCG2114_010_2_FD_183968 | JGI IMG/M metagenome (GOLD analysis project Ga0210057, IMG submission 183968) | Groundwater microbial communities from aquifer - Crystal Geyser CG10_big_fil_rev_8/21/14_0.10 (SPAdes) (version 2) | ecosystem: Environmental > Aquatic > Deep subsurface > Groundwater ...
CTGCCGCTTTGCGTATTTATCGGAATTTGCCGCAATGCGTCAATGGTGACATTGTTTGTATCGTCTGCAGTATCGTACGCGGGGTTAAGCGCGAGCTTAATGCGAATATCAATGTCTTCATCGAGCTTTCTAATTGAGGTAGCCTCAACCCCCTCCACCGCAATACGCAGCGTATTTGCGATTGACGCCGAGGTGATTCCGAGCGAAGTCGCTTTTGGCGTATTAACGCGAAGAACAAACTCCGTTTGCACCTCGTCGGCACTTGATTGCACGTCTCTTGCCCCTTCAATGCCCTCGAGAATGCTTGCCGCGCTCACCGCGATATCTTCGAGTGCGTTCAGGTCATCGCCAAAAAATTGAATAAGAATCGGAGCGCCTGTTGGCGGCCCATCGTCTGGCTGTGATGCTCTTACGGTTGCCGTTGTGATTTCGGCAAACTCCTTTTCAAGATCCTCAACAATCTCAAGACTCGTCTTCTCTCTATCCTCTTTTAAGTTTATGAAAACGCTTCCAAGGTGATGTGCAAGTGTTCCATCGGTAAAGATGCCGGCTTGCCCTGTGGTGACAAGGAACGATTCGATATCTTCGACTTCATATAGAAATTCTTCTACGCGCCTCATTTCAAAATCGGTTACGCTTAGGTTTGTGCCCTGCGCCATTTCCACGTCCACCTGCAAATAATCAACATCGCCTTGCGGGAAAAAGGCCACTTTCACAATACCGAGAAACGGAAATGAAAAAGTGATGATGAAAGCGGCAATAATGCCGAGTATTACTTGCCACTCCCTTCTTCTATTTCCGATAACGGAGTTCATTATGTTCCGGTAATACCCTTGAAGCACCTCCGTATATTCTTCCTGCTTTTCTTCCATTGTGCTCGTCATCCTTCTCCTCAAAAACAACGACGCAAACAGAGGGAGAAGCCCGAGCGCAACAAACAATGAGGCGAATAAAACGAAAATAATGGTAAATGGAATTGTTGCGATAAACTCACCGGTAATGCCGGAAATGAGAAAGAGTGGGAAAAACACCGCAACGGTGGTAAGCGTTCCGGAGGTAAGAGGAAGATAAAATTCCTTGAGTGCCTTAAGTGCCGCCTCTGTTTTATCCATTTTGGTTTTCATGTTGGTATGAATTCCCTCGACCATCACAATTGCGGAATCCACCAAAATACCGACGGCAAGAATGAGTGCGAACAAACTTACAAAGTTTATGGTATTGCCTGAATAGTAAAGACCAACGAAAGCAATCAGGAATGAAAGCGGTATTGCAATCCCTGCGATAAGCGATTCTCTCCATCCAATTGCAATAAACAAAAGACACATGACAAGGATAATTGTCTGTACTCCGGTGAAAGAAAGTCTCGTAAGATCTTCTTGCAGCAATTCACCACTGTCGAGTACCGAAAGCACAGTGAATCCGCTCAAGAAACCCCCTTCTTCTTGTAGTTCACTAATGCGCTTTGCAACGCGTCCGGTCACGTCGGTGATATCACCGCCGGTTTCCTTAAATACGTTGAAAGAAATTGCCGCTTCCGAGGGCTCACCGAGTACGCTAATTCTTGATATTGTCTGCGCCTCCTCAAGCCCGTCGACAACGTCTGCAATATCCCTGACGTAAATCGGCTCCCCTCCAATGGATAAAATAGCGACATTCTCAATGTCGACAGGATCTTCAATGCTCCCTTCAAAGGCTATATTGTATGAAGCGCCATCGATATCAATGCCGCCTATGGGCTGAGAGATATTGCTCGCTTGTATTGCCGAGACAATGTCCGATAAGTTGATGTTAAAGCGAGTAAGCGCCTCTCGGTGCACAATCACCTGCGCTTCTTTCGCTCTGGCGCCGGCAACCTCCACACGGGAAACACCCGGGAGACTTGCTATTTCGTCTTCAACCTCTTGTGAGAGACGCGTAAACTCCTGATCCGTTAAATGCCCTGAAATCGCAAAAGTAACAACGGGCTGATCGACGAAATTGACTTCCGAGACGACCGGGTCTTTTGCATCGGCCGGCAATTTTGGTTCTGCTTTTGATACTTCGTCACGCAGTGCGCGTATGGATTCATCGAGATCCGCATCTGCATCAAACTCCGCCACCACAACCGATACTCCCTCTCTGCTTGTTGATGTGAGCTTATTGAGCGATTCGAGCGAACCATACACCGCCTTCTCGATTTCATTGGTGACCAGTTCCTCCACATCCTGCGCGGAGGCTCCCGGCAATATGGTAGTGACAATGCCGACTGGCACTTTCACTTCGGGTGCCGATTCTTTAGGAATTTGCACCAGTGACAGCACTCCAAAAACAGCAAGTGCAACCAAGACAAGAAAGCTAAACGCCCTCTTGTGTATAAAAAAGCTCCAAACGCGGTACATAACTACTTAGTCGAAATACTCACTGTATCTCCTTCTCTTAGACCGCGGGCATCGACAACGATAACGAGTCCAGGGGTTACCCCGTCAGTAATTGTGATCCTATTACCTATAATTGCTCCCGTTTCCACCTCGTGCGCCATGATCGTGCCGTCCTCTTTAATACTGAACACGACAGTGCTGTCGGCGCCAATTCTAAGTGCAGATATAGGAACAGAGAGTGCTTCTTCATTTTGCCTCTGTACGTTGCCCCTCTCTACCACGACGCTCACTGAATCGCCGTGCACCAGCGGTGCATTTGTATCGGTAAGACCAATGCGCAATTCTATCTTTTTCGTATCCGGGTCAAGGCCGGCCCCAATATTTGTAACCACTCCTTCAAATGTTCCATCGACAATCGCTCTATCTCCAACCGATACGTTCACCAAATCATCCCCGGTGATAAAAGCTCTCACCTCGAGTGCGTTATTATTTGCAACTGTTGCAACGCGCGACAGTGCGCTGATGAAATCTCCTTGGCTAATTGAAAGCGTGTTTATCGTCCCCGAGATGGGAGAGCGGATAATGGTGTTGTTGTACGCGGCGCGCGCCGAAAGAAGCGATCCGCGTGCTTGTTTAAGACTTGCCTCAACCGCGGCGACATCCTCACTTCTGTCGCCTGCAACCCCCTGTTTTAGCTCTTGCTGTGCAATATCGTGTGATGTTCGAGCGGCGTTCAATGCGTCCTGTTGTGTGTTTATGCTTGTAGCCAATGAACTAAGAGTGACCCTGGAAGAGCTCATCTCTGTTTTCCAAGTATCTATGGTTGCTTGCGAAAGAGAGGATGTCGGAGTGAGCCAATTCACCACACCCGCAAGTATATTTACGTAATCTCTTATGGTAGTGATATTTGATAGCGCCTTCTGCAGCGCCTCATCCAAATTGTTACTTTCGTTTAATGAAACCGCTTCTGATTTCCAATCATCAAACAACTCCCTTAGGACAACGCGATTCGATTCAAGATTCTGAACAACTTGCGAATCGTGATAGCTTACCGTCAGGTCTGGGCTGTTTGTATCAGGATAGTTAAAAAGTAAATCTATCTTTCCGTGCAAAATCTCATCTACCTTTTCAACCGCATCCTTTATCGTGTTTAGTGATGCAGTTTGAGTTTTTAAAAGTGATTTTTCCGCATCGTCCGCTTTCGTTTTAAGAATCGCCAGCTGCTCTTCTCTGGTTCCACCACGCGCTTTGTTTAGATTCGCTTCCGCCGCCTCATATGCGCCCTCCGCCTGAATCAGCGCGGCAAGTTGGGCGTCATTTTCAATTTCCGCGATAATCTCCCCCGCAGAAACAGCATCCCCAATTCTTTTGCGAAGAGAGGTGACTCTTCCTTGCACCACAGAGCGAATGTCCGCTTCTGCTTGGGATCGCACTTCACCTAAGACAGCCAGTGACTCCGCTCCGGAGGAAAGCTGTGCGATGGACGCCACCTGTACTTCTCGCACTCTTGCTTGAGTATTTGCCTCTTCATTTTCCCCATTTCCAAAAATGAGTAGAGCACCAGTTAGTACTACTGCAATGATTGACACAACGGCTATCTTCTTCCTTCGCGGAAGCGCTTGGAAACGATCTTTTATTTGAGCAAATACTTTTTTAATTTTTTGCATACTAATTTTACTCACTGCGACAGTGCTCTTAACCGATTGGTCAAATGATATCCTTTATTGGATAACGAGGAAGTTGACAGCGCCGGTTGACCCGGATGCGTTCGTCACAAAAATAGGATACGTACCTGAAGTTACTTGCGTTGCAGGGGCATTACATACTCCCACAATTAAATCGCACGGGCTGATAAAGTGAGGAATGGTGTAGAAAATCTTTGTCCCGCCGTCGGTTGATACCAGATTGCGCGTACCACCGATTCCAAAATGAACAGTATTATCTTGTGAAGTGAATCCGGTTCCTTGTATTACAATTTGTACTCCAGCCTGTCCTTGGCTTGGAGATAGGGAGGAGATAATTACGTTTCCACTTCCACCACCAATGCTTTCCGTTACCGTTACCGCGAGTGTCTTGGTGGTTACCTTTCCGAAAGCACTTCTTGCTTCAACGGTGATAGTATACGTACCCACTGCACTATAGGCATGCGTGAACGATTGGCTCTGTTGGAAGATAGAATTAATTTGTGTGATTTGAGTAGTCGGAGTAGAACCATCGCCCCAATGTACAGTGGTTGTTACATTCCCGAGAGACTGCGTGCCAAACAATACGGTCCATGTCGAAGGTATTCCAACAGTCACCGAAGCGGGCCCCGTTACACTGATAATTTCCGCGCTAGTGTTTGTCTTTGAAAGAGACGTTACATTGAATTGCACCGCGTTACTTCTCTGCCCTCTTTCATTCACTACAGACACATTGTACGTAGCAAGTTCAATTGGCCGGTTGCCAAATCCTTTCAGCTCCGATGGCACTTCAAATGTGAGCGACCGCCCGTCAAAAGAGCGGATATTTGCAATTACCCCGTTTCCGAAATGAACTGCATTTCCAGCGCTACTAAAACCTGTTCCCCAGATAGTTACCTGGTCGCCAACTCCACCGAAATTCGGAGTCAGCTGATTAATTTGAACAATGTTTGATGCTACCGGTTCCTTAAATGACTGGAAGTAGTCGGCTAGATACGGAAATGTCGTACTTAAATAATTGAAAAAAGAGTTAGAAGTATTGAATGGAAACGCAAATGCGTCTTGAGGAATAGTTTGCGTAGGTGCCGCCGTTGTTGGAATCGTTGGAGCACTAAAACTGTTGCCGCACGTTTGTCTTTGAATTGCATCCCGTGTCGCAGGACCGACAGCTCCGGTCGCTACAATTCCATTTGTATTTTGAAAATTGCGCACCGCCTGCTCGGTGCCACTTCCAAAGTATCCTGTAATCATCCACGCACCACCGCCCGGATAATTTTGACTTACAAGAAATCGCTGTAATTTTGAAACTTCCCCATTCGTTTGCGCATCACTCGATCCTCTCGTTAAATGATGCGTGAGCGAAACACACGAAAGATTTTGGTTTGGCGCACTGTATGGATAATAGGTTTGTGCGGAAGCAACTCCCGCGGTAAGTAATGTCACCGCAACAAGAGAAAATACGAGTGAATGTTTCATAAAATATCCTTTATTTAAGCCGTTTTATAAGGCAATTATACTGCGAAAACACCCAAAATCAAGCAATCTCCCACATGCAAAAAACGGACGCGGTCGTCCGTTTTTGTGCGATATAGTCCGCAAGATTACTCAACAATGAGTTTGCCGACCATTCCTTGCGCTCGATGATTGCCAACGGAACAGTAGTATTCGAATGTACCCGCCTTATCTGCAACAAACGTTACCGAAGTCGGCGTGCCTGGGCCCACCTGCTTTGTTGCGGCATTAAACTCATCTACCACCCAATCATGAAATCCCTCTGCCGACTGAAAATTAACGGTTACCGTGTCTCCTTTCTTAACCCTCATTTCTTTTACGTCAAACGAAAACGGAACTCCCTTAACATTGAACGAAACTTTGTTTGATTCCATCATGGTATCCTCTCCACCTACCATCATCTCCTCAACATTTTCGTGGCCTTCAGCCGGAACCATCATTGATGTTCCGTCCTCCATGGATTCTTCGGTTGTTTCTTCCATCGCTTCACTTTTTGAAAGAACTGGAGTTGAGCTGTAATCGTGGTTCCAGTACGGACTTGGGATTCCCTGTGAGGTCTCTTCTACATTTTTGGCACCCGAAGGGATTTGGTGTTTAAAAGTGTGCCAAATCAAATCCTGTGAGGTTTTTTCAAGAATCTCTGTTTTCATGCTTTTCTACTAATTCTTGTACTTTTTCATCCATTTGAATTGAAGGGTTCAGGTTTTTGAGGTCTTTCACCACTTCTATAAGGTAAATGGGGTCAGCCACCTTTTCTCGGTCTGCCAACTCCGGGCAGGTAAATGGGGTCAGCCACCTTTTCTCGGTCTGCCAACTCCGCGTAGCACTTGCTCAATATCATACTTCTCTACCATTTTATCAACCCATGCACCTTTGCCAAAAGGTATACTCTTTTCTTCCGGGTAAATGGGGTCAGCCACCTTTTCTCGGTCTGGTAAATGGTAAATGGTAAATGGGGTCAGCCACCTTTTCTCGGTCTGCCAACTCCACGTAGCACTTGTTCAATATCATACTTCTCTACCATTTTATCAATCCATGCATCTTTGCCAAAAGGTATGCTCTTTTCTTCCGATTGCTCCAACCTTTCTAATTCCTTGTTGGTGATTGCTTCGTTAACAATCGTTAAATAATTCTTTGGTGTGGTAATCGGCCAAGACGAGAGCATTTGCCTTTGTTTTGAAGTCCCGTATTCCCTTCTCCAGAGGCTCGACCACTTCCACTTTTCCGCTTTCTTGACCAAATGAGCTGTCTTGGCATTTCTCTCTACGTACCGAAGTACGGTAAACAGGTGTTCGTCTTGCTCGCAGATGAATGATTTATATCGGCCTTGATACAAGTGCCCCTGCCCAACTGTGCCTTTAGCTACATGCCACCTCCTTGTATGAGTATTAGTGAGCCAACTCATGAAGGCCTGCAGGTCACCGTCTGTTTTTGGATACAGCACCAGATGCCAGTGGTTTGGCATGATGCAGTACGCCAAGAGACGCATATCAAATTTTTCTACAGCTTCCTCTAGGATGTTTTCAAATTGCTGATAGTCTTTGTCGTTATCAAAGATCTGCACTCTTGCATTAGCACGGTTCAGTACATGATACACCTCGCCGCCAACGTCTACCCTGTTTATTCTTGCCATGGACTGATTGTATCACAAATGGTGGCTGACCCCATTTTCTGTCGGCAAATCTTTGAGATGTATGCCAAGGGAGATACCAGTTACCGAGAAATCATGCGGCATCTGAAGAAAGTGAAGGCGTACCGGCGACCAAAAAGCAAACCGTGGAACTGGAGTCACATACACCACATTCTCAAGAACGAAATGTACACCGGGATGCGGTACTTCGACACGATGACGGATGCGAACGAAGAACAGGACCCGATGCAAAAGCTCAAGGCACGCAAGATGATGATACGCGACCGGAGAGATTGGATCGGTGTGCCAGTACCAGCAATTATTTCCAAAGAATTATTTGAGAAAGTGCGTATACGAATCGAGCATAACGAAAAATGTTATAGAAACGCCAAGGGCAGACAACTGTTGTCGGGATTAATTTGGTGCGATCAGTGCGGCTCGCCCTGCTGGTCGTTCCGACAGTACTACTGGATAAAACGATCGCGGGACATCAAACGCATATATGAGAAATATTTGTACTGCTGTAGCGGCCGCCGGAAAGTAGGCTACTGTAACACCATGCAGATCGACGTGCGACCGCTGCATGCCTGTGTCTCCGACATGATCACCGAACACATGCTCGATTCGGAGAAGCTGCGACGGCATCTTCGGTCGATGAACAAACGTGTGAATCGAGAGAAGTTTGAAAAGGAACTGTCCAAATTGGATGAGCAGATCAGGACATGCGATACAAAGAAAATCAGAATCACCGACCTCTATGCGTCTGGCGACTTCGGCAAAGAGGAATATCTGAAACGAGTTGCGCAATACGATGTCGAAGCAATATCGCTGAAAGCAAAGAAAAGCGAGCTGCAAACACGCGTGCCAGTGATACTGAAACCAAGCGATGTCGATAAGGCGCTCACCCAATACTGCGAACTCGCAAAGACGGAATTTGAGCAAGCAACTGACACCGAGGCAAAACGACAGTTTCTACTGAACTTCGTCGAAAAGGTCACCTACCGAAACGACCGCGTGGCGGTGCATGGATTCATACCCGTCGATTCGAGCAAGATCGAGTTCGTATTCAAGCGATCCATCGACCGAGAAAAGTTGCGAGAGGAGGTACTTCAAAAAGACCGAAAAGCTGGCCGCATCGGCTCACCAGTGCGGCGCGACTTCTTCGGGCAGTTATTAGCAGAGGCAAAAGTAGTAAGTCCAAAGGTATGAAAAAGGCAGCACTCTACGCACGCGTAAGTTCGCTCGACCAGAGAGAAGGCCGGACAATAGAGAGCCAGCTCGACGAGCTAAAGCGCCAGATCGTCGGCAACGGCCACTTGCTCGTGAAGGAATACATCGACGACGGGTACACGGGCACGCGGTTGGACAGACCAGCACTCGAACAGATGCGTGCCGACCTAAAGACGAACCTCTTTGATGCAATCTACTTTCACGTCGCGGATCGCATGGCGCGAGACAGTACACATCAGGACATTGTGATCAACGACATAATGCACCATAAGAAAGCGCTCTACATTAACAACGAAGACTACGTAAATAGCCCGGAACACTATTTTAAGCTCAAGATTCTTGGGCTTGTCGCCGAACTAGAGCGGGCAAAGATCGTTGAGAGAACAACGCGTGGCCGCTTACATCGCCTACGACAAGGGCATGTGACAAGCCAAGGTAGTAACCGTATCTTCGGGTACCGGTATGTGAAGAAAACACAGACGACACCTCCGGCGCTTGTCATATACGAACCAGAGGCAAAAATCGTGCGAATGATGTTTGAGATGATGGCATCGGGCAAATACAGTATCCACCGAATCACTCGGTGGCTCGAAGATCATGAGGTACCAACGAGAATGGGCAGAAAGGTATGGGAGAGCTACACCATTTCCAAAATGCTCGAAAATCTGACGTATGCGGGGACACGCCACTGCAATAGGATGGCGAAAGTGAAAGAAACAGCTGACCGAAAGAAACTTAAATACGGTAAGAACATCATAAGAGACAGGAAGGAATGGATCACCATAAAAGTTCCTACAATTGTCTCCGAAGAACTATTTAAAAACGCACAGGAACATCTACGAAAACGAAGAGATCGATACGTACAACCTCAACAACATCAGCTACTGAGCGGCTTGGTCCGTTGTGGCGAGTGCGGTTACAGCGTCTCATCGTATCGCAGACGAGTTGGTGCGTGGCTCAAGATTGGTATCAGGCGCATCTATCACAAGGTCGCGTACAAATGCGTATGGCGACAAAAATCACATGCTCATTCAAAAGCGATCACGAAAAAGTGCAGTAGCCCTGAAGTTATTACATCCATACTTGAGAAGAAGGTTTTTGCGATGATCAAGGAAACGATGCTTGATACCACGAAGCTGAAATCTTGCATGGACTATTTTAAGAAGGACTATCGGTCGAGCCAGAAACGCGTCGAGTGGCGACTAATGCGGCTTGAGAAAAAAGAGACTGGGATCGACAATCAGAAGCGGAAACTCATCGATGCGTACGTGGCCGGACAGCTGACGCAAGAGGTGTATGTGAGCCGCAATCTCGAACTCGACCAGGAGTTACTTCAAACAAGACATCGAAAAGAAGAGCTGCTCGCGACTGCGCCATTACTAGATAAGAAAGATGTGGCCGAGGTGAGCATTCGCCAATTTTGCGATAACGCCCGAGTTCGATTGGATAAGTGTCATGACTTCGACACGAAGCGGCAGTTTCTCGTAGACCACATTGAGAAAGTTATTTACCAGAAAGACAAAGTGGTCATAGTCGGTGCAGTGCCGCTACGAGCAAGTGACCGAGCGGATCGCAGTGAGCTGACGGAGGATTTAAAGATCGGGTTTAAGATCGAAAGCGATTTTGATAAAAAAGAATTTCATAAAAAGACACGGGCACAGTATCTTGTAGATAGTAGATTAAGAGAGTGGGGTTCCGGCGGTCGTCATGTCGAGAGCTACAAAGCTCGAATGGAAGAACTCCAACTTCCCGCAATAAAAGCTTCTCAGGTTACGCAAAAAACTGTAAAGCGAGATCTTCGAGATGGATATATGAGCTACACCGCCAAATCATATCTCGAGAAACAAAAAGTGTGGAACAAAGATCGCGAAAAATTGATAAGTGAAATAATAGGAAGATCTTAATCCAATCCTCCCATGAGACCACCCCTCATAGGTTGAAAGACAAAGTCATTTCGTTTTGTTTTCAAATGCCTTTTTTATTTTACGGTCAATCAAAATTCCCACTGCAATGCGCAAGCCAACGAAAAAAGCGATGAACCCGATGGCTGTTAGCCACACGATGTCGTTTTTCACTCCAGCTACACCGAGACCTAGTCCTGTTCCAGAGATTATTAGTGCGAGTGTTTCTTTTAACATGTTCTGATGATAATTAAATCTTTTGCTGCTTGTTCTTTTTGCCTCCGAATTGTATATACGCTAGGGCGATCAAGACAAAGATCCATCCCCCATATCTAAGAATATCCAATATTGACTTTATATTTTCTGGAAATACATCCAGGAAAAACATTCTTGCTGAAAGGAGAAATACGACTAAGAGACCGAGTAGACCTAACCACATCGATTCCCTATCTGAATATTTTCTCCACGCATATAGTGAATATCCTGTAAAGAAGATGTTGAAAATTAATAGCAACCAATCCATAAATTTATTATAGCTTAATGTGTAAATTTTTTATATTATTTGTTACCAGAAGAATTTGATGGGGCCGGAGCTGTAATCTGACCGCCCCAGTTGATAACAGTTCCGTTAGGAGTAGTCCATAATTGTTGCTGAGGAGTAGTAGCACCAGTTGCGGCATTATAGTTTTGAACTGCTTGATAACGAGTCTGAACTGAAGAAGAATTAAGTTGTGGGCCTAACATCTGTTGTGCTTGCGAACCTCGGTTAGTTAGCGACTGATACAATTCGTAAACTGGTCGAGCTAATTCATTTACAGCGGTGGCTCCAATTCCAATCTTAGCCAATGTTTTCATCCACTCCGGTTGATTGCCGTTTAAGTTGGGTCTCCAATCTTCAGGGCCCATGGGTGGACGACTGAAGCCCATACTTCCTGGGTCGATAGTTGGAACAGTTCCTCCCCATCTTGTTCCCCAAGTGTCGTTATTCCGGAGTGCAATATCAGCAGTGATATATGTTCCCGCTGCGACTATTCCTCCCACAACCCATGGCACCCACTGCGGTGCTGTTATTGCTCCGTAGTAAAGCGGGGCCGCAAACGCTAAGTTACCGTTCGGATCTTTATTTGTGATGGGATTATTTCTTCCCCAACTATAGCTGTTTTGTAACTGTGGATCGGCAAGTACAGTTCGCATATCCTGACCAGCAACTTGTTGGAATCGGCCAGGATCACCGATCGCTAAGAAGCTTGGATCTTGGGAAGTAAATTGACCGCGAGAATTATCATAGTATCGCATCTTCGCGTAATCCAATCCTGTGCTATCGTCTCTCTCCATACCAACGAACTTTCTCACTTCATCGGTCGATCCATACTGATTATCGATCCTTTCATCGCCAAATGGATAGTAGTCAAGAACCTGCGCAACGGTTGAGCTCGCATTCGTCACCACATTAGTACCTCCAAGATGATCGGTGTGGATGTAGGAAGTGGTGGTTGCGCTTGATCCTCCTCCTCCTCCCCCTGAGGTAGTGTAATACACTTTCGCCGTCACATGATCAATAAAAGTAATGCCACGATATCCACCAGATACTACATACGCATGTACTCTGAAATTAGCATTTGAAAACTCTGTGTCACTCCACGTCCTACTCCAGGTGCTTGTTGCTGTACCCCAGATTTCAGTAGTGTCAGTTCCCGTGTCATTAGGGAAAATGTCATCCTTTTGGTCCCAACTTGTCCAGCTACTACCACTATCCCAAGAAAGTCGCACTTTCACATCCGATGTATATGTGCCAACAGGATCGGACGTGAGTCGTTCGTCTGATTCACCTTCAATTGAAACCTCAATGCCATCTATTGTTGCCCCAGACGGAACGGAGAATCCAAAATCGTAATAATCCTGTTCTTCTTCCCCACGAGAGGGATCGGCTGATGCATCGGAATCATTACTTGAGTATGCATTCGTTGGACTTGTCCATTCTGTATAGGTTTCCCCGGTAGAAGATGGATTTTGATAACCAGTATCACTAGACGAACCTCCTCCTTCACTACCACCCGTACTTTGCTCTACGGTAGCTACCAAGTCCCCATTTGGAAGGAAGATGTGGAGTGTCGTGGTTGCACTGCTTGTGTTGTAGTACTTGTTTGGATAGGTGGTTGTTGCGGTATCAGCTACTTTGAATACTCGTTGGTTATCCTGATCATATCCATAGGTGGTTGTCGCGGTGCTGTTGCTTGATTGCGTGAGGCGGTTGCGGTAATCCCAGGTGTAGTTCCACGAGCCGTAGTCAGTTACGTTTCCTACGTTGTCATACGTTAGGTCAACACTATTGATGGTATCCGCTGCGTGTGGGTTGTTGTATCCGTCGTCGTTATAGGTGTAGGTTCCCTGATCGCTCTTGTTAGTGATATTACCGAGTGCGTTGTATGCGTAGGTTCGATAATATGGCGTACTGCTGGCAGCTGTTGTAGAGGCGGAGAGAAGCCGATAAAGGTCGTCGTAGGTGTAGGTAATAGCTTTCCCTGCTCCCGTATCTGAGAGATCCGTAATGCTCGTTATGTTGCCTACGTTGTCGTAGATATATGAGATGTCCTGGAATACATTTCCTACTCCGCCCCCTCCTCCACCGCCTGAGGCGGCGAGCGAGAAGGTTGAAGTGGCAGTGCTCCAATTTCCTTCTGCGTCGCTGTCGTCCCAAAACTTGATGCGCCAGTAGTACGTAGTGCTTGAGGCGAGGGTGGAACCGCTGTATGAAATATCAGCTATCCTCGTCCCTTCTGGAGTGGACGATGCGAGTGCTGTTTTTGTACTATCCCAATCGGTACTCGTGAAAGCAGAGGATGTACTTACTTGTATTTGATAGTAGTCTGCAATGTCTCCGGAATCATCGTCGTTATAGACAGCTGAGAACTCAGGTGTTGGATCACTAATATCGGTTGGGTTCGTCTGCCCCTCCGTCTCAAGTGAAGTCGGTGCCGATGGTGCTGTGTTTGAACTGGTGGCAGTATATGTCGCGTAGAGAGAATATCTCCTCGAGCCGGAGGAGTCGGTTTCCGTCCACGGGTTTTCCTTGGCGCTCGCGTACGTGCCAGTAAAATCCTCGTAGTAATTGTTCCTTGAGCCGGAGGAGTCATACGCCACGTCCAAACTCACCGTGCTGTTGATATCTGAACCATCGCCAACGATATTGATAACGTAATCGTCAGCCGCAAGATTTTCCGACGCTGCGGTAAATGTGAACCACGCAGCTGAGGTACTGGTAATGATCTTATCGTTCTCGACGGACGCGACTTCGTCATGCGAATCTCCAGATGTGTCTTCCGTATTCAAGGCAATGTATATACTGACCGTCTGATTTCCTCCCACAGTTGAATCAATACGAAGACCGGCATGCAAGCTGTCCAAAGTGCCCGCTTCGGATAGATTTTCCGCGTGTCCTGCTCGTTCGTTGTCGTCGCTGAACCAGTCGGCTATCTGCTGGAAGCTCGACCCGAGTGACGTGTATCCGAATGTCGGATCAACAGTCACCGGATAAGTGGCTTTATCCAAGAAATTCTGCGGAACTTCTACTGCGAGAGAACCATTTTCGTACGTGAGAGTGCCCCACGTCTTGTTTTCATTGGCATCAATAATTTGTGGTCGGTAGATGTGAAATACTTTTCCAGTTTTATAGTTATTTCCACTTTTGTTTTTTCTATATACAGCGTAAGAACCAACAATGTTTTCGGGGCGCCTTGTCTTTACATTACCTTCTTCGTCTGTACATTCGGTCGCCGTACATGTCTGTCCTTCAATTGCTTCCTCAGAAAGTGGTGGTTGGTAGAAAAAATCAAGATTTTCTGCCCCGTCAATCGAAAATGTAAATGTGTTTTTTTGCGGCTTCTCTTTAAGATACACCTCAATCTCAAATCCTCCTCCCTCTAATCCCTCTTTTGCATCCAGTGGATACGCATGTACTTCTTCTTTCTCATCCTTCCATTCAACGCGGTCGTCAGTTGTATATATGCCTTCGGCTGATACATCTTCATATGAGACCCCGACATTCACTTCCCCGTTCCATTTTTTAAGACGCACTTCTGGATTTGTTTTTATTACCTCAACCTCAACGCCATTTCCATTGGAATGAGACTTTCCGAGCGCATATCGATCACCTTTATCAAGATATGAGCCAATTTCTACCTGTTTTGGAAGTTCTTGCGCTTCAGTCACTTCATCTTGAACAGCTGTCTCTGATTTTATTTCCTCAGAAGTTGTTGCAGTATCAGTTACAACGTCTGCCCCCTCTGCGGTTGAGGTGGATGTTACTTCAATTTCCTCTGTCACCTCTTTAGTCGTTGTGGGTATTTCTTCTTCAGACACGACAATTTCTCCAGAAGTAGGCGTTGCCGCAGAATCTCCCAGAGCCGTACTTTCGGCTGGATCTGTTTCTGCGTTCTCCTCCGTGATTTCCTCTACTGTCTCCGTTGTAGAGGCAATTTCTATTTCTAATGGCTCCTCTCCTACAATTGCCTGCGCAAGGAGTTGTGGCGTTGCAACAAGAATTGCTTTTATTTTTTTAAGTGCATAGATTGGCCAATCTAAGAGCCCTAAAGCCCCTCCTGTTGTCTCCTGGCTCTCCCATGTAGTTGAAGCGGCGGTAAGGATGTTTTTGAGGCGATAGAGTTCATCCGAGTCGTACGTATACGTACTTTCAATGCCATTTCCGAAAAGTTTGTACGCTACAGCACCTGTTGGAGAATAGTTAAGTTCAGCGACTGCTGTCCGATACTCACTTTCGCCTGTCGGCTTTCGCTTAACAATCCGTAGCAACCCCGCATCGTCATACTCATATGCGACTATAGAATTATCAGGATACGTGATAGATGTTTGATTGCCTAAACGATCATATGTATAGCTGGTAACGTATGTCGTGCCGTCTATAGTTTTATTCTCAATGGCGATATTTCCGAGAGCATCGTATGCATATGTTGATATTGCATCAGTGGTGGTGGCTGAACAAAGTTGCCCAATACCATCAGAGCACCAATCGTAACCATACTCAATTTCAGTACCCGCTTCCCCTGTATAGTTTTCGCTCAAGACGCGATTAAGACTATCGTATGTGTAGGTAATAATCTGCAATTCACCGTCTTGTTTTGAAGTGACATTTCCAGCTACATCATACGCGTATGTGGTAGATGCAAAAGTTGTATCTGCCGTGTCGTGGAGATCTTCTGAGAGAGTGAGTTGGGAAAGCCCGTCGTAAGTGAAATTGCGTACATTTGAGAGCGCGTCTGTAATTTTTGTGAGATTATCGAGCGCATCATAGATATAGTAAGTGCTGTATGTGTTGACGTCTTCGTGTTCATCCACCTGCACAAGATTTCCAAACGCATCAGAATACAAATCTCTCGTGTTGCTATTGCGATCAGTGATTGTCTCTTTCCATTGATCGTATGTGTGTGTCTCGGTTCCTTTGGTATTTACAATTGTCTTTATTCGGTTGAGTGGATCGTACGTGTATGTTATGAGTAAATCTGAATCTCCGGTGATAGACGTCCGCGCAGAACCAGTCGATTGATATGGCAAACTTTGCTTTGATACATTTCCTAGAGCATCATATTGTGTATCTTTTACGTTATAGGTGTTGGGGTCTTCTGCCTCAACACGTTCTTGAATGGTTCGATCAAACCCATCTAGATACGTGTAGTTGGTTGTTGAAGTAGCACTGTTTAAGTAGTCAGTCTGGAGTATTTTTCGCGACCCCACTGTATCGGTGTATGCATACGTGGTTTTGGTAACAAGGTTTGAAGGAGTGCCAAGGTGATCTGGTATCTTCTCCGTTACTGGGCGATCCAATCCGTCGTAAACAGTTTCAGTTACAAATCCGTTCGGGTCTACATGTTTTGTTACTTTCCCGGATGAGTAGTCACGATAGAATTCCTCAACGTGACTCTCCGCGTTTGTTGAAGTGCCAACAAACAAGTTACTACTTTCATACACAAACGCAGTGGCATTGTTCAACGGATCTTTTTCTTGAGTAATATTTCCATAAGTATCGTACGACCATTCCCAATCTATATAGTTTGAGTCTCTTTCCCATTGCTCCTCTTTGGTCTTATTACCTTTGGTGACTGAGCCGTGTGACTGGTTGTCGTAGTAGAATTTCTTCTCGGCGACTTTGGTGCCGGCGTTGTTCTTCGCTGTTTCAGTTTTGGGCAGTCCTATTATCCATGGAGAAGTTGACGTCGCATACGCATAGCTAATCGCTCTCTTATCAGAACCACTGTCTGTGAATGTTCCGTCGGTTGAACCGGATACTTCCCCATACTCAATTTTTTCAATGAGATTTCCGTTTTCATCATTATATGCCCATTCGGTTGCTTTATCCCTATGGTCTCCATCGCCATCATAGTCGAGCTCTAATGACCGCGTGCGCTTAACATAATCACGACCATTTGATAAATCAACATTTTCCCACTTATCAATGATCACACGATATAAGTTATTACTATCGTCGTACTCCTCGATTCTGTACGCAAATCCGATCTTTGACCTGTCGTCACTGTTCTCACCTATACCCGTTTGCGACCCATTGCCTTGGTGCCAAAACTTTTTTGTTACATTTCCATAAGCATCAATTTCCGTTGTAGTTGCAAAACCAGCGAAAAGACGATCAAAAGCATCTTGATAATAGTATTCTCCACCTCCGTAGGAATACGTTGTTGTTCCAATGTTTCCAAACCCATCATCCTCTACGAGTGTATCCAGAACAGTAAGATTTAATGGAAGATCAGGGTTCGTCTGCTGGGCCGACGTTGTGTATGTTGCAGTAATCGTTGCACCTGTATTTGTTGTCACTGTCTTCAGAAGATCTGGAACAACACCATTGCCGAGATAAACGCCTGTTGGTGGGTCATATCCCTCTTCATATTCGGTCTCGCCTCTAATGATATCTACAATGCCGTCTGCGTCTATATCAAAAAGGCGCGAGCCAACATCTCCAAAGCCACAATTTGATGAATTTGTGCAGGAGAAATCAACAGGCGAACCACTCCAATTCACGTCAGCGGTAAACGTAGTGCCATCACCGCGGTTAATCCAGATATCTCCGTTCTGTACACCATCTAAGATATCAGGAAGCCCATCACCATTTACGTCAACAATCCTGTAATCCTGATCGCTACCATAATAATCGGCGAAGTGTATATATGTTTCCGGAACATCTGGTTCTACCTCTGTCCATGTCCCATCCCCATCGTTAAACAAAATTCTTATATCATAACGGGTTTCAACATCACCACTTGTAGCTTTTTCATGCGCAAGAAAAACATCTAATAATCCGTCACCGTTTAGATCTGCAACTCGAGCACCATAATCTACCTTATGCGGAGTAACTGAAGGAAGATGCCAAGCGAAGAAGAGCTCATCAGGTAATAGCCATCCGTTAGTGGTTGTTGCATCCCAACCAGTACCATTATTTAGATAAACATCAGAAATGCCCTCATAGGTTGAAAGTGGCGAATCTCTGTATCCTTGAGCCAGATCGGGTAAGCCATCGCCGTTGAGGTCAAAAATTCTTCCTCCTTCATCCTGACTATAATCATCACTGGTTCCAGTCCTGCAGCAAGTGATCTCTGAAAAATACATCGGATTATCCCAATCCGATGTCTCTTGAGGAAAACTCTCCCCCTCTGTCGTGTTTAAATATGCATAATTTCCACTAGGCAAGATGTCAGAGAACCCGTCACCATTTATGTCAATTGTACGATCCCCTCTGTCGTTATGATAAAAGTCGACTGCATAGGGAAACGGAGTCGATGGTGTTGTAGTGCTCCAAGCTCCATTTAGTTCGTTTTCATATAAAATCCGGACCGTACCGTCAATTTCACTACGGAGAATATCAACGCGTCCGTCCCCATTAAAATCAGCTGCTCGAGAACCATAATCATCCCTATTATCAATAAAGGATGTCGGTAGATACCAGCTTTCATCTATAGTCCAATCCGGTGTTGAGGCTGAGTATGTGAAAGTTGTAGCGGGCAGTGTTGTTGTTGCACCCAAAATGTCTTTTCCGCTTTCAGTTACCGAGCTAAGCATTGAGCGGTATTCATTGTCTCCTGTCGTGTAAGCTAATTCATATTTCCTCTCCCAAGATCCATTCACCTTTACTTGTATCTCATCGATTCTATAGTTTGAGACAACGGGAAACGCCCATGCACTCGAGGTCGCAATATCAGTTCTCGATTCTCTTAAAAACTCAACTTCATAAATACCCGGTGTCGAAGCGTGTTCGGTGTAATTAATTTTGTAAGGATAAAGAGCATTGCTGTCTTTGTAATATGTAAACTCGACTGAATTACCGTTGGTATCCTCAATCTTCTCAAGCATCCAACGTGCTACTTGTGTGGTGCTTGCAGTATTCACGACCTGAGATGTTGTCGCTGAACCAAAAGTAAACACTGTCCCCTCCTTATCAACCACCTCCCAGTACGATTCATCAACAAACACGTATTGCCTGAAATCACCCTGCTCAACCAATGCACCATATCCTATATGTCCTGCTGAAGTACTAGTCGCTTTCAGCTCACCATCAAAAGTGGAACGAAATAAGTCCTCTGTATACAGTTTGTTTGCTCCCTTTCGATTAATCCTCTCTACGTAGGGAATGTTGTCCGACCATCCGTACCCATATGGACTCAGGTTGGAACGGTCGTTGCTTGAATAGACGAGCTTCAAGTCGAACCACATTTCGTCACGGCCAGGTGGAAGTGTCAGTGGCAGCTCGTAACTGAATGAACCATCATATAAATTGGGCTGTGCCTGAAGTCTAAGACCGGACTGATATGTTTCTCTGTCGAGAGAATAATCGACAGGCTCAGTTGCAAAAGCGACATCAAAAGGAAACCAAGTTACAACTAGGGAAAGGATAAGTAAACCACTCAATGTTTTTCTATACACGTTCGTGTCATATTATTTTCAAAAGTATGTTGAACCAAATTTTTTCTGGGGAAACTTTGTGGATAAATTAATTACTTAGAATTCCAAAAAACAAAAGTTAGATGCCGAAACTACGAATCAAGAATTTTGTAAAACACAAAAAACGGACGTGGTCGTCCGTTTTTGTGCGATATAACCAACAAGATTACTCAACGATAAGTTTGCCGACCATTCCTTGCGCTCGGTGATTGCCAACGGAACAGTAATACTCAAATGTGCCCGTCTTGTTTGCAACAAATGTTACCGAAGTCGGCGTGCCTGGGCCCACCTGCTTTGTTGCGGCATTAAACTCATCTACCACCCAATCATGAAATCCCTCTGCCGACTGAAAATTAACGATTACCGTGTCTCCTTTCTTAACTCTCATTTCCTTTACGTCAAATGAAAACGGAACTCCCTTAACATTGAACGAAACTTTGTTTGATTCCATCATGGCGCTCTCTCCATCTACCATCATCTCCTCAACATTTTCGTGGCCTTCAGCCGGAACCATCATTGATGTTCCGTCCTCCATGGATTCTTCGGTTGTTTCTTCCATTGCGTTATCTCCTTCCTGCGAAAATGAGTCCCCGAGGAAGAACCACCCCCCAAGAGCGAGGATCGCGATAATAATAATTGTATATATTGCATTCATAAATAATCTTCTATTTACCCCTAATAACGTCTGCACTATAACATATCTACGATACTTTCAAGTATTCTCGTAAGTGGCCCTGATACCTGCATCCCAAGCGCCGCAATCACCGCTCCAACCCAGCTAATTGTGGAAACAGCGCCGCTTATAAATAGAGGTCTCCTTTCCTCTTGAGTAAGAGACACGTAGGGGCGCTCAAGAGCAACACGCATAAAACGGTTGATAAAAAAACTGTTAACCACTAATACAAATACAAAAAACATTTTTATGTAAAATGCCGGTGTGTTTGAGAGATAATCTCTAAGTGGCCAGGCGAGTATCATGC
>Ga0210057_1003886_pt1 | contig 20246 bp, 18 predicted proteins | sample CryGeyCG2114_010_2_FD_183968 | JGI IMG/M metagenome (GOLD analysis project Ga0210057, IMG submission 183968) | Groundwater microbial communities from aquifer - Crystal Geyser CG10_big_fil_rev_8/21/14_0.10 (SPAdes) (version 2) | ecosystem: Environmental > Aquatic > Deep subsurface > Groundwater ...
TGTTATGGAAGAACTGGAAAAATCGGGTTTGCTTCCTAAGGTTTTTCTTTCATTCCCCGTTATGACGGGGGCGTATTCAACAGCTGTTAAGGGAGACGACAGGCATTTTGGCGAAGTGGTTGCGTTAAGAATAGTTGAGAGTAAAGATGTTATGACTGCAAAATGGGCACATATTCCATACGACGTTTTGCAAAAAATTTCCTCGAGAATTGTAAATGAAATTCCTCAGGTTTCGCGCGTCGTTTATGATGTAAGTACCAAACCCCCAGCGACTATGGAGTGGGAGTGATATCAATCTAGAATTTAGAGTTCAGAATTAAGAATAGTGCGTAAAAATACTAATATACTAGTATATTAGTATATTAGTAAAATTAATTAGCCTCAAAGGACTTGCAAATCAACTTGACTACGAACCCTTTCACAATTTAGAATTAAATTGAAAGTTGAAAGAAATAAGGGAAATTTAATTAGAGTTGGAGAGAAATAAGATTTAGGAAGCGGTCGAAAAGAGACTGGCTTTCTCCTACCACCTCTCCGGTTTCTGTAGAAACGTATCCGGTAAGGGATGTTTCAGTAGGAATAAGCCCTAATACACGCACCTTTCTTTTACCTTTAATTTCATATACAAGCTCATTATCTCTTTCAATTATTTCTATCTCCGCTTCAGTTTCGGTTTCACCAGTTTCTGTTTCTTCTAAGCTCTCTCCAGCTGATTGTATTCCTACAAATCCGGCGTCAGCAGATTCCGTGCCCGTCTCGTCCTCATCACTTTCATCATCCGGCGGTTCAGGAGTTATTAATTCTATTTTTTTATGTCTTAGAAAATTCTGTACGGCCTGGTCAGGAAGAATTGCGACCTCCTTTTGGGTTCCGTCGGGTCGTGTAACAATTAACTGACCGGACGAAACGTCTATTGAGAGAGGAAATCCTGTATGAGCTTTTACTTTATTCTTTTTTACGATTACTCCTCCACCATCTGTAGCAATCTGCACCTCATTTTCAAATTTAAATTTGTCTACGATTTTGTCAGTAAGTTCTTGCGTTCTTTCTTCAGAGAGTGAAAGTTCTTCAACTTTGTGTTCTAGTTTTTTTTCAACCCCCTTGTTCTCTGATTTGAATTCGACCCTTAGCCCTTCCGGTTCTACACGAAAATCTTGTCTAATTTCCTGCTTGTGTTCTTCTTGCCTTACCTCTTTTTGTTGTTGTTCTTCAGGGCCGCGGCCGCGGTCATCTTTTGCCGCGAGAACCGCAGAGTCAGCTTCCTGTTTTGCGGAATTGATTGCATTAATAGTGCTAGTGAATCCCACTATCGCGGCGAATACTAAAACATAAAATCCAGCGCGGGTGTGGAAGAAAAAGTGTCGTGCGCCGCGTGCTTTTTTCTTTGACTTAGCCATTAAGTTATATTAGAAACATTTTTAATATAAATGTCAAGTTTTTAGCATGTTTTCATAAATTCCACCAAACCCGCGACTATGGAGTGGGAGTAGTTTACATTTGAACCTAAAGCTTAATATTGCAGTTGGCAAGTTAATAAAAAAAGCCGTTTGGTAGTTGACAAAATTTCACCCACAATATATATTTAGAGAGTCCATTTATGAATAAATACATAAATTTTGCAGAAAAAATTAGATCTTACAGAAAACAACGCAAAGAGAATCTTGCTGACGTAGCTCGTGCTATAAAAGTTTCAAGAGCATACATTTCTAAACTAGAAAAAGGCAAGAGTAAGCCTTCTGAGGGGGTACTAAACTCTTTAATTAACCACTTTGAGCTCTCAGGTGATGGTGTGTTTGAGCTAGTAGTGCTGGCTGGGTACAAGGCTAACACTATTAGATTCGAACAGCAAGCTTCAGAATTAACTTCTGGAGACTTAAAGAGAGAGGAGGTGTATGCAGTGGAAGAAGCAGTTAAATCGCGAGAGGTAAAAATTGAAGTGCCTAAAGGAACACCCGTATTATACACAGACAGTGCTTTTGTTACCTTAAGCCAATATGGCATTGTGATCGACTACGCGCAAACTTTAGCGTCAACTAACCAGCAACAAGTAGTTGCAAGATTAGGTATGAGTATTGATCACGCAGAAGCATTAGTGAAAATCTTATCGCAGAAAATTTCTGAGGCAAGATTAAAAAGTGTTTCAAGTAAAAAAAACAAGAGAGTTAGCTAAAGCCAACTCTCTGTTTCCTTAAAACAATTATACCATCCCTGAGAGCCAAATGGAAATTTTAATGAGAGGCTTTCTTTTCTTCCCTCAATTTGTTATACTTGGTTGACCCTAAAACGGGTTCTTTTTTTGTTTTCAAAAAAAGTTTAGAGATTGCTTCGTCCGATGTCCATCGAACTCGCAATGACAAAATACAAATAATATGGCCCTCCTTCGCCAAGGCTACGGAAGGGCAAGCAGTAATAAAAGAACAAAAATATTATGGCAGATGCAATAGTTACTAAAGATAGAAACGTCGCGTTAGATAAAATCCGAAATTTCGGAATTATCGCGCATATTGACGCGGGTAAAACCACGACTTCCGAGCGTATCCTTTATTACACAGGAAAGTCTTATAAAATCGGCGAAGTGCACGAGGGAGCCGCGACCATGGACTGGATGGATCAGGAAAAAGAAAGAGGTATTACTATCGTCAGCGCCGCAACTACTACATTCTGGAAGGACCACAGGTTTAACCTCATTGATACTCCCGGCCACGTTGATTTTACAGCAGAAGTGGAACGTTCTCTTAGAGTTTTGGACGGAGCTATTACTGTACTTGATGCGGAAGAAGGAGTTCAAAGTCAGTCAGAAACTGTTTGGAGGCAGGCAGATAAATACAACGTTCCCAGAATTTGTTTTGTGAACAAAATGGATAAGCTTGGCGCGGATTACGAAAAAACTATCCAGTCAGTCGTTGACAGGCTTGGGGCAAATCCGGTAACAATCGGGCTTCCAATAGGCGCAGAAAATGATTTTAAAGGAATTTACCATGTTCTTGACCAGAAATCATATATCTGGTCGGGAGAAGAGCTGGGTGCAAAATTTGAAGTGCTAGACGAAATTCCTGAAGGAATGACCGATATGGTTAAAAAATATCGCGAGCAAATGATAGAAAAAATCGCAGAGACTGACGATGTACTACTTGATAAATATCTCAATGGTGAAGAGTTGGGATACGAGGAATTAAAGAAAGCCTTGAGGGCTGCGACAATTGCTTATAAGATAGTCCCGGTTTTTGCTGGGACTTCGCTCAGAAATAAAGGCGTTCAGCCGCTTCTTGACGCGGTTATTGATTTTCTTCCTTCGCCAAAAGATTTAAAAACAGTAACTGGTATGAATCCAAAAACCGGGCAAGAAGAGACAAGAGAATTAACTCCCGAAGAAAGTTTCACGGGGTTTGCTTTTAAAGTTCAGGTTGATCCTCACGTAGGAAAAATTACTTACGTCAGAATATATTCCGGAAAGTTATCCTCGGGAAGCTATGGATATAATTCTACAAAAGATATAAAAGAACGTGTCGGAAGATTGCTTCTTATGCACGCAAATCAGCGGGAGGAAATTAAGGAGGCATACGCGGGAGAAATAGTTGCTGTGGTTGGATTCAAAGATACTATTACCGGAGATACTCTTTGTGAAGAGAGTAAGCCAATTATTCTTCAAAAAATAACTTTTCAGGATCCTGTTATCTCGCTTGCTATAGAGCCAAAAACCAAGTCTGATCAGGAAAAATTGGGAGCCGCGCTAAAAAGGCTCATGGAAGAGGACCCTTCATTTTCAGTTAAGATGGACCATGAAACAGGACAGACAATTATTTCAGGAGTTGGAGAGCTGCAGCTTGAGATAAAAGTAGAAACGATGAAGCGGGAAATGGGTGTTGAAGCAAATGTTGGGGCGCCTCAGGTTGCTTACAAGGAAACCATTAAGGTTCCTGCAAACGCTGAAGCAAAATACATTCGTCAAACCGGAGGACGCGGGCAGTATGGACATTGTCTTATTAAACTAGAACCGATGCCTCGCGGAGAGGGATTTGAATTTGTAAATGCAGTTAAAGGAGGAGCAATTCCTGCGGAATTTATTCCTTCAGTTGAAAAAGGAGTTAGAGAAGCTATGGAGCGCGGGGTACTGTTAGGATATCCGGTGGTTGATTTAAAAGTTACTCTTTATGATGGAACATATCATGACGTTGATTCGTCTGACATAGCATTTAAAATTGCAGGTTCACAAGCTTTCCAGCAAGGAGCTAGGAAAGCAGAATTGACCTTGCTTGAGCCTATTATGAAAGTGGAAGTTACAACTCCTGAGGAGTTTATGGGAGACGTAATTGGAGACCTTTCGTCTAAAAGAGCCCAAATTCAGGGAACTGAAGAACGAGGAAATTCAAGAATAGTTCTTGCAATGGTTCCCCTCGCAGAGCTTTCAGGATATGCTACGACTTTAAGATCTCTAACGCAAGGCCGCGCGAATCCATATATGGAGCCGAGCCATTATGATGAAGTTCCAAAAAATATTCAAGAACAAATGCTTGCCAAGACTAACTTCACGCCTAGAGTAGAATAATATTAACTCTTTTTAGAGTTATAATAATTTTATGGCAGATCCTTCAAGCAACTACAAACTCTTAATTTCCGACTATGACGGAACACTGGTCGGTCCAGATCACGAAGTTTCCGAAAAAGTTAAAACCTCAGTTAAAAAATGGCAGGAGAATAAAAAGTCTTTTACTCTTGCAACCGGAAGATCCTATCTAATGATAAAAGACGTATGTCAAAAGCTAAAGCTGAAGACGCCGATAATAACGAGCGGCGGAGCTGAGATAATAGATGTTTTAACGGAAAAAGCAATATATTCAAAGAACATAGAAAAAAAAACTCTTAAAAATCTAGTTAAATTGCTTTTGGATAATAATTTTGAAGTTTCAGTTGAAAGTACTGATACATTATATTCAAACCATAAGTTTAGCAAATATTTTCCTTACTTGAAGTATAAATCGCTTGAGGATTTCGTTTTTGCAGAAGCGCCGAAGATCGTTGCATATTCCGAGAAAGACGAAATCGGACAGAAAGAAAAGTATGTTGAGGATTTTCTGGTAAAAAAATTTCCCGAACTCCATATTATTCGAATCCGCCATTCGAATATGACCGCTTGGGATATTACATCTGAAAAAGCCACTAAACACTTGGCTGTTTTAGAACTAATGAAAATCTTGAACATAAAACCGGAAGAGGCAGCGGCAGTGGGAGACGGATATAATGATTATCCCTTGCTTACTGCTGTTGGATTTAAGGCGGCGATGGGAAATGCGATTGACGAGCTAAAAGCTATTGCCGATATTGTTGTTCCGAGCCAGGAAGATGACGGCGTCGCGCATTTAATAAACAAACTATTAAAGAAGAATTAAGAAGCATGCCGCCAGAGGCGAGCCTCGCCCAAAAAGGCGGGAATTAAGAATTAAGGATAAGATTTTAATATAATACTCTTATGGCGCGAAAAAAGATTTCAGAATTCAGGGCGAAAAAAATTCTCTACGAATTTTTGGGCAAAGATTATTCGGGAGTTTCAGTTGATGCGAGTAAAGATCTAGGTGAGCAAGTTTCACGTTTGGATACGGACAAAAGGTACGTCTTAAAAGTTGACCAGGGAATAAAGCAGAGGAAGAAAAAAGGTCTGGTTTTTTTTGAAGTCAGCAAAGATAATGTAAAAGACAGGATAAAAGAACTTCAGGACAAGGGATATTCCTATTTTATTTTAGAGGAATTTTTACACCACGAGAATTTTTCAGAATATTATTTGGCTATTGAAAGAGTAAGAGAAGGAAAAAAAATACATTACTCTACTTCTGGGGGAGTTAATGTGGAAGAAAACAAACACAGCATAAAAAGTTTGGTAATTACAAATTACGAACAAATGCAAGGAATTGCAGACGAATTAAATATTGGTCAGGAAGTTTTTAACTCAATACTAGCCGTCTTTGACGATTATTATTTTTCTTTTTTGGAAATAAATCCATTAGTAGTACACGATGGGGATTTTTATTTTTTAGATACTGCAGTAGAAGTAGATAGCGCCGCGGAATTTTTCGCGGGAGGGAAGTGGAGTAAAGAGGATTTCAGAGAAAGTTCTAATGAAAAAACTTTAGAGGAAAAGCAGATTGAAATTCTAAAGCAAACGTCCCCCGCTTCATTTAGTTTTGAAATATTAAATCCAAACGGTTCAATATTTTTACTTTTGTCAGGCGGAGGTGCAAGCCTAGTTACCGCCGATGAAGTCTATCAAAAAGGAAAAGGAGGGGAGCTGGGTAATTACGGAGAATACAGCGGAAACCCAAATCAGGAAGAAACTTATATATATACAAAAAATTTATTATCTGCCCTACTCCATTCCGGATCAAACAGAAAAGTTATCATTATTTCAGGAGGAGTCGCGAACTTCACGGATATAAGAATAACCTTTAAAGGAATAATTAAGGCGTTAGAAGAAGTTGCAGACAAATTGCGTTCTCAAAATGTGAAAGTTTTTGTAAGGCGCGGCGGACCAAATCAGGAAGAAGGATTGAGACTTATGAAAGATTTTTTAACAAGAGAAAAATTATTAGGAAGCGTAAACGGACATGAGATGATACTAACTGACATCGTAAAGCCGGCGATAGAACACGTTAGCTAGGGTCATTCTGGGGAGCGAAGCGACGCCAGAATCTAATTATGAAAAAAGCAAGATGTAATAATTAAGATACACCTATGAAGAGGGAAATGTTTGTCTATATTATGGCAAATGAAAGACCGACTTTATATATCGGAGTAACAAATAATTTAGTAAGAAGGGTATTCGAACATAGGAATGAGCTAATAAAAGGGTTTACAAGCAAATATCATTTGCATAAATTAGTATATTACGAAATTTTAAAGGATGAAATACAGGCAATAGTTCGAGAAAAGCAAATAAAAGACATGAATAGAATAGATAAGATTAGACTTATAAAAGCTATTAATCCAAAATTGAAGGATTTATATGAGAGCATAGTTTGATTCTGGTCAAGCCAGAATGACATGTATGAATATAAATAAACTAAAAAATTTGAAATTTAAAATTTTCAATGAAAATTAAAAATTAAAAAATGAAATTTTACAAACAAACGTAAAAAATAACCCTATGTTAAATATTGAAGGTTTGAGAAATATTAAACCACGAATAATCGTACTTGGTTCTCACCCGCAGATTATCCAGTCGATTCTTGACTATGATTATTTAACAGGAAATGAAAAACCATCGGTAATTGCTATAGTCGCATCGGGAAGAAAATACCAGAGATTTTTTTTCGGAAGACGCGAAATACTAATTCCGATATTTGAATCGGTAGAAAAGGTACCAGAGGAAAAAAAAGAAATGATAAATAGTTTTGTGAATGCTGTTTCGGGAAGACGCGTTCTGACTAGTAGTATTGAAGCGATAGATAATTTGCCTAATTTAACAATTGGAACGGTATTTGCGGAAAACGTTCCCGAAAAACACGCCGTAGAATTAGCGGAATTTGCAAACATTAATAATGTCATATTGATTGGTCCCGCGAGTGTCGGAATGATTTTGCCCGGGAAATTTAAATTAGGAGCAATAGGAGGAATTAATCATAAGCAAATTGAGTCGTCGGGTATTTTGGAAAAAGGAGGCGTCGCGGTTCTGTCAGCAAGCGGAGGAATGGTAAACGAAATAATAAATATCGTAGGAAAAACTCACAATAGGCTCTCATTCGCGCTTTCCTTCGGAGGCGATAGGTTTCCACTCTTAGAACCGGCTGAGGCATTAAAAGCGGCAGAAGAAGATGCCGATACAAAAGCAATTGTTTATTATGGAGAATTGGGTGGGGAGGACGAATATAAACTGGCAGATTTATTAAAAGAAAATAAACTTTCAAAGCCTGTTATCTGTTACGTTGCAGGAGTAGTTTCCGAATTATTTGAGACTCCCCCGCAATTCGGCCACGCAAAAGCCATGGCAGAAAAGCATGAAGAATCGGCAAGAGCAAAAAGAAAAGCGCTTTTGGAGGCTGGTGCAGTAGTCCCTGACAGTTTTTCCGAATTTGTTGAGTCGATAGAAAAACTTTCTGACTTTGGGTTTGAAAAGAGAGGTGATACAATAGATGTTATGGATGATAGGAAGCACGCGCTTATTGCATCAAGCATTTCAAAAGACGAGGGTGGAGATGTAAAAATATTAAACGAGGATTTAGTCAGTTTTGCAAAAGAAAATTCATTCGCAAAAATTTCCTCCTCAATGTTTTTAGGAAAGAAAATTAAATCTGAAGAAACTGAAAAATTAGTCGATTTTATTTTAAAAGTTTCTGTCGATCATGGGCCATATGTTTCGGGAGCCTTAAATACTATAGTTAGTGCTCGTGCCGGAAAAGATCTGGTAAGTTCTCTTAGTTCAGGGTTATTAACAATCGGCCCCAGATTTGGAGGGGCTCTAAATGAAGCTGCAAGAAATTGGTTCATGGGAGTGTTCGAAAATAAATCACCGCACGATTTCGTGGAAGAATTTGCAAGTAAAAAAGAATACATACAAGGCATAGGACACAAAAAATACAGAACCGACATGCCCGATCCAAGAGTTATTGAGATAAAAGAGTTTGCAAATAGACTGAATAATAAAAAATTTACAAATTTTGCTTTGGAAGTTGAAAAAATTACTACAGAAAAAAAAGGTAATTTGATACTAAATATAGATGGTGCTATTGCCGCGGTAATGCTTGATTATCTATCTGAAAAAGAAGGGTATTCTGATAACGAATTGAAAGAACTTATAGACGCTGAGTTTTTTAACGCGCTGTTTGTTTTATCCAGAAGCGTTGGGTTTATAGCACATTTCCTCGATCAAAAGAGGCTTGATGAAGGTTTGTTAAGACTTTCGGAAGAGGACGTCGCAGATGCATCTCAGTAAATTTTCAATTCTCAATCCGCCAGCCGGCGGACAATTTTCAATAAATGTTTTAAGCATTAAAAATTCAAATTTAAAATTTTAGATTTAACATTTGTTTATGAAAGTTTATCAGAATATTTTCCTTAAAAATTATCTCTGGTTTAAGATAGGCGGTAAAGCGAGTTTGGTAATTGATATCCCCTCAAAAGAGGATTTAATCGAAACTCTTCACTTTATTAAAGAAAACAAGATTCAAAATATTTTTGTTTTAGGTGAGGGAAGCAATTTATTGTTTAGAGATGAATTATTTGACGGCGCAATATTGCATTTTACCGAGCCAAATCCGTCGTCTATAAAATTGGTTGAAGACGAAACTATAGAATGTTTCGCGGGCGAGAGTCTAGACAGCGTGATACGTTTCGCGTTTGACAATAATTTGGTAGGTCTTGAGTGGGCGGGAGGGCTTCCCGGAACAGTGGGTGCTGCGGTAAGAGGAAATGTAGGAGCTTTTGGGGGGGAGATAAAAGACACATTTCAAAAGGCTCATGGCTTTCGCCTTTTGACGGACGAAAATTATGAGGAGTTAAGTTTAGACAATTCGGAAATGGAATTTGCCTATAGAACGAGTAGGGTGAAGCGGGAAAAATTAATTGTCGTTTCTTCCCTGTTTAAACTAAAAAAAGGAGACAAAGAAGAAGTTGAAAAGGCAAAGGAAGTATACTACGCAAATATAAATTATAGAAATGAAAAGCATCCCCTTGAATATCCAAATTGCGGAAGTGTTTTTAAAAATATTTCAAAGCCCGACGAAGTCGAGAAAGTTATCTCAGTTTGGCCGGATATAAAAAGTTTGGTCGACACAAAATGGCACGGGAAAGTTAGTATGGGATATATAATCGACAGGCTTGGTTTGAAAGGTTTTCGAGTAGGTAACGCGCAGGTTTCTGAGAAGCATCAGAATTTTATTATCAATCTTGGCGAAGCAACCTCGCATGACGTGAAAAAAATAATTACGACAATTGAAAAAAAAGTTCAGGACACATTCGGCTTTACTCCTGAGGTAGAAATTGAAATAGTATAGCCAACAGTTTTTCATTATTTGATTCTATTTCAACAAGCTGAATACTTAATACTTACTTCTTAATACTTAATTCTTTAATTTTTGGCTCGTTGTCTAGGCTTTCCCAAAGTATCATGCACGCATAAGTTCTATACGGACTCCATTTGTTTGAAATCTTAATTAGTTTTTCCCTGCTTGGTTTTTTAAGTCCGTAGAGTTTTATCATCGCATTTTGAAGACCCATATCCCCAGCCGAAAAAATATCAGCTCTGCCCAGGGAGAACATCAGAAACATCTCTGCTGACCATGGTCCTAGTCCTTTTACTTGTGTTAAATTTTTAATAACCGTTTCGTCATCTTCTTTATGAATTGTTTCAAGTACCAATTTTTTCTCGATAACTTTTCTTGATAAGTCCTTAATATATTCAATTTTTGAATAAGATATACCGCAAGTTCTTATCTTTTCTTTATTTAATTTTAAAATTTTTTCAGGAGTAATTTGTTTTTTGGAAAATAATTCCTCGAATCTTGTAAATATAGTGTGCGCGGCTTTTACTGATAGCTGCTGCCCGACAATCGCCCTAACCAGACGCAGGAAATGATCCTGTATCTTAGGATTTAATACCAGAGGGTCAATGCTTTCGGCAAGTTCATATAAAAGCGGGTCTGCTTTTTTAAAATGACTTATCGCTTTTTCAAACATTCAAATTATTATACCCTTTTTACCCCGCACCCAATGCCCCGACCGTAAGGTCGTGGGTGCGGGGTTTACATATTCAAATAGTCGGGTACTTTTTTTGCTATAATAACTCTCTGGATGGCAAGTAAAGCTAAAATTTCCTTTTCCGTCGCTGATATTCCTTTGGGCATTGCTCTCGAAGAGTATTTTTTACTTGCGAGCCATTTAAAAGTTGATGGATTAGAGTTAGTTATCGGTTGGAAGACGAGATTTTGGCTGAAAAAAATAATTCGTCTGTCAAACAGATATAGTGTTCCGATAACGTCTGTCCATCAACCCCCATGGTCGGTTGCGGGATTTATAAAAGACGAGAAATCATTCCATTTTGCAAGGCAGTTCGGTGCAAAATTTGTAGCACATCCTCCTGCAGTTCAGCATCTAAATTCTGATAAATCAAATATTTATTATAAATGGCTTAAAGAGATGGGTAAAAAATATGACTTAGAAATACTAATTGAAAATATGACAAATATCTACCAGCTTTTACCTCTTCTTCATTACGTTGCAAGAAAGCATCACGACAGCGCGACAGAGTTGCCCCGCTTTGAAAAAATTTGTAAGAAATATGGATTCGGATTTACATTGGATATATCACATCTTATGTTTACAGATCCGCAGAACGCGCCGGGATTTAAGGAATTATTTCCTATGATGAAAAATATTCATCTGAGTGACTTTACAGAAAAAAAAGAGCATTTAGGCTTGGGTAACGGCAAATTAAATTATGATGGATTTCTAACATTTCTAAAAGAAAAAAAATACAGCGGGATTGTAAATTTAGAACTGTGCCCCCGCATTCTTAACGCACGAGAAAAATATTATAAAGATATAACAGAGTCCGTCAAAATAGTTAAGGATTATCTAGGATAAAAATCCTCTCTTGACAGTCCTTTAGCATATTGGTTTACTTAATATATGGCGAACAATTCCGATTCGATGTCAATAAAAATTGCAGTCATAGTGGGTATCGGCATCGCTTTTCTTGCAGGATACTTAGTGTCCCGCGCCCGCTATAAGCCGCAAATTGCAGATCTCAGCACTATGGTTATAGAGCGTGATGACAAAATTGCAACCTTGAATAATTTAAGAAATAGAATTGTATTCAGAAATAACGAGCTTTCGCAGATAAAAGATGGAGAGAAAATAGTTTTTGAGGACGCAGTACTATTAACTGACGGAACAAAAGTAACTGTAAAAGGTGAAGTGTTAAGAACCGATGGAGAGAAGGAAAAATTGAATGAAGGGGATACTATTTTTATGGATGGCACCTTAATGTCGGAGGATGATCTAAGTGAGATAATGATGAAGATGAATGAAAAGAATTAATCGAAAAGTTAATTCTGATATTCTTTTTTGACGTCATTTCTATAGTCTTTCAGCAGTTTTTGTACTTTTGGGTCGATTACGACTGAACAATAAGAGTTTTGCTTATTTCTCTCATAGTATTTTTGATGATATTCTTCCGCTTTATAAAATTCTGAAAAGGGTTGTATAGAAGTTACGATAGGATCTTTATAAGTCCTTTCTTTTTCAACTTTATCTTTTACCTTTTCTGCAATCCTTTTTTGTTTTTCATTATGATAAAAAATTACAGAACGATACTGTGATCCAACATCTGCGCCCTGGCGATTAACAGTCGTTGGGTTGTGAGTATGGAAGAATATTTCAAGAAGCTTCTCGTAAGGAATAATTTCCGGATCAAATGCAATCTGAATAGACTCGGCATGATTTGTTGTTCCAGTGCCTACTTCTTCATAAGAAGGATTTTTTCTCCCGCCTGGCGGATTTCCTCCGGCGTATCCCGACTCAACACTTTCAACGCCTTTTAGTCTTCTAAAAATTGCCTCAGTGCACCAAAAGCACCCGCCCGCCACGGTTGCTAAGGCATAGCGGGCAGGCCCGCCCGCAAGAGTCGCTTTCTCTGTCATGGGTTAATTATAGCAGGGCATGAGGAATTGCAGAATTCATTTATAATATCTATATGAAAAAGAAAATTTTTGCGTCTTTTATTGTTGCAGCTGCTGTTTTTGCAATTATTGCGATATACGCATTTTTAAATCCGTCAGATGACAGGATAATAAGTCCGTTTATCCAGGACGTAAAAGAAAAAGTTTTTCCTCTTAGAAAATACTCATTTGATAATTTGTCAAAAGCAAAATTTGACGGAAATAAAATCGAAATTGGAGAAAAAATAGAAGAAAATGACGGATTTAGCTCTTACGTATTTTATTTTTATGCAGAGGATCCGCAGAACAAATCAAGCATGAAAAAAGCAAGCGGTCTTTTAACGGTTCCAAATGAAGAGGGGGAGTATCCGGTTATTTTGCAAATTAGGGGTTACGTTGATAGGGAAGTTTATTCAACCGGCGTCGGCACAAAAAGAAGTGCCGAGGTTTTTGCCAGAAATGGATTTATCTCTTTGTCTCCCGATTTTTTAGGTTATGGTGAGTCTGAAAATCCTTCAGACAAATCTATAGAAGAACGTTTTCAAACTTATTCAACAGTCTTGTCTCTTCTCTCCTCCCTAAAAAACTTAAATGACGCATTTAAGAATAAGGAAATTCAAATTTCGGCTGATACGACAAAACTTGGTTTCTGGGGTCACAGCAACGGTGGACAAATAGTGCTTTCAGTTCTTGAAATTACGCAAAAAAATATTCCAACAGTCCTTTGGGCGCCGGTTACAAAGCCTTTTCCATATTCCATTTTATATTTTACCGATGAATTTGAAGATGAAGGAAAAGCCTTAAGAAAAGTGATTGCGGATTTTGAAAAAGATTATGATGTGTTTGATTATTCTCCTACTCGGTATTACGACAGAATAAGGGCGCCTTTACAAGTCCATCAAGGAACAAATGACGACGCTGTACCAGTTGCGTGGTCAAATGAATTGATAGAAAAACTTGACGCATTAGAAATTGAAAATGAATACTTTGTATATCTGGGCGCCGACCATAATCTTTTAGGCGGGTGGGATACGGCTATTTCAAGAAGCATCTCATTTTATAGGGAGAAATTAAAGTCTCAATAAATATCAAATCTTTCAAGTAGTTTTTTATTTCCCTCGATTTGATAATTAAGAAGTTCTGAATATACGCCTTCTCTTTTTGAAAGTTCATAAGGATTGCCGTAATCTACGATTTTTCCATTATCTATAACGATAATCTTATCTACATTTTGAAGAGTAGAAAATCTATGAGCAATAATTATTACCAGCTTTCCCCTCATTAGATTTTCGAGAGCAACTTGTACTTCGCTTTCACTTTTCGCGTCAAGAGAAGAAGTTGCTTCGTCAAGAATAAGTATTGGTGCATTTTTTAGAATCGCCCGCGCAATTTGCACTCTTTGCTTTTGTCCGCCCGATAATTTCACGCCTCTTTCTCCAATCTCGCTATCCAGTTTTTTAGGAAGTTTTTGAACAAAGTCCCACGCATTCGCTTTTTTTAAAGCGTCAATAGTTTGCGCTTCCCCTGCTTTCATTCCATAAGAAACATTTTCTCTGATTGTCGATGAAAAAAGTTCGTTGTCCTGAAATACCAGCGCGATATTATGCCTTATGAACAGAGTGTCGAGCTTTTTATACTCTTTATCGTTTATAAAAATTTCTCCGCTTGTAGGTTTATATAATTTCATAATTAAATTTACGATTGTAGACTTTCCTGCTCCGCTATGACCTACTAGCGCAACCGACTCGTTGTGTTTTATTTCAAAAGATACATTATTTAGGATGTCCTCAGAGGATTCATACCTGAAAGATACATTTTTAAATTTAATATCGGGATTTTTTAAATGCTTATACTTTTTATTTGTTTTATATTCATCACTTCCCTTAAGAGACAGTATTTCAAAAAATTCCTTGCTCCCGCTCTCTGCGGTGTGAATACGTGAAAGAATAAAAGACATCGCAAATAACGGACGCCTTGCCTGCGTAACAAGCTGAATGATAAGAACCATTTCTCCTATCGTTAATATTCCTTGAAAGGTATTTATAAAAACAATTATGTCGACAATTAAAATAATTATGTTAAGAGATAACCCTCTAAAAAAATCAAAAATATGAAAAGTTTTGCTTTGCCTTGCATAAATTTTATTTACATCTGCTAAATTTTTTGAAGCAGTTTTATATTCATCACGTTGTTTATTAAATACTTTTACTAATTTAATATTTGCTATGACTTCCTGAATTCTTCCCCTGTAGCTATCCTCTATTTGGTTTTTCAGTATTTCTTCTTCTCCCCACTTTTTAGCAGAGTAGTATGAAATAATTCCGTAGATTGGAAAAAGTATAAATACGGCGAGTGCTATCGGAATATTATAGTAAGCAAGAATTGCGATAGTAAAAATGCTCTGTAAAAACATCGGAAGAGTAAAGTTTGTAGAGTTGTTTATAAATTCCTGAATGGATTGAATACCTCGATTTAGCTGATTAAGGATTTTTCCTGAAATCTCAGAATCAAAGTAGCTTTGAGGAAGAGAAAGTGCTTTGTCATAAAATTTTTCAGTTAAAAACTTCTTTAATTCTCCCGCAAAGTGATCACCTATTCTTTCAGTTATCACCATTATTAGCAGTCCGAATATGCTTATTACGAAGGTAAGGGCAATAAGCATGATTAGGATATTTAAATTCCCCTCGTTACTGCTTACTTGCCTAACTATCTCATCGACTATAAACTTTGAAAGTATCGGAGTAGATAGTTCTAAAAGAGAAGACAGTACGATAAGTCCGGCGATAACAAAAGCAATAGAATGAAGCGGTTTTGAAATCTGTATAATTTTTAGAATGTTTTTCATAACTGCTTATTTTATCACGAAAATATTTTTTCTAATTTGCATCTACGCTTCATTTTGAGTATACTACGCCGGATTGAAAATTAAGTGATGCTTAGTGTCTCCCGATGTATGTCGGAGAGCCGCGGTGCGTCTACCGTAAAAAAGCATCCACAACCCAGAAGATTGGAGGAATCCTCCAATTCTTGCTTATAAAGCAATCTAAACGCCGGGTGTAAGAAGAATCTATAAGTCTTCTCGACCTCGAGAAGATTTTTTTTAATTTCTTTCCCGAACTTATTATGAATAAAGAAATAAATTTACAGAAAAGCCTAAGCCGGCCGAAGGGAAATTTTTGGAGACCAATTGCAGCAGCAGCGGTTGCAGGATCTATAGGATTTGCAGATTCTAGAGAATATCATTCGGATCTAGAATCTGCTTACAGAGAAAGAGCGTCAGAGCACATATTGCACCTTGAGGAAGAGAGATATTTAAGTATCGATAGAAATCTAAATGGTACTCCTGATGTTAGTACCGAAGAGGAATTAGTCGGTCCTGTTAATCGTCCCTTAACAGAAAACGAAATTAGAAATATAGTAGGTAAGGCTTTTTACGAAGCAAATTTAAAAATTGCATCCGGTGAAGTATCAGCAGCGGGTATTGGAGCGGTTACCCCTATTTCTAATGGTGGAGCATGGGTAAAGGAATTAAATCCTAACGACGATGTGTGGGCAGTTTTGGCAGATTGCGAGAGTGGAGATGGACAGATAGGCCCGCCTTATTACGTTCAATGGGGATACAATGGTCCTAGCGGCTTTGATGGAGCGCTGCAATTCCATCCTGGTACTTGGAGGTTAGCAAATAATAGCTATGATTTCGCATGGCAAGCCCCTCCCGATGAACAGATTGCTACTGCAAAAAGCTGGTTACAAAAAACCAGCTGGAAACAATGGCCTGCTTGTCGTAATGAAATGTTAGCTAATGGTTATAGAGAAGAGATGTTAGCGGAAGGTTCCCTTGAATAGATTCGGAAACTATTCAGCGCCGATTATAATTACGGCATCAGCGTCTCCATCATAGTCGGTTGAGGTTTCGCCTAGAGTATAATCTCCCTTAATATCTTTTTCGAGTAAAGCTAATAACTTAGAATTTCCGGACGCAACTTTTATTACGGTTTCTGTATAGTCAAAGTTGTCAGCATTTTCCGTTCCGGATATTTTATATCCCAAATCTCCTAATATATCTGCAAGGCTTCCAGCAGCGCCAGCCGTCCCGCTCCCATTCTGAACAAGAATAGTAAAGTCTGCTCTATCCAGTCCCGACGTCTTGTCTACTGTATCCTGTGTGCTCTTAGTGTCCGTAGTATCCGTAGTATCCGTAGTATCCTCTTCGGGTGTAGGAGTCGGTTCTTCTGTAGGGGTGGGTTCTGTGGTTGCAGCCGGAGTTGCAAATATATCTTCTTCAGTTGGAGTATCCTTTCCGCCCGAGACAGCGAATATGCCTACTACAAGAACTATTACCACAATTAAGATACCGCCGATAATAGCAAATAGTCTTTTTCTGCCTCTACCTCCCTGGGATTCGTAAATATATGATCTTCTAGAATGTATTTGAGCTTGCTCTCCGTCCATAGTATAATCTTACCTTGCTTCACTAAATAATATCACTTTTTTCAATAATTTCAAGTTTACTAAGCTATTTTAATACATCTGCGTGGTAAAATAGCATGATGAAACGCACACTCTTAGTATTTCTAATTTTAACATCTGTAATATTTACATTTTTATATTTTCAAAAAAGAGAAATTGTAACCAGTAATATAAATCCGGATTCTAAAATAAATAACAAGAGTTTGATTCAAAAAAAAGAAAGCTATATTTTCGTGCCTTACTGGACTTTTAATGATGTAATTTCTGTTGAAGATTATGACAATGTGATATATTTTGGGGTATCCGTTGACGGTAATGGAATAAACACGAATGAAGACGGATACAAAAAGATTGGTTTATTTTCAGATTTTATTCCAAAAGACAAAAAAACTTATTTAGCCCTGCGCCTTCTTGATAAGAATATTCACGAGAAGGTGCTAAATGATCTAAGTTTTCAAAACAGTATTTCCAAAGAAACTATCCTAATTGCTGAAAAATACGGATTTGACGGTATAGTTGTGGATTTTGAAACTTCTGCTTTTGGATTCCAATCGACTGAAAAATTAATTACTTCTTTTTATAAAAACATTAAAGAAAAAGTAGCTTCTGCAGATCTTGAATTCATTACGACTTTATTTGGCGATACGTATTATAGAGCGCGTCCGTATGACGTGAAAGAAATAGCTTTGATTTCGGATAAAGTTATTATTATGGCCTACGATTTTCATAAAGCGAGGCTAAATCCGGGACCAAATTTCCCTTTTTCTGAGAAGTCGAAATATGGATACGATTTTAAAACAATGACAGATGATTTTATGAAGGATGTGCCAATTGACAAAATAATCGTAGCTTTTGGGTTTTTTGGTTATGACTGGACGCTTAACGAAAATGGAGTTAATTTAGGAGAAGCGGAGGCAATGAGTTTTAACCAAATAAAATCTAGATTTTTAGAAAATTGTGCTTTTGACAATTGCCGTGAGGGAAATAATAGCGACGGGGAACCCTTTGTTAAGTACAAGGACAAGGAGGGGTATCGACATGAAGTTTGGTTTGAGAATGAGGAATCAGTTACGGAGAAAATAGAATTTTTAAAAAGTAAAGGAATACGAAAAACCACGATTTGGGCGTATTCATTTTATTAAGCATAAAAAATTGTTTAATTTATATCGCCTTCTATAAGCGGAATAGAAAATTTTATCCCGCACAAGTTTGGTGCGGGGCTTACTTGTTTTCCTTTTTTAATTATCCTTTTACTGTCAAAAAGCGAGGTTCCGAAATCTATTCTCTTACTGTCATACAGCGGATAGACTTTTTTTGCCTTACTCTCAAGTTCTTCATCGTCAAACAGCGACGTTTGCTTTTGATTGTTTTCAGAAAAATCGTAAATGGTTGCGCCCGTTGCGCGGTATAGAGTATTTGATTTATAAATCTTTTCAAAGCCTTCGCGGAGCTCCTTTCTTATTAATATAGGAAAGGAAGTTTTTTGGGAGAGCTTTATTTCAATTCCCTGGTATGTAAACCCCGCACCAAACTGGTGCGGGGTAAATTTTTGTGTTTTTAAATATATAAAAATGCGCCCTACAGAATAGTTATAGAGCCTGGCTTTTATAAAGGCCCTTTCAACGTGGTCCAAGACTCTTGCCCACAAAATATTTTTATTGTTTGTTGCGGGAGTGACTGTTTGGGATTTTGTTATGGATTTATATTCTCTTTTGGGATTTGGATTAACTTTATAAATTGAATACCCGTTTAATTCCATCCATATTTCTAAAAAAGGTTTTGAAAAATATTTTTTTATAAAACTTTCAGGATGCGCCGTAAAATCATAAGCGGTTTTTACCCCGAGTTTGTTTAGCAGTGCGGTTGATGCGCCTCCTATCCCCCAAATTTTTTCAACAGGTGTTTTTTTCAAAAGCTCGTCAATTTGTTTGCCGTTGATAACGGTGAGTCCCGACGGCTTATTTAAGTTTGCGGCGATTTTTGCGAGAGACTTTGTGACAGAGATGCCAACTGAAACCGTAATACCTAAAGAGCTTTCTATTTCGTCTTTGACACTTTTTCCGATTTTTTCATACGACATATGTAAAGGGCGCCTTAGTCCTTTTAAATCCGCAAAGCCCTCATCAATAGAATAAATTTCTACAGCAGGCGAGTACCTTTTTAAAATAGAAAACATTTTATCTGAAAATAGATGGTAGAGTTTGTAATCTGAGTGAGCTATAATTACTTGTGGAAAGCGTTTTTTAATTTCCCAGCACTGCATACCCCTTGTTACTCCCAGAGCTTTTGCCTCATATGACACTGCTGTCGCAATCCCCCGCTCAAGCCCACTAACAACCGGTTTGCCTTTCAAATGCGGATTTACTGCTTGCGTCACTGACGCGAAAAAAGCGTCAGCGTCTATATGAAGTATCGCTTCAGGCCAGGAAGTGGACATAATAAATCTTTAATACCTTTTGGGCAAAGCGAAGTAATATTTTCGTCGTACGTTTTAAGTAAATCATATACTTAATTTTTAATTTGAAATTCGAAATTTGAAATGAATGAATTAATTTTTAAAAATTTAAACATTTTAATTTGATTAAAAATTGAAAATTCTAAATTAAAAATTTTCCTAGTATTTCCTCATCACACTTTTAACTGTTCCAAATATTTTGAGCTCTTCCGTAGGAATAAAGTCGGGATATTTAGGGTTTGCCGCGCGGAGGATGCTCTTACCTTTTTGTTTGTCTAAAATTTTTAAAGTCCATTCGTTATCAATTAGAGCAAGTACGATATCGCTAGTCCTTGCTTGTGCAGTTTTTTCTATAACAACCATATCCCCATCAAAAATCCCGGCTCCTTCCATAGAGTCGCCGGAAACTTTTAGTAAAAACGAACTGTTTGGTTTGTCTATCAGATATTCATCAAGCGATAAAAAATTTAGCTCTTCCTCAGCTCCCGTTGGGAAGCCCGCTTTTATATTTCCCAAAACAGGCACTTGAAAGAAAAAATTAGTGGGGGAGAGTTTGTTATTGATTTTTTGCAGATACTTTTCGTCAATAAGTTTACCTACGATTTTATGAATGGCGTTTTTTGAAGATAAATTAAAAAGTGAGAGCATTTCAGAGTAGGAGGGGACACGTTTGGTTT